>ERZ791624.1203-NODE-1203-length-12968-cov-1.924030_pt1 | contig 12968 bp, 10 predicted proteins | sample MGYA00510058_ERZ791624 | MGnify/ENA primary metagenome ERZ791624 (study PRJEB30046, sample SAMN00715158) | human gut metagenome | study: EMG produced TPA metagenomics assembly of the A metagenome-wide association study of gut microbiota in type 2... | reverse complement strand
GGTCATGATAAGAAGCATGTCCACCTTCGGAAGAATATATCGGACAGTTTCCAGCGGAGTGGCCGGATTTAATGCCACACCGGCCAGAACCCCCTTTTCCCTGATTGCCTCCACTGTGCGGTCAAGATGCCTGCATGCTTCTGCATGGACCGTAATAATATCCGCTCCCGCGTCAACAAAATCATCTATATAGCGAATCGGTTCCTCAATCATCAGATGGACATCAAAAATCCGATCGGTACATTTACGAATGGAACGAATGATCGGAAATGCAAACGAAATACTCGGAACAAACATTCCATCCATAACATCGATGTGTACATATTCCGCACCTGCCTGATCCAGCAACCGGATCTGTTCTCCCAGATTAGCAAAATCTGCCGATAAAATTGACGGTGATAAACAGTTCATTGATTCCTCCTAATACTTGCGCATGTTCTTCATTTCCTGATAAAGCTGCACATAATTGTCATACCTCACCTGCGATATTTTTCCTTCTGCAAGTGCAGTCTTAACGCCACAATCCGGCTCTCCGATGTGACTGCATCCGATAAATCTGCATCCAGGCTCAAAACGCACGAACTCCGGATAACATGTCCACAGATCCTCTTTGGAAAATCCGGGCAGATCCATAGAACTAAACCCCGGAGTATCCATAATATAGGTGTTTTCCGCAATTGGTATAATCTGCGAATGGCGTGTCGTATGTTTTCCCCGCTCAATCTTGTCACTGATTCCTCCGGTCTGCATCCGCACCGCATCCTGCAGATCATTGATCAGCGAAGATTTTCCTACTCCGGACGGTCCTGCCACTGCCGTCATCTTTCCCTGCAACACAGATTTGAGTTTTTCCACATTTTCCTGTGTCTTTGCACTTGTAAAGAGCAGCTCATACCCCGCCAGTTCATAAATTTTTCGTAATGCTTCTCTTTGTTCTTCCGTCACCAGATCGCATTTGTTAAAACAGATCGTAACCGGAACTTTCTGATATTCCATCATACACAAAAAGCGATCCAGCAGATTAAAATTCGGGTCCGGTTTTGCAGCCGCGAAAATTACGAGTGCCATATCGATATTTGCCACTGCGGGGCGGATCAGTTCCCTGGTACGTGGAAGAATTTTTTCTACATTTCCAATCCTTTTTTCTTCATCCAGTACAACGATTTCCACATCATCACCCACGAGAGGTTTGATCTTCTGATTACGGAAAATTCCTTTTGCCTTACATTCATAAATTCCGGTTTCTGCCACGTGAACGTAGTAGAAACCGGAAATTCCTTTTACAATCTTTCCCTTCATATATTACCTACTGTTTTGAAAAGCTGACAGAATGTGTTTCTGTCTTTGTAGACGTATCGGAAAGACCTTCATCATCTATTTTTTCAATGCTCCAGGTAATCGTCACTTTACCGGACTCACATGCCATATCGGATGCCCCGATCGTAAGAGAACCATCGACATCACTGGTTCCGCTTGCATAGGTCGTGCCATCACTTCCCGTCAGTGTATACGTTGCACTGACAGCCCCTTCCGGTGCTGCATATGACTTTGAGAATTTATAGCTGTAATTTATCTCTTCCGGTCCCTTGCTTACCGTAATCGTTACCGTTGTATCTGCCGGTACAATCTTGCCGGATGCTACACTCTGTGAAATACCTGTCCGGCTTTGACAGAATCACTGTATTCTTCTTTCACTGCAACTTTTAAGCCAGCCTTCTGCAAAGCCGCCTGTGCATCTTTCTTGGAGTGACCCTGAACAGGTGGCACCGTACTAGACTTCTTTCCCTGACTGATCACAATCGTAACCGTACTTCCCTCCTGTGCATTTCCGCCTCTCGGGCTCTGGGAAACAACCTTTCCTGCATCTACGGAATCATCATATTTGTATGTTTTGGACACTTTAAATCCGGCAGCCGAAAGGGTAGAAGAAGCATCTTTTTCCAGTTTTCCAACTACATTTGGAACCGGAACATCGTTCTGATCACTCTGACTCTCCGAATCTGTGAAATCCACATTTTCTGTTCCGGCAACAATTACATTGATTGTCGTTCCGGCAGATACTTCAGAACCACCAACCGGGTCCTGATTCAGAACGGTTCCTTCCGGCTGATCCGACTTCTGCTCCTGAATAACAAACATATACAGCCCCTGTGCTTCCAGTTCAGACTGTGCCTCCTCCTGTAACTTTCCGCATACTTCCTGTACCACGACAGGCTGTTCACTTTCTGTCTGTGTCTGCGTCTGTGTCTGCGTCTGCGTTTCTGTATTCTTTGATGAATTACTGCCAAAACGGAATAAGCCAAAGAAACTTCCCACAAGGTAAATAATCACTGCAAGGATTACAACAAACACCACAATTCCCATGATGGTCATTGCCTTATCCATCTTCGGACTGAGTCCTTCGTTTTCGTCCTCATCCTCATCGTCCTCATCCTCATCCGGATCATAGGAAGATTCCAGCTTGGAAGCGTGCCTGTCTTCTTTTGGCTCCACCCCGTGTTCTTTGATCTGCTTTAATTCTTCCCCACTGATGACCTTGGTCTTTCCATTGTCCACAAGCGGAGCAATCACAACAAAATCCTCATCCGGATGTACCAGCGATCTGCGCAGATCCGCCAGCAGATCTCCAATGGTCTGGTAACGGCGGTCCGCATTCTTCTGTGTACATTTTAAGATAATCTTCTCCATGCTGATCGGCAGATTCTTTGCATACACACTTGGAGGTGTCATCTCTTCCTGCAGATGCTGAATAGCGACTGCAACCGTTGTATCTCCGTCAAAAGGTACACGTCCGGTTACCATTTCATACATAACAATACCCAGAGAATAGATATCGCTTCTTCCGTCTACAAACCCGTTTCTCGCCTGCTCCGGAGAAGAATAATGAACCGATCCCATCACATCCGAGCTGACGGTATTGGAAGACGCGGCTCTGGCAATACCAAAGTCCATGACCTTGACTTTTCCCTCTGTGGAGATCATGATATTCTGCGGTTTGATATCCCGATGGATGATCTGTTTGTTGTGGGCAGCTTCAATACCTCTTGCTACCTGAATGGCAATACTGACGGCTTCCTTAAAGGATAACTGTCCTTTCTTTTCAATGTATGTCTTAAGTGTGATTCCCTCAACATATTCCATGACGATATAATGAAGCCCCTCTTCGCTTCCTACATCATAGATATTTACAATATTTGGATGCTCCAGCCCTGCTGCTGACTGTGCCTCCGTGCGAAATTTTGCTACAAATCCACGATCTTCCGAAAATTCCGGTTTTAATACTTTTATTGCCACAAAACGGCCAAGCACATGATCCTTTGCTTTATAAACATCGGACATCCCGCCTGCACCAATCTTACTTACGATTTCATAGCGATCTGCTAAATACGTCCCAACTGTTAACATTCTTTCACCTCATCAAGAAAATGGTTCTATAATCATTACTGTAATATTGTCTTTTCCACCGTTGTCATTTGCAGTTTTTACAAGAAGTCCGGCGCGTTCCTCAATGGAAGCATCCCGCAGAATAATACTGCAGATTTCTTCGTCTTCCACCATATTCGTGAGTCCGTCCGTACAGATTAAGATGTGGTCATCTTTCTTTAATTCCACTTCAAAAAAATCTGCCTCTACTTCTTCCCCTGCACCGACTGCGCGGGTAATAATATTTTTGTCCGGGTGCTCACGTGCTTCCTTTGCACCTACTTCACCGATCCTGACCATCTCTGCCACAAGAGAATGATCCCTCGTGATCTGCCGGATGCCATCCGTACCGATGATATACAGTCTGCTGTCTCCGACATTTGCAACATAAAGCCGTCCGTCAATAATGGTGGCTGCAACAAGTGTCGTCCCCATACCTTTTTTCGCTTCATCTTCTGCAGCTTCTGTGATCAGAAGTCTGTTTGCAGTTGTTATTGCCTCTTTTAAAATTGTAACTGGTTCTTCTCCCGAACTCCGGGACACGGATGCAACGATGCGCTGCGTTGTGTAACGCGATGCGTAATCTCCTGCCTTGTGTCCCCCCATGCCATCTGCAACAATGTACAGATTCGGGAGATTCCCAACGGGTTCATCCGACGCGAAAAAATAATCCTGATTCATTTCACGAAGAATGCCTGTATCCGTTATGGAATACGTCTTCATCCGCTTTATCCTTTCTCAATTACATGTAATATACATACTCTTCCATCATCTGTCTATCTTAGCACATGACTTTTCGTTATGCAAGTCTCTGATTCTCTTTGTACTTGCGCCTTAATTGTCCGCAGGCACCATCAATATCACGCCCCATCTCACGGCGTACTGTCACCGTTAAACCACTCCGTTCCAGTTTCTCCTTAAAAGCTTCGATGACATGTGCATTTGACTGCACATAATCCCGCTCCCTGATCGGATTCACCGGAATCAGATTTACATGACAGTTCATCCCGTGGATCAGTTCCGTCAGTTCTTTTGCATCTTCTTTTGTATCATTGACACCACCTACCAGACTATACTCAAACGTCACACGTCTGCCGGTCTGTTCAAAATAATACCTGCAGGCATCAATTACTTCATGAATGTCATATTTGTTCGCCACCGGCATCAGCTCCAGACGTTTTTTCTGATTGGAAGCATGCAAAGATAATGCCAGCGTAATCGCAAGTTTTTTATCCGCCAGTTCCCGCATCCGCGGAACAATTCCGCAGGTGGAAACAGTCAGGTTTCTCTGGCTGATGTGAAGTCCGTTCTCATCCGTCAGCAAAGTGATAAATTTTACCAGATTATCAAAATTATCCATCGGTTCCCCGGTGCCCATGACAACAACATTCGAAATCCGCTCTCCGATATCCTTACCAATCTGATAGATCTGATCCAGCATTTCCGCCGGTGCAAGTCCTCTCACCAGTCCGTCCAGTGTTGATGCACAGAACCGGCATCCCATCCGACAGCCGACCTGTGAAGAAATACATACGGAATTTCCGTGCTTATATTTCATCAGCACACTCTCAATGACATTTCCGTCTTCCAGTAAAAACAGATATTTGCGGGTTCCATCCAGTTTTGAAATCTGTACCTGTTCTTTTCTGAGTGTGATGATCCTGCAGGTCTCATCCAATCTCTCCCGCAAGGTTTTGGAAAGATTCGTCATCTCCTCAAAGCTTTCCACCTGCCGCACATGCAACCACTCATATACCTGCTTTGCACGAAACGCTTTCTCCCCCATATCGGAAAAAAAGGTTTTTAATTCTTCCAGATCCATGGACTTAATATCTGTCTTTTCACTCATCCTCTTATTTACTCCTTACCAGCTTTGCAAGAAAAAATCCGTCACTTCCGGCTTCTCCCGGGAAAATCTGTCTCTGGAATTCCAGGGAAAATTCCGGATGTTCTTTTAAAAACCATGCGGTGTTATCCTCATTTTCTGACCGGTGGATCGTACAGGTACTGTACACAAGTGTCCCGCCCGGTCTGACATAATCCCATACAACAGAAAGAATCTGTCTTTGCAGTTTTGCAAGCTCTGCCGCCTTTTCTTTGGTCATCTTATAACGGATATCCGTCTTCTTTCCCATAACGCCAAGTCCGGACACGGCAGATCACAGACTAAGACGTCCGCTTTCTGATGGGAATCCGGATCATCCACCGTTGCATCCATCTGTACCGCTTTCATATTTGACAATCCATGTCTGGCTATGTTCTCCCGGATCAGATCCACCTTATATTCTGTCAGATCTCTTGCCTCTACCATACCACTTCCCTGAAGCAGTTCTGCCATATGGGTACTCTTTCCTCCCGGTGCCGCACACACATCAATCACATAATCATTCTTTTTCGGTGCCGCAGTTTCCGCAACCAGCATGGAGCTGACATCCTGTACATAAAACAGCCCTTCTTTAAAACTTTTCAGTCCCGCCAGATAATCCAGCCCGGATATTTCAAAAGCATACGGCAGTTCCGGAACCGCATGTACTGTCACCCCTTCTGCTTTCAGTTTGTTTACGAGTTCTTCCGGTGTCACAGCGGAAAGATTGGTACGGATCGTCAGCCGGTTTTCTGCGGTAAGTCCCTCCAGAATCTGACGGGTCTTTTCCTCTCCATAATTTTCGGTCCATATGTCCACGATCCATTCCGGCATTGAATATGTAACGCTCAGATTCGGGAAGCGAACTTCTCTCCATCCTCTTGCCACACTACGCAGCACACCGTTGACAAATCCGCTCAGGCCGGAAAACCCACGCTTTCTCGCCAGCTTTACCGCCTCGTTGCACACTGCGGAATCCGGCACACTGTCCATATACATAATCTGATAAACGCTCATGCGCATAAGATTGCGGATGAGCGGTTTCATTTTCTTTACTCTGGTTTTGGAAAACTGATCGATCACATAGTCCAGTGTCAGCTGTCTTTCCAGCGTTCCTTCCATCAGGCGCGTCAGAAAAGCGCGTTCCTGTTTTCCCAGATACTGATATTTATCGAGCACATCGCGGAGGACCAGATGACTGTACTGTCCCTCCTCATTGACCGCCAGAAGCATTTCCAGCACCAGTGCTCTCTCATTGACCTTAGTCGTCACGACTTCTTCCTCCAAACAGTAAAACGATTCGAAGCAGCTGCAGAATCGCAGCTGCTGCACTTGCCACATACGTGAGTGCTGCTGCTGTAAGAACTTTTCTTGTGTAATGGAGTTCCTGATCTCCCAGGATTCCCTGTTCCCTCAGCTGAACCATCGCACGACGCGAAGCATCAAACTCAACCGGAAGCGTAATCAGCTGGAATAACACAGCAAACGAAAACAGCAGAATTCCGATATTGATAAGCATCATGGATGAACGGCTGTTTATGATCACACCAAGAATGATCACCGGCCATGCAAGCATGGAACCAAAGTTTGCAATCGGCACAAATGCGGTACGCAGCCGAAGCGGCACATATCCTCTGGCATGCTGGATCGCATGTCCGCATTCATGTGCTGCCACACCCACAGCTGCAACCGAAGTCTGATTGCAGACACTGTCGGAAAGATTGAGTGTCTTATTGGCAGGATTGTAATGATCGGTCAGATTTCCCGATACATGCTGCACCCGCACATCATAGATTCCTGCTGCGTGCAAAATCCGCTCTGCCGCCTGTGCTCCCGTCATTCCTGACATACTGCGGTATGCGGAATATTTGTTGAACGTTGTCTTTACCCGTGCAGATGCAATCATACAGATCACTGCACCGATAACAACCAGTATATAGGTACTGTCCCAATAAATGTATGGCATAAATCTACCTCCGTCTTACTGCTGTAAAAAAGATCCCTCTGCAACCGGATAGCCACGCAGAAATGATCCTGCATCCATCCGTTTCTTACCGGCAAGCTGTACTTCCAAAAGTTCCAGTCCACCCTCTCCGGTCTGTACCACCATCGTATTTTTTCCAACTTTACAGATACACCCCGGTGCATAAGCGCCATCTGTCTCCACCACCCGGGCTTTCCAGATCTTAAACGCTTTATTATCCAGATGGGTATAGGCACTCGGCCATGGATTTAATCCACGGATCAGGCGCTCAATCTCCACCGCCGGCTTTTTCCAGTCAATATCTCCCAGCTCCTTGGAAATCATCTTTGTGTGGGTACTCGCCTCATTGTCCTGCGGTGTAAAGGTCGCCGTTTTGTTTTCCAGCATCTGCATGGTTTCCACACACAGCTCGGCGCCGACTGCCGCCAGCTTGTCAAACAGACTTCCACCTGTCTCATCTTCTGCAATGCGCACCTGTTTTTTGGCAATGATATCTCCGGTATCCAGTCCGACATCCATGCGCATAGTCGTAACTCCCGTGATCTCATCTCCATTGATGACCGCCCACTGGATCGGTGCGGCACCACGATATTTCGGAAGCAGGGATGCATGTACATTAATGCATCCATATTTCGGAAGATCGAGAATACTCTTTGGAAGAATCTGCCCGAAAGCCGCCACTATGATGATATCCGGCGCAAACTTTTTCAAATATTCCACACTTGCATCTTCCCGGATTTTTACCGGCTGGAATACTTCCAGTCCATGGGAAACCGCACATTCCTTTACCGGTGGAAACTGCATGGTATTCCCGCGTCCCTTTGGTTTGTCCGGCTGTGTAACCACAAGCATAACCTCGTGTCCGGCTTCTATGATCTTTTCCAATGTATTCACCGCAAAATCCGGTGTTCCCATAAAAATTACTTTCATATTATTCCTCTTCCGGCTCCTCATAATTCACATCATGAAGTCCGCCTTCTACTTTTTCTGTATACATATGTCCATCCAGATGATCCAGTTCATGGCAAATGCAGCGTGCCATCAGACCTTCGCCTTCTACTTCCCACTCATTCATGTCCAGATCATAAAATTTTGCTTTTACATGGTTCGGACGTGTAACCTGACCTGCTTTTCCCGGAAGACTTAAGCATCCTTCATCTCCGGTCTGCTCTCCGTCAGACTCGATAATTTCCGGGTTGATCATAATAAACGGTCCCTGTCCGTCCCCGATATCAATGACTACCATACGTTTTAAAATTCCAACCTGCGGTGCCGCAAGACCTACACCGTTTGCCTCATACATGGTCTCCAGCATATCTTCCGCCAGAGTACGGATGCGATCCGTCACCTCCGGAATCGGTCTGCATACTTTTGTCAGTACGGGATCTCCCTGAATTCGAATTGTTCTAAGTGCCATAATTACCTCCTAAAAACCACTTGTTGGGTTAAAATCAAACTGTACAGACACATTGGAAAATGCGCTGTTATTTTTTATTTTTCGTTCCACCAGATCCTTACATGCCACCAGCGTCGCATATTCCGGTGCCTTCATGTAAATGACCTTTCGGTAAACATCACTGATTTTTGCAATGGATGCATCTGCCGGTCCTACCAGCATAATATTCTTGCCTTTCTGTGATATCACGCGATGCAGAAATTCTGCCAGATCCCTGGCTGCAGCTGTCGTCACCTGCGGATCGGTTCCCGTACAATGAATCAGAAGCAGCTGCCACACCGGCGGATAGGCAAGCATTCTCCGATAGGCAATCTCCTGCTTATAAAATGCATCGTAATCCTGTTCCTTTGCGGTCTGAATTGCAAAATGATCCGGATCATACGTCTGGATTACCGCCTGTCCCGGTTCCTTTCCGCGCCCGGCACGTCCCACCGCCTGGGTCAGCAGCTGAAACGTCCGCTCCGATGCATGAAAATCCGGAACATGCAGAGACATATCTGCGGCAAGTACTCCTACCAGCGTCACATTCGGAAAATCATGCCCTTTGACAATCATCTGTGTGCCGATCAGGATATCTGCCTCCTGATTGGCAAATGCATGCAGAATCTTCTCATAAGCATCCTTGGTCCGTGTGGTATCAAAATCCATACGCATCACACGTGCCTGTGGAAATCTCTGCTGCACCAGCATCTCAATCTTCTGCGTGCCCGCCTTGAATCCGCCTAAATATTTACTGCCGCAGGATGGACAGATCTTTGGCAATGGCTGCTCATATCCGCAATAATGACAGACCATCCGGCCTCCCGCATGCTGGCTCAGCGAAACATCACAATGAGGACATTGTATCACATATCCGCAGGCTCTGCATGAAATAAATCCGGAAATTCCTCTCCGATTTAAAAACAGCATGATCTGCTGACGTTTTTTTAACCGGTCTTCCATCAGTTCCTGCAATCTCTCCGAAAAGATGGAACGGTTTCCTGCCCGCAATTCACTGCGCAGATCTACGACCTCGCAATCCGGCAGCGGTTTCTTCTCCACACGCTCAGACAACGTCAGAAGCTGATATTTTCCCTGCATTGCCTGATAATAACTGTCCACTGAAGGAGTGGCAGAACCAAGAAGTACCGATGCATCATTCATGCGCGCCCTCTCGATTGCAACATCCCTGGCATGATACCGCGGTGCCGTCTCACTTTTATAAGACGTTTCATGTTCCTCATCTATAATAATAAGCCCTAAATGCGGAAATGGTGTGAACAACGCAGACCTGGGTCCGATCATAATATCAATATCCCCCGCCTTGGCACGTTCAAACTGATCAAAGCGCTCTCCCTGGGAAAGTTTGGAATTCATAATTGATACCCGGTCTCCAAACCGGTTATAAAACCGCATCACGGTCTGATAGGTGAGTGCAATCTCCGGGATCAGGACAATTGCCTGCCGTCCCTGTGCCACCGTATGCGCAATCAGTTCCATATAAACTTCTGTTTTTCCGCTTCCGGTTACCCCCCTGAGCAGATACGTTTTATGAATTCCAGCATCCAGATCCGAACATACTGTGTCCACAACACGCTGCTGATTTTCATTCAGTGTCAGATGATATCCCTTCTGATCCAGATGTGACACAGGATTGCGAAACTGTCTGCTGCTCTCCACCTTAAGAATCTGCTGCTGTGCCATACCCCGGATCACTGCTGCTGATATATTCAGTTTTCCGGTGACAAGCGAATAATCCAGTACAGATTCCTGTATCAGTTCCCGCAGCAGCCTTGCTTTCGCCGTATGGTGTTTCTGTTCAAAGAGTGCCAGTTTCTGCTGCGCCTCTGTCTTCGGAATCAGTAATACAATCTCCCGCTTCTGTACTTCTTTCGTCTGCCTGCGGATCGGGAGTACGGTCTTTAGTGCCTGATTCATGGTGGAACCGTAATTCTTCCGCATCCATCCGGCCAGTGCAATGAGCTGGGATTCCATTGCCACGCTTCCCTCATGTACCGAAATAATGGGGCGAATCCGTCTGGGATCAAATTCGGCATCCTCCGTCAGTTCAATGACATACCCTGTCAGTTTACGATTTCCAAATGGAATATCCACCTGTACACCAACCTGTATTTCCTCCTGCAGATTTTCCGGGATGCTGTATTGAAAAGTTTTATCCAGTTTTTCTACCGATATATCTACAATAATATTTGCATACTTCATACTTATTCTTTTCTCAAAACACAGTTGACCAGGCCCTCATAGGTATTTACAGCAGCCTCAATCACCGGAGAAACGCCAAGTTCTCCCAGTGCTGCACTGCATTTCGGCCCGATCGAATAAATATCCGTAACGGATGCCAGTGTTTCTCTCTCCTGTGGCTTTAAACTGCCAAGCATCCGCTCCGCCGAAGACGCACAGGTAAAAAAGATCGCATCGTATACATCCTTGTCCACTGGCACCTCCATCGGACAAGGTACATTTTCGTATACATTGAGCCGTCCGCAATCACAGAAAGAAAGCAGTGTATCCACAAGGTTATCCTTTGCATTTTTTGCGGTAGGATACCAGATTACTGCCCGCTTAAACGGATCTCCGCGAAATTCCTGATCCAGATATTCCTTTAATTCCTGTGCCAGATTCGTACTGTTGGAATGTTCCGGCATAAAGTCTGCACAAATTCCATACTCCCGCAGTTTTTCTGCCGTCTTTTGTCCAATCACTGCACATCTGGTATGGAAAAGTGCCCGTGCATCCAGCCCCGATGCAAATACATTTTTCATAAAATAATCCACACCATTGGCACTTGTAAACAATAATACGTCCACATGCGCCAGTTCCTGTGCGGTATACACTGCCGGCACACCGACAATCTCACCTGTCATACACTCACTGGTATATGCCCCCTTTGCCCGGAGCATGGCGGCCAGACGTGAAGGTTTTGGACCAATTTTTGCAACCAGATAATGTTTCCCCCACAGCGGCTTCTCTTCAAAAAAATGCAGCTGGCGGCGAAGTGCAACCACATCCCCAACAATGATCAGTGCCGGAGAGGTCAGTTGCGCCTCTTCCACACGATCTGCCAGATTCTCCAGCGTACCCTCACAAATCTCCTGCGCTTCTGTCGTAGCATGGGAAATCACAGCTGCCGGTGTCTGCCGGTTTCTTCCTGCCTGCATCAGTCCATCCACAATCTGTCTTACTCTCGAAAGTCCCATGAGAAAAATCAGAGTTTCTTTTGAATCTGACATCGTTGTAAAATCAGGTTCTGACAGATCCTCTCCGTTTTTTTGGTGTCCGGTGATCACCCGAAAGCTTGTGGCAACACCACGGTGTGTGACCGGAATTCCTGCATAAGCAGGTCCTGCAATGGCAGAAGTCACCCCCGGAACAACGGTATAGGAGATTCCATGTTCCCGCAGATAAAGGCCTTCTTCTCCTCCACGCCCGAAAACAAAGACATCTCCCCCTTTTAAACGAACAACGCAATGATATTCTTTTGCCTTCTCGACCAGCAGTTCATTGATCTGTTCCTGCGGAAGCGTATGATGCCGGTCCGCTTTTCCTACATAAATACGCTCACAGTCCATTCCTGCATACCCCAATAATTCCGGAGACGAAAGTCTGTCATAAATAATACAGTCTGCTTTTTTTATCAATTCCAGTCCCTTGACTGTGACAAGTCCCGGATCTCCCGGACCTGCACCGACCAGATATACCATAGATGCCATTCTTTTTTCCTTTCCCTGTCAGCACTGCTGCTTTTTAATAAATGCTAAAAATTCATTTTCCGGCATTGGTTTTGCAAATAAAAATCTATCTTATTATACCACTTCTGCGGTATTGCCCGCAACCGAACCCCTATCGGGTACACCCGGTTTCCCGCAATGCACGCTGTGCTGCTTCCTGCGGTGTCTCTCCGAAAACCTTACATTTCTTTATACTGCTTCCGTCCGCATTTCCGACCATTCCAAGCAATTGTATCCTTCCATCGGGCAGTTTACATGCATATGCTCCGATCGGCATATGGCAGTCCCCCCCGGTTCCCTTCAAAAACAGCCGCTCGGCACATGTAATCTCCTCCGTCACGATATCTGAAAGTGCATTCACCTGCTCGAACAATTCTTCGTGGTCTTCCCGCAATTCCAGTGCCAGCGTCCCCTGTGCCGCTGCCGGTATCATCTGTTCCGGCTCAAAATACTGCGTGATCAAAGAAGTTCTCCCCAGCCGGTGCAGTCCCGCCGCCGCGAGTACAATTCCAT
>ERZ791624.1201-NODE-1201-length-12975-cov-1.998452_pt1 | contig 12975 bp, 10 predicted proteins | sample MGYA00510058_ERZ791624 | MGnify/ENA primary metagenome ERZ791624 (study PRJEB30046, sample SAMN00715158) | human gut metagenome | study: EMG produced TPA metagenomics assembly of the A metagenome-wide association study of gut microbiota in type 2... | reverse complement strand
CGCGAGCTGGGTTCAGAACGTCGTGAGACAGTTCGGTCCCTATCCGGCGCGGGCGCAGGATATTTGAGAGGAGCTGCCCTTAGTACGAGAGGACCGGGGTGGACGGACCTCCGGTGTATCAGCTGCACATCAGGTGCATGACTGGGTAGCCGTGTCCGGCAGGGATAAACGCTGAAGGCATCTAAGCGTGAAGCCCCCCTCAAGATGAGATATCTTAAGACCCCTCAGAGAGAATGAGGTAGATAGGACAGAGGTGGAAGTACAGTAATGTATGGAGCTGACTGTTACTAATCGGTCGCAGGCTTATCCAAAAGGCACAATGGTAAGTGAGTTTGGAAAACGGATAGAAAAGGGAAATGTCAGGGTAACGATTTTGTGTGCGGTTTTCAAGATACAGGTAAAAGACTTCGGAGAAATCCGGAGTCTTTTTTTATATATCTTCCGACCTATGGTATACTGTGGGAAGTAAAAATTATTTAAGGCAAAACATGGAAAGGAGTCAGAGTGTTCTTATGCTCGAGGCTGATATCGAAAAACATTTTCGGGATGCTGAGATGGTTCTGATTGGTCTGGGCGAGGAGCTTCGGTCGGATGGGACATCTCAAAGAAGCGACAGGATTGTCAAAGCACTGAACATGCTTCCGCCATGTTTAAGGGGCAAGACGTATTTTGTTGTATCACAGAATTCAGATGATCTTGTCTTCCGCTCTAAACTGCTTCCATTCTTTATTACTGAGCCGTATGGTCCGAAGGAAAACGACTCGTGCAGTGAAGAGCAGTGGAATACTTATCTCAGATGGATCTCCGGGACGCTTGGTCATCGCCTGCTTCTTCTTGAATTGGGTGTAGGATTTGTTTCACCGGAACTGATTCGATGGCCGTTTGAAAAGATTACGCAGCTCAATATGAAAAGCAGCCTGATTCGTGTGCATGCTTCCTTGCCGCAGCTCCCGAAAGAGCTGGCTGAGACAGGACGTGCATATTCGGTGAAGTGTAATTCGATTGAATGGCTCGAAAAACTCAAACAATGGGATGTGAAGACTGATCAGAAGGAGGATGCATGATTGCAATTGTAGACTACGATGCCGGGAATATCATGAGTGTCCAGAAAGCCTGTGCTTTTCTTGGGTATCAGACAATTCTCACCAGAGACAGGGCTGAGATTCTTCAGGCTGATCATGTGATTCTTCCGGGGGTCGGCGCATTTGCAGATGCGATGGAAAAGCTTGTTGATTTTGGACTGGATGAAACGCTGCGGGAGACTGTAAAGCGCGGAATCCCACTGCTTGGAATATGTCTCGGGCTTCAGTTACTTTTTGAACGCAGCGATGAATCCCTGGCTTTGCAGGACGGTACGGATGTCAGAGGGCTATGCCTGCTCGATGGCGAGATTCTGAAGATTGACGACAAGAATGGCTTATTAAAAGTACCGCACATGGGATGGAATCAGCTTTCATTTCCGAGAAAAAGCAGGCTGTATCGGGGAATTCCGGAAGGGACGGAGGTTTATTTTGTCCATTCCTACTACCTGAAGGCACGGAATCCTTCGATTGTAACGGCAACCTGTGAATATGGAACACAGATAGACGTCGGGGTTGAAAGCGGCAACCTGTTCGCTTGTCAATTTCATCCGGAGAAAAGTGGCAAATGGGGACTGAGAATCCTGGATAATTTCCTGCACATCTGATTTCAGATCTTGTATGGGATCAGCCCGTAAACTTGTTGAGCCAGAAGGCTGGAGGACAGTATCAGAATGCTTACAAAGAGAATCATACCTTGCCTTGACGTGAAAGACGGAAGGGTTGTAAAAGGGATACAGTTCGTGAAGCTCCGGGATGCCGGAGACCCGGTAGAGGCGGCTGCGGCTTATGATGAAGCGGGTGCGGATGAGCTGACATTTCTGGACATTACAGCAACAAGCGATCACCGGGAGACTGTGATCGACATGGTCAGGAGGGTGGCAGAGAGAGTTTTTATCCCATTCACGGTTGGAGGCGGTGTCAGAACCTGTGAGGATTTTCGTGCGATTTTAAGAGCGGGAGCAGATAAGGTGGCAATTAACTCAGCGGCTGTCAGAAATCCGGAATTAATCTCACAGGCCGCTGACAAGTTTGGCGCTCAGTGTGTTGTTGTCGCGATCGATGCAAGGAAAAGGCCGAATGGAACAGGCTGGAATGTCTATACAGCAGGAGGACGACAGGATACGGGAATCGATGCTGTTGAATGGGCAAAGAGGGCGTTTGGTCTTGGTGCGGGTGAGATTCTTCTGACAAGCATGGACCGCGATGGTACGAAAGCCGGCTATGATCTCGATTTGACACGGAAGATTGCGGAGTCGGTCCGTATACCTGTGATCGCTTCCGGAGGAGCGGGCAGAGTGGAAGATTTCTATGATGCCCTGACAGAGGGAAAGGCAGACGCAGCGCTTGCTGCTTCCCTTTTTCATTATAAGGAACTTGAAATCAGGCAGGTTAAGGATTACCTGAAGGAACATGGAGTTCCGGTGAGGCTTTCGTGAGCTGGCGTTGTCAGGAAGGAAAAACAGGGATGGATGCAATAGGAAGCGATTGGATGCAATCACTCAGGGCAGAGTTCAGCAAGCCATATTACGCAAAACTTTATCAGACGATCAATGAGGAGTACAGAACCCAAACGGTTTACCCGCCTGCAGGGGATATCCTGCGGGCATTCAGCCTGACTCCACTTTCAAAGGTAAAGGTAGTAATTCTGGGGCAGGATCCCTATCATGAGCGGGACAGGCAAATGGTCTGTCCTTCTCGGTTCATCCGGGAGTTGCGATTCCCCCGTCGCTTGTGAATATTTATCAGGAGCTGCATGATGACATCGGATGCAGGATTCCAAACAACGGCGACCTTACAAAATGGGCAAGGCAGGGTGTTCTGATGCTGAATACGGTACTCACGGTTCGCGCCCATCACGCCTTTTCTCACAGAGGACTTGGATGGGAACAATTCACGGATGCTGCGATTACGGCGGTAAACGGTCAGGCGAGGCCAATCGTGTTTATTCTTTGGGGAAAGGCAGCGCAGGCGAAATGTAGCATGCTCGACAATCCCGAGCACCTTGTTCTGAAGTCGCCGCATCCAAGTCCGCTTTCTGCCTATCATGGATTTTTCGGAAGCAAACCTTTTTCCCAGACCAATCGGTTTCTGGAGGCACATGGTGTTACGCCGATTGACTGGCAGATTGAGGATGTATGAGACACAAACACTTTGTACAGCACGATGTGTCAGAAATATACTATAAAATATAAATAAAAAACTGATTACATGATTTAATCAGTAAAATTGATGTTTTGACTTGACGGCAGGAAAGCCTTATGTTAGTCTTCTTTCAAGACGACACAGGAATTCTTTCCTGCCGGTTCTTATATCTTCTTTTAGAGTTTCTATTTCTTTTCGTATTTTTCATCATTTTTTCAATCTAATTCTCCTTTTTCATTTCTATCGATTTCGTGCACGCCGTCGTCTGATGCCGCAGCACGGACATTTCTTCTGGAGCGGCACCAGTCTGTCTGCCGTAGAAAGGAATTATGGATTACAGTACATTCAAAAAAGAGATCCCGGAACTGATCGGTCTGAAGCTTGGTGCTGAGTACAAAGTTCGTCTGTTTGAACTCAGAAAATACAATGGAATTGTCCAGGATAATCTTTCTATCCAGAAAAGGGATACATCCATAAGCCCATGCATTGATCTGCGGTATTACTTTCAGAAATATATCCAGGGGACAGGGATCGAAGATATCGCGAATGCGATTATTGCTTATTATATGAGATCAATGCCGGAACAACTTGAGCCGGACAAACTGCTGAACCCGGCGTACATCAGAAACCAGATTGTATGCAGTCTGGTCAATACAGACCGGAGCCAGGAATTTCTGAAGGAATGCCCACATTTTCCATTTCTGAACCTATCGGTCGTATTTTATCTGCTTATTGATGATATCAAGATCGGTTCTGGGACTGTTCTGCTGCGAAACTTTCATATGCAGCAGATGAGGTTGAAAAAGGAAGAGCTTCTCGGACTGGCCATGAAGAATATGGGCCGGCTGCTCCCGGCAGATTTTATGACAACAGAACAATTAATATCGGAACTTCGGGGAAGCAGTCAGGAAACGGAGAATGGAACGGCCGAATGCAGCGATGGACAAGCTGACTCCGAAGATATGGATAAACGACTTCAGCTATTTGTACTGACCAATTCCAGGAGAAGCTACGGGGCAGTCTGGATGATGGATGTGGAAGTGCTGCGAAAGGTTGCCGACCAACTGAAGGATGACTTTTATGTGATTCCGAGTTCTATCCATGAATGTATGGTTCTTCCGGCAGGGTCCCATCTGAAGACGGAGTCCATCAGCCGGATCGTGCGGAGGATCAATCGAACAAAGGTTGCGCCGGAGGAGGTGCTTGCCGATAGTGTCTACCGGTATGACAGAGCCAGAGGACGGCTCGTCATAGCAGCATGAAGGAGGGCATGACATGAAGAAAATACAAGGCCTCCTGTCAATGCTCCTTGTGATAGGATTCCTTCTCCTTTCAGGAGAACCGCGGTCTTTTCTTGCGGCTTCAGGATGGCGAACCACGGATTCTGGTGAAACTGTTAGAAAGGGTTTCACAGGACTTATGGCAGCAGAGATTCCCGCATCTGAAACGATTCAGAACAGGCATGCAGAGGAATCGGTAACTGAACCGGAGACAGAAAGAAAGCAGCAGCCCAATGGTGCAGGAATCGGTACCGATCAATCAGGACAAGCTGCATCAGGGCGGGAGGTGTTGGAACAGCAGACTCAGGCGGAAGAAAACAAAGAGAAGGAACAGAGGGACAGCCAGATAGAAGGACAGTCTCTGATGACAACGGAAGGCTTTATGCAGGCTGAAGCCAGTTCCGAACTGCAAAAGTCTGAAAGCGCCGGTATCCCACCGAATGCTGAAAATCTTACCCCGGAAGGGGAAGACGGGAATCCTGCGGATACGGAAGCAGAACTTTATCTGGAGGAAGCAGATGAGAAAGAGCTCCATGCAATGGCGGAGCCGCTAAGAATATCCAGGCCATATGTACAAATTACAGACAAGCCGGATTCTACCCTGACATATTTTGGAGGGGGTCCAAAAACAAGGGTATTTCAAGTCAGGATATTCGGAGAAGGCGGAGGCAGTAAGACGGTTTCCGCTTTCTGCATCAATCCTTATAAAAGTGATCCGATGGACAACATCACACCTCTCAACAAGGTGAAAACCATCCCCAATTCCAATCTTCTTGCTGTCGCGATGTATTATCTGCCCGAAGATGCGCCTGGATATGGAACGGATTCAAAGATCATGAGTATTTACAAGGAAATCGGTGCCGCGGGTGGCAGCAATTCATATGCGTTTACGCATTATATTCTGGGAGCGATCTATGAAGGAAAACCGGTTTCACACTATATGGTGAAACAGGAAGCTGCAAATGCAGGAGAGCGTGTTCTTGTCAGACTGAAACAGCTTTCCATTCCCTCGGGGAAACTGAGCAGTGCACAGCTTTCCGGCGGGTACAGACAGGGCAGATATGTCTCGGATCCGGTTTCGTACGAAGGACAGGCAGGAGCCCGTGCTGAGATCACACAAGTGGAGCCGTCTGGTGCATATGTAGAGGAAGTGACGACCGGGAAACGTGCCAAGGCGATGGAAACCGGAAAGAGCTACGTGGTTGTATCCGATACCTTCACGGAGACAGTGAATATCGGTCTTAAGGATAAATCTGCTGTCGGCTTTCAAACATATGTGATCAAATCTGGCAATGCAGATCAGGACGTATCATATGCGCTGTGGGGAAGTGGCCAGAACCTGGACCTTTCTGCTTCATTTCAGAAACGGCAGCTAACGGTTCAGGTTCGTAAAAGGCTGACGGGCGCTTCTTCCATGGGTATGGGAGGAGCAGCATTTTCTCTAGATGATGGGAAAGGAAACCAGTATGCCCTGGAATGCGGGTCCGATGGAAGCAGCAGACAAATCCAGGTATTGCCAGGTACATACCGGGTTACTGAGACAAGGGCCCCTTCAGGGTGTCTCATCAATCGGTCGATTCCGGATGTCGTCATTCCGGAAGATGCAGAAGACGGGGCAATCTTTACGATTGATGTCTGGGACGAACCTGCTTATGCAGGAATCAGGTTCAGAAAAAAGTCTGCTCAACTGGGCGATATTCCGGATGGAGATGCAGGATTTGAGGGAGCAGAGTTCCAGATTCGAAACGTCAGTGGATATTCTGTCGGTTTGAAAACAGATCCCTCGACTGTCTGGAAGAATAACGAGATCATAGGGCTTGTCGTCAAAACCGGACGCGATGGAAGCGCAACAGTTCCACCGGTTCTGCAGGCGGGTACATACGAGCTGACTGAAAGCAAAGCGCCTGCAGGGTATGAACGTTCAAGTCAGACAGAACGCTTCACAATTACGGAACAGGATGATGGAAAAATACTGGATTTTTCTGACCGAATTGTGTTTTGGGAGGAAGTGATCAGAGGTGGATTCCGGTTCCATAAAATCGATTCGGAGATTGTAAATCAGCACTGTATCCTAGATGAGAAGAAAGACGGAACGGCAGTTTTTGAAGCGGCACATGGAAGCGGTAAAAAAGCAAGTCAAGGGGATGCCCGGCTGGAGGGTGCGGTTTTTGAACTTGTGAATCAGAGTCTGTCAGCGGTAAAAGCGTATGGAAGGACAGCGGAGCCTGGAGAGGTTCTTACACAGCTGTCCTGCAGCGAACTGGGAGAGTGGATCGGATATGAATCCCCTGGGGATGCGTTGCCATATGGGACTTACCAGCTTCGGGAAGTCATACCGCCGGAAGGATATAACCTTCGGGGAAATCAGATTGATCAGACGTTTGAGATCCGTGAGAAGAACACGGTTGTCATGCTGGATAAACCGTTTGATGACGATGTGATCCGTTTTGATATTGAGATACAGAAGTTCCGCGACACGGAGGACCCGGATGAGACGGGAGATGATATGATCCCCGTCAAAGGAGTTGTGTTTGATATCTGTCTGGCTTCTGATCCAGACAAGGTGGTGCTCTCCATTGAGACGGATGAAAACGGGACAGCCACGACCAATGACCCGGCATATGCACATGGAAGACTGCCATACGGGCTATATCAGGTCAGTGAGCGTAAGAGTACGGTGCCCTCCGGTTGATTCCGGTTAAGGACTTTCTGGTGGACGGAACGAAGAGTGGAGGTGTTTTTGACGGGAGGGTATATAAGGGTATCTATAAAAATGACCGGCCGATCGGTGAGTGGCTTTGCCTCAGGAAGGCGGATCGGTCGACGGGAAAAACAATCCCGCTCTCAGGGACAGTCTTCCAGATTCTGGACGAAAAGAAGAAACCAGTTACTTTCCGGGAAAGTTCGCCGGCGCACCGGTCGGTGACGGAATTTACGACCGGAGATGATGGAACAGTTACGCTGCCTGAACGGCTGCGAGCCGGAACATATTATCTGCATGAGGTACATGCGCCAGAAGGTTATGTAATCGGACAGGATGTTCGTTTTGACGTGACATCGCGCAACAGCTGGGAGCATGTCATCACCTGGACCATGGAGAATCAGCCTGCGATGGGAATGCTTTTCCTTGAGAAAACGGATCGGGACAGTGGAGCCAGTCTGCGTGGGGCTGTCTACGAAATACATGCGGCGGAAGATATCGTGACACCAGATGGAACCATTCGTGCGAGAAAGGGAGATGTTGTAGACATCTTTACAACGGATGAAAAGGGAGAGGGCAGATCTGTAAAGCTGTTTTTGGGGAGATATGAGGTATTGGAACGGGAAGCCCCTGAAGGATATCGGAGAGATCCTGAACCTATTCCATTTTCAATTCTGTATCAGGATGAGCATACAGAAGTCGTTCGAGTCAGTATGAAGACATCCAACCAGCCAACCACGATGAAACTTCTGAAGACAGAGCAAAAGCTGGCTGATGGCGGGTGGTCTGAGGAAGACGGAAAACCGCTGGCTGGAGTGACCCTCAGGATTGTCAGGATTGATGACTTTAAAGGTAAGAAAAACGGGCGGTATATCGGAAGTAAACTTTTTTCAGACGGAGACTATCAGACGGATGAAGACGGATGGATCATTGCCGGCAGGATCGCGACAGGTATTTACGCTGTGAGGGAGACAGCGTCCCGACCGGGGTATCTGATCGATGAAACCGAAAGCTGGTTTTCAGTGGACGGGAAGGGCAATATCTTTGAGTCTGATAAGGAGGGAAACAGGGTTGAAGAGGCCTTGGAGAAGATAAAAAGCATGGGGCCTCCGAGTAATGGATCGGGGAAGGCGCAGAAGGCAGGACGGGGCGGGCAGGGTACGCTGAAAATCGTCCGTCGGAACCGGTATAACAGATGGCAGTTTGACAAAACAGATGATGCCGGGAAAGGGCTGTATGGCGCACGACTGAAAATTACGGATCAGGACGGGAACACTGTGAAATATGAAGACGATCAGGGAAAGATCGTAGACGCGGAGTGGATTTCAGACGGAAAACCGCACTTGGTGAAACGGCTTCCGCCAGGAAAGTATCTACTTCAGGAAACTGCAGCCCCTGAAGGATACACAGCCGCGAAAGCAATTCCGTTTGAGGTGCAGCCGTCGGAGAAACTACAGCGGCTCACGATGACTGATAAGAGGCTGATAATCCGGAAAACGGATGCACTGGGCAGAAACATAGAAGGAGCCGGCCTTGCAATTTACGAGATCTCCGGGGAAGATAACGGTCAGATTTCACCCATGCCGGTCCTGAGGTGGACGACAGATGACCAGCCATACTTTGCTGAGGGCCTGGCGGTTGGAAGCCGTTATCGCCTGGTAGAAGAAAAGATTCCATCTGGATTTCTTGGCGCGGATCGATGGATTTTATCATTCTGGATGATGGGACAGACCAGACGGTTACGATGATTGACAAACGTGTGTTTGTCTTCAAGACAGACACGCGAATCAATGGCCTGGCAGGAGCCCGGCTGGAAATCAGAGATTCGGAAGGAGCAGTCGTGGACTTCTGGCTCTCGGATGGAGAAGCGCATGCAGTGTCCGGACTCCGGAAAGGGCAGACATACTTTCTTGTAGAGACGGAGGCGCCGAAAGGATACGTTCTCTCTCGACCCGTTTCATTTACAGTGTCTGAAGATGCAGTAGATGATACATTGAAGCTGATCAATAAACAACTTCTGATTACCAAGACAGACCTTACGGGCGGGAAAGAGATTGAAGGTGCCCATCTTGAGGTGACGGATAAGGAGAGTGGGGAAGTAAAGGACAGCTGGTTGTCGGGAACCGAGCCGCATCCGGTTGATGGCCTGGAGACAGGAAAGACATATATCCTGTCAGAGCGGAAACCGGCGGACGGATATGTAACGGCTGAGCAGATTGAATTTACAGTCCAGGATGACTTCACAGATCAGCGCCATGTCATGCGGGATGATATCACAAAGGTGAGAATTTCAAAACAGGACTTTGCAACCGGTGAGGAGCTGGCAGGAGCGGAGCTTGTCGTGCGGGACCAGTCAGGAAAGGAGGTTGAAAGGTGGATTTCCGGGAAGAAACCACACGATATTGAGATGCTTCCGATCGGGTCCTATACGCTCACGGAGCTTCGTGCACCTGACGGGTATGAGAAAGCGGAGACTATTGCCTTTGAGGTTCCGGACAGCGGAGAAATTACGAAGGTTGTCATGAAAGATAAAGCGGATAAAACAACACCTTCAGGCTCAGTCAGAACAGGAGATAATACCCCTTTGAAACAGTGGATGCTGGCAGCAGGCGTCAGCGCCATGCTGCTGGCAGTATGTGTTATGAGGCTGCGAAGACAAGACATGAGAAAAAAGGGCAGACGGGGGAGACAGGGGGAAGCAGGATGACATGACAATCGGATTTATTTGACTTTATCAGTCTGCTATGCTAAGATGATCACTGTTTTCAGAACCGATTGGTTTTGAATCTGCATCTGTAGCTCAGCGGATAGAGCAGCGGTTTCCGGTACCGCGTGTCGGGGGTTCGAGTCCCTTCAGATGCGTGATTGATACGGCAATCCTGGCCGATCAGAAATTCAGGCATGATCTGGAGGACGCTTATGGATAATTTCAGAGAGTGGCTTTCTGACAATCTGCGGTACATCCTTCTTGGAATTGCTGTCTGCCTGGTGGTTGTCATTGTTGTCTGTGTAGTCAGACTTGTGGGCGGTTCATCGAAGGACAGCAACAAGACAGACGCACAGGCTGTCGAGCAGGTGACGGAGGCTTCACAGAATACAGCGGCGGCTTCAACGGCACCGGACGCCTCTGCAAGCTTGAAGAAAGATGACGCCTCTATCCTGGAGCTGGTAAAGAAGTATTATACAGCTGTTGCAGCAAAGGATACCGCGACGCTTGCCACGATTGTCAGCCCGTGGACGGATGATATGCAGAGCAGTATTCTTTCGAACAACATGATCGAAAGCTACGACAATATTTCCACATATTCGAAGGCAGGCCCTTCTGATGGGACATATGTTGTATATGCTTATTACGACGGGAAGATCAAGGATATCAGTACCGAGGCACCGAGCCTGGCTCTGTTATATGTTGTGACAAATGAATCGGGCAGTCTTGTTGTAGGTGACCGGAATGCATCCACTGAGGTCGCGGACTTTATCAGCAAAGCGACAGCTGCCTCGGATGTCCAGGCATTGAAGAATGATGTCAACCAGAAGCTGCTCGAGGCGGAAAATTCCGATCCGGATCTGAAGGCGTTTCTTGACAGCCAGTCTTCCGGGGCGTCGGGAGAGACGGAAGCTGCTACGGAATCCGATGCTTCTTCTGCAGGCGGGGCTTCCGGGGAAACGGCAACGACGACGGCTGGTGTCAATATCCGGCGAAGGCGAGTGCGGACTCGCAGATCGTCGCGGTCACATACGCCGGAGCAGAGGTCAAGGTCATCGAGCGCGGCGATCAGTGGACACACATCAATTTTGACTATCAGGGAACGACATATGATGGGTATGTGTCGACACAGTATCTTCAGTTCGGGGATTCTGGTACCGCGCAGACAGATCAGACGTCTGGTTCCGGGTCAGCGTCAGCCTCGCAGACAGGTCAGACTTCCAGCACAGACAGCGCAGGAACTGCGTCAGGTGGAAACACATCAGGTGGAGCTGTGTAAGAGAGCTGAAAGACCGGTGAGGTCAGAGTCACTCAAAAAGAGGATATAGACGTAGTGTAACAGAGCTGCTGCATGAATGCGGCAGCTCTTTCTGTATCTGTCAGGGGGGATTGAGATGCGGCTGAATAAGTATCTGGCACAATGTGGGGTATGCAGCCGAAGGGAGGCAGATCGCCTGGCGGAAAAAGGCCGGATCCAGGTAAATGGTTTGATTGCAAGGGTTGGAATGGAGGTCGGACTCCAGGATGATGTAACGGTAGACGGAAAAAAGATCACAATCCAGGAAAGGGAAATCTTTCTGGCTGTGAATAAACCCAGGGGAGTTGTTGTCACGACAGACCGCACACATGGAGACAGACTGCTGGGAGATCTGATCAATATTTCTCAGAGGGTGTTTCCAGTCGGACGGCTGGATAAGGAATCAGAAGGATTGATTCTTATGACAAATAATGGGGATGTGTCCAACAGGATTCAGAAAGCCCGTGGCTTTCATGAAAAGGAATACCTGGTCACAATAGATAAACCGGTATCTGATCAGCTGGTTGCTTCCCTGTCGGCAGGTGTCAGGCTTCCGGAACTTGGCCGGACGACAAGACCCTGCTGTGTCAGGAAAATAGGGACAAACTCCTTCGATATCATTCTTACGGAGGGAATGAACCGGCAGATTCGGCGGATGTGCGAGGTTTTCGACTGCAGGGTGCAGAAACTCGAACGGATCCGTGTCATGAATATTTGCCTTGGAAATCTGAAAGCGGGGGCATACAGGGAACTGACAAGACAGGAAGTGAAGGAACTGAAGCGCCTGACCGGAGTTTCAGGGGAAAGCTGATAAAACCGGATATGTATTGGAGAAGATTTATGGATGACAGCAGAATTGAGCGGATGAAAGAACTTGTCGGCATCCTGAACCGGGCAGGGAAGGCCTACTACGTTGAAAACCAGGAGATTATGAGCAACCTGGAGTATGACCGTCTGTATGATGAACTTCTTTCGCTGGAGAGGGACACCGGAACGGTGCTTTCATCGAGCCCGACGCAGCATGTCGGATATGAGGCGGTAGACAGGCTTCCGAAGGAGCGCCACGAAAAGCCGATGCTCTCCCTCGATAAGACCAAGGACAGAGAGGCGCTCAGGGCGTTTATCGGGGACAGGAAGACCTTAGTTTCATGGAAGCTTGATGGACTGACGGTTGTCCTGACCTATGAGGATGGAAGCCTTGCAAAGGCTGTGACGCGCGGGAATGGAATCATCGGCGAGGTGATCACACCGAATGCCAGAGTGTTTGAGAACATTCCGCTGAGGATTCCTTACAAGGGAGAACTCATCCTTCGGGGGGAGGCGGTCATATCCTACCCGGATTTCGAGAAAATTAACGAATCGTTCGGCGCAGACAGCCAGTACAAAAATCCGCGGAATCTTTGCAGCGGATCTGTCAGACAGCTGGACAGCAGGATCACGGCAAAACGGCATGTCCGGCTTTATGCATTCGCACTTGTCAAAGCAGATGGAGTGGATTTTCATAACTCAAGGCTTGAACAGTTTCATTTTCTGCAGCAGCAGGGGTTTGAGGTGGTTGAGCATGTTGTGACGTACGCTGACACCCTGGATCAGACGATGGACTATTTTGAAAAGAAAATCCGCCATTTTGAGATTCCTTCAGACGGGCTTGTGGCCTTGTATGATGATATTGCATATGGAGAATCTCTTGGAACGACAGCGAAGTATCCGAGAGATGCATATGCATTCAAGTGGAAGGATGAGGAGGCTGTCACTCGTCTCCGGGA
>ERZ791624.1199-NODE-1199-length-13000-cov-1.756663_pt1 | contig 13000 bp, 13 predicted proteins | sample MGYA00510058_ERZ791624 | MGnify/ENA primary metagenome ERZ791624 (study PRJEB30046, sample SAMN00715158) | human gut metagenome | study: EMG produced TPA metagenomics assembly of the A metagenome-wide association study of gut microbiota in type 2... | reverse complement strand
AGGATTCGAACCTTGAAATGCTGGAGTCAGAGTCCAGTGCCTTACCATTTGGCGATAGCCCATTGCTGTCAACAGATGATATTATATTATAACAGTTTGAAAAATGCAAGCACTTTTTTCAAAAAATTACAAAAAGTTATTTATACGCAATGTATACGAAAAATTTGAGAATAAAAATCAATGGAAATAGAAAATCCAGGTAGAAATAATAGCCCGGCTGTTGTATAATGGGAACACTTGTGGAGATGACATTATAATAGGAAATGGAGAATACATATGTACAGTTTTGATGCGATCGTAAGATACAGCGAAACGCATGGAAGACCGGAAGCAAATGCGGCAACGATAGCAAATTACTTTCAGGATTGTGCGATCTTCGATTCAGAACAGGCAGGAATTGGAATTGAATATCTGAAGGACCATAACCGGGCATGGTTTCTGATCTCATGGCAGATCGATGTGGAGCGGTATCCGGTATTACAGGAGAAGATCAGGGTTGGAACCTGGGCATATGATTTTAAGGGTTCCATGGGATATCGTAATATAGTTATTCGGGATGAGAATGGAGCGAATATTGTACAGGCAGCTTCCCAGTGGAGTTATATTGATACTGATACGCTTCGTCCTGTAAGAATTGAGCCTGAAGTAGGAGCAGCATATCCTCTTGCAGAAAAGCTTCCGATGGAATATGCTCCGAGAAAGATCCGGCTGATCGAAGGCATGGAAGAGACAGACAGAAGGGTTGTTCTGCCTTATCAGATTGATTCGAATAACCACATGAATAATGAAGCATATATTGCGCTGGCGTTGGAATATATCGATTCGGATGACATGATCTGTCAGATCATCAACCGCACGGGCGTGACGACGATCTGTCAGATCAGAAGCGAGTATAAGCGGCAGTTTGTAAAAGATGAATGTATCGTAATAAAGAAAGCAGAAAGAGATGATCTGATACAGTTTGTATTTGCAGATGAAGAAGATCAGACCAGATGTATAGTAGAATTTAAAACAAAGAGAACGGGGAGACAGACAGCATGATCAAGATTGGCGAATGGAACCATTTAGAGGTTGTAAAAGAGAAAGATTTCGGCATTTACCTTGCCGAGAAAAAATACGATGACGAGGAAGTTCTGCTTCCGAAGAAACAGGTACCTGCGGGAACAAGAATGGGAGATCAGTTAGATGTATTTATCTATCGTGATTCCGCAGATCGTCTGATCGCAACAACAAATCATCCGATCATAACGATGGGAGAACTTGCAGTATTAAAATGTGTCAATGTGACAGGCATCGGTGCATTTATGGACTGGGGACTGGAAAAAGATATCCTGCTTCCTTTTAAAGAGCAGACAAGCAAGGTAAGGGAAGGTCAGTCGTATCTGGTCCGGATGTATGAGGATCGTTCCAAGCGTTTGTGCGTCAGCATGAAAGTATATGCCTATCTGGAGACACAGTCCCCATATAAGGCAGGAGATGCGGTAAGCGGAACGGTATTTGAATTTAATCAGAATCTTGGAGCCTTTGTTGCGGTTGATAATCGTTATTCAGCCCTGATTCCGATGAAGGAGATCCATTCCCGGATCAATGTGGGTGAGACAGTAGAAGCCCGTGTGGCAAATGTCAGAGAAGATGGCAAACTCAATCTGAGTTTACAGAAGCCGATCCGTGAACAGATCAACAATGACAGCGAGATGGTATACAATATTATCGAAAGCTATGGAGGAACTTTACCATTTAATGACAAGGCAGATAAAGAAGTGATCGAGAAAGAGTTCGGACTCAGCAAGAATGCATTTAAGCGTGCGGTCGGACATTTGTTAAAAGAGGGTAAGATTCAGATCACAGAGAAAAACATTATCATCAAATAACGGATTCATAAATGAGCAGGAATGTTCAGCAGAACCAAAAAGATAGCTATGCATGTTATATGGCTGAAAAGTACCAGGAAATGAAAGGATGAATATGAGTAATTTCAAGGTTGAATTAAAAAAAGTAGTAGACGACAGCTATGAGATCGAGATCGGATATGAGCTGGAACAGAAGCTGATCGATGATCTGAAAGCCGGTCTGGTTGGAAAAATATCCAAATTCGTAGTAGTCACAGACAGTAATGTAAAAGAGCTATATGCGGACAAGATTTATAAGATGCTTGAAGAAGCAGGATACAAGACAGATCTTATCAGTTTTCCGGCAGGAGAACTGAGTAAGACCAGAGCGACAAAGGAGTATGTAGAAGATACCATGCTTGCAAAGGGATATCGGAGAGATTGCTGCATTATCGCCGTTGGCGGTGGCGTGGTGACAGACCTGCAGGATTTGTAGCCGGAACCTATGGCAGAGGAATTCCATTTATCAATTATGCAACGACATTACTTGCGGCAGCGGATGCATCTGTGGGAGGAAAGACAGCGGTCGATACACCGCTTGCAACCAATCTGATCGGACTGTTTAATCAGCCGCAGAAGGTATATCTGGATATCGCAACATGGAAGACACTTCCACAACGGCAGTTATCTTCAGGTCTTGCAGAGACGATCAAGCATGCCTGCCTTGCAGACAGGGAATTCTTCGATTATCTGTCAGAGCATATCGAAGATGTGCTTGCAGTAAAGGATGAGGTATGCAGACATATTGCAGAGAAGAACTGCGAGATCAAATATCAGGTCGTTATGAAGGACGAGCGGGAAAGCGGCTTGCGTGAGGTCTTGAACCTTGGACATACGGTTGGAAGAGCCATCGAGACAGTCAGTGATTATAAGCTGTTGCATGGAGAGGCCGTTGCGATCGGTCTGGTTGCAGAGGTGAAGATGGCAGAACATTTTGGCTACTGTACAGCAGAGGATGAAGCAGCTATGATTGCCATGTTGAAGCAGGCAGATCTTCCAACGGAGATTCCGGATTATATTGACCGTGACGCTCTGGTTAAGAAGCTGTATACCGATAAGAAGGTCAGAGACGGACATTTGCGTTTCGTTTTACAGCATGGAATCGGCGCGATCGAGGTATTTGATGGTGACCAGTATGCAAAGGCCATACCGGAGAGTCTGGCAAGAGAGATCATTATGGAGATGTAGGCATTTGCTTACAAGGGATGATTTTTCACAATTCATAGAATATGCGAAGTAGAATTACACGATAAAATATTCAATATATAAGATTTCAGGAGGATATAAAAATGGATAAGAAGATAATCAGCACAGAGAAAGCACCGCAGGCAATCGGACCATATTCACAGGCAATCGTTGCTAACGGATTTTTATTTACGTCAGGAATGGTTCCAATCGATCCTGCAACGAATCAGTTAGTAGAAGGAGATATCACAGTTCAGGCAAAACAGGCAATCTCAAATCTGAAGAATCTGATCGAGGCATCCGGTTCATCCTGTGACAAGGTTGTAAAGACTACAGTATTTATTAAGGATATGAACCAGTTCTCAATTATCAACGATATTTACAAAGAATATTTCAACAAAGATTTCCCTGCACGTTCCTGTGTAGAAGTTGCAAGACTTCCAAAAGACGTACTGATTGAGATCGAAGCAGTAGCAGTTGTATAAATAAAGATTTTAAAATGATGGTGTGGCAGATATATGAATGATATCTGCCGCATTATTATAAGAGGGTATATGGAGACAAGAAAGAAAATTTTTGGAGCTGAATGTTTGTTTACAGCATTGATCGTAGTGTATGAGATCGTAACGGTGCTGGCGTTATTTACAGATCTGTTTTCCAGCATCACGATAAAACAAAACATATTATTCAGTCAGAGTTTGATATTTGTACCAACAGTGTTATATTTGTTCATCATGAGAAAGCACGTAAAGGATATCATCTGGTTTAGGAGATTTCATCCGTTGACACTCCTGCTGCTTCCACCGCTGGTTCTGTTTATGGAGCCACTTATTACATTGTTAAATGCAATCTCAATGTTATTTGTGCGAAATGAGATCAGCCATGCAGCGTCAGCACTGGTTGATCATAATACACTTGGAACTTCGCTTTTTTTCATGGCATTTTTGCCGTGTGTGATAGAGGAACTGGCGTATCGTGGCGTCATGTTCGGAAGCTTTCATGAAGCCGGCAGATTAAAGGCAATATTGATGTCAGGCTTTTTATTTGGACTGATGCATATGAATTTTAATCAGATGGCATATGCGATCATGATCGGTTTGGTCTTCGGTTTTGTCGTAGAAGCAACCGGAAGCATTATTCCAACAATGATCATGCATTTTCTGATCAATGGTTTTTCTGTTGTTATAAAGCATATTGCAAATATCATTCCGATGTTAAAAGATCAGGCGGAAAATACAGAAGTAACACAGACGATGCTGCTCAGCACCATCCGGGCATATATACCTATGGCGCTGGTTGGCGCTGTAATATCAGCAGGAATTATTTATCTGCTTGCGACTATAAATGGCAGAATGGAGAGTTTCACCTCTGTATTCACGGAACCTTTTAATCGGTACGATGAAAATGGCAAAAAGCTTCGCCTGCTTACCCCGCTTATGATCGTGGTCATCATCTACTGCCTGATCCGCTGCGTTGTCGAAGAATTTTTATTTTAACTATGGCAAAATGCCAGCCAAATGAATCTGATCTGGTACCTACCCTATTATAAATGACTTGCTGCGGTTTCTATTCATTGCACATGTCTTATCCGCTCATGCTCTTGTGCTAACTCGTCCTTCGGACTCAGACAAGCACCCGCATTCGCTGACAATGTGCAATTCATCAAGAAATCCTCGCTAATGTCATATTATAATAGAGCAGGTACCAGATCAGATTTGTTTGGTGGGCGTTTTGTTGCTATATGTAAATGAGTAATAAAAAGATAAACAGAAAAATACACCATTCGATATACAGGGATTTATCCAGTTTCGAGTGTTGGTGTTTTCACTATGAAAAAACATTCGCGAGTTTATCATAGTGGAAATATCAATAGCAGAAAAAATCTCCCATTGTGGATCGTAAATCCCTCTTTGTATGCTGGTTCTTTCACTAAAATATGACATATGCGAGGCTTTCGTTGTATGGTGCACATTGCCAGTAAATACGGGTGCCTGTCTGAGCCGAAGGCGAGTTGGCACAGGAGTATTTACGGATCAGGCATGTGCAACATACAGAAAACGCAGCAGGTCATTGTTAGTGGAAGAACCAGCATATGAAGAGGGCACACAACCATAAGGGGGATTTTTTGCGTGTTCGGCTAGTCCTCGTTGCAGATCAGACCGTAGAAGGAGATCAGGTACAATCCGGCGATACCAACGAGTGTGTAGATGATTCTGGAAAAGGCGGAGCCGGTTCCGAATAAAGCATCTACAAGATTAAAATTAAAGATTCCGATGATACCCCAAACGATCGCCCCAACGATCACAAGAGTAAGACAAATAACATTAAATACTTTCATGGCATTCCTCTCTGATTTCTAGTTATTTGGACATTAGTTTTTGGCAAGGTGTCGCAAAATTAATGGTTCCATATCTCTAGTTTGTGCGAACATGGAAAAAATATACTGCCATTATAAGGAAAAATGTATAAACAGGATGAAGGTATAAAATGAAAAAATATAACATAGTGGATCTGGCGGCAGAAATTTATTTGAAGCAAATATAAAAATCAGTTGACAGGGTGCAAACATAATGTTATATTAAAAACAACATATGAACAGATATTCAAATGTTCAATAAAAACAGCGAGAGGAGGAACAGGATGAATACGGACAGCAGGGAAACATGTGAATGCAAAGAGAATGATATTGCTGAGATCACCGCTGAGATTAATGAGATGATGCCGGACGAAGAGAATCTGTATGATCTGGCCGAGTTGTTTAAAGTATTTGGCGATTCTACCAGAATCCAGATCTTATACACACTGCTGGATCACGAAAAAAGTGTTGGTGACATCGCAGAAGAGCTTGGAATGAATGCATCTGCCATTTCTCATCAATTAAGAGTGTTAAAACAGGCGAAGCTGATCAAGAACCGCAGAGCCGGAAAGAATATGTTTTATGAGCTTGCCGATGACCATGTAGCAGTGATCATGCGAATGGGACTTGAGCATATATTTGAATAATAAGAAAGGTTAAAGGTGGATATTATGAAGAAGAGATATAATTTAAGTGATGTAGATTGTGCAAATTGTGCAGCAAAGATGGAGGAGCAGATCAGCAAGTTACCGGGAGTTAACAGCGCATCTATCAGCTTCATGGCACAGAAACTTACATTAGACGCAGATGAAGACAAATTAGACAAGATCTTAAAGCAGGCAGAAAAGATCATCAAGAGCATTGATGAGGAAGCTACGATCGAATATTAGAAAAATGCAGATCTGAACATTAAGACGTTACAGATTTACATAAGCTGAAAGAGAAGATAAAATAAGAAAATTATCGCAGATAGCAGAAAAAAGGTGATGGATTATGAGTAAGAAGCAGAAAAAGATGTTAATTCGAATCATCGTTGCACTGGTGGTATTTATCGCATGCGAGATTGCAGAGAAGCTCATCCATTTGAATGGAGTGTGGGATACAGTTGTAAAGGCTGCGATGTTCGCAGTACCATATCTGATGGCAGGATATGATGTCCTTTTAAAGGCAATCAAGAATATCAGCAAGGGTCATGTATTTGACGAAAACTTCCTGATGGCAGTTGCAACTGTAGGCGCATACGGAACCGGAGAATTTGGCGAGGCGGCAGCCGTTATGCTGTTCTATCAGGTCGGAGAATGGTTCCAGAAATATGCAGTCAACAGATCAAGAGCCAGTATCACAGATTTGATGAACATTATGCCGGAATATGCAAATATTGAAAAAGATGGACAGATCGTTCAGGTAGAACCGGAGACAGTTGCGATCGGTGATATCATTATCGTGCAGCCGGGTGAAAAAGTTCCTCTCGATGGTACTGTCATCGAAGGGGAAACATTTGTAGATACAGCAGCGCTTACCGGTGAATCCGTACCTAGAAAGCTGTCTGTTGGTGACGAAGTGTTAAGTGGCGTGATTAACCAGAATGGTGTGATCCGTGTCAAGGTATCAAAGGAATTTGACGATTCGACCGTATCGAAGATTTTGGAACGGTGGAAAATGCAAGTACGAGAAAAGCACAGTACGAGCAGTTCATTACCAGATTTGCAAAATACTATACACCGATCGTGTGTTTCCTTGCACTTGCAGTAGCGATCATTCCGCCGATCTTTGTAGGTGAATTTGGCAAATGGTTCCACCGTGCATTGATCTTTCTGGTAGTATCCTGTCCATGTGCATTGGTCATCTCTATTCCACTTAGTTTCTTCAGTGGAATCGGCGGAGCATCCAAGGCAGGTATCCTTGTAAAAGGAAGTAACTATCTGGAGCTTCTGGGTAAAGCAAAGATTGCCGTATTTGATAAGACCGGAACTCTGACAAAGGGTGTATTCAAGGTTGTAGAGACATGCGCAAATGGAATCAGTGAAGATGATCTTCTGGAGCTTGCAGCATATGGCGAGTATTACTCCAACCATCCGATCGCAGCATCGATCAAGGCTGCATATAAGGGAACGGTACAGATCGACCACCTCGATGGATATGAGGAAATCTCCGGAATGGGTATCAAGGTCTTAAAAGATGGAAAAGAAGTGTTAGTCGGAAATAAAAAGCTTTTGGATTCCAGAAAGATATCCATAGCAGGCGCAAAACAGCCATCCAAGGTTGGAACAGTCCTTTTCGTAGCGGAAAATGGTGCATATAAGGGATGTATCACGATCGCTGATGAGATCAAGGATGGTGTTAAGGATGCGATTGCATCAATCAAGAAATGTGGGATTGATAATGTTGTTATGCTGACGGGTGATAAGAAAGAGGTTGCTGACAGTGTAGCAAAAGAGCTTGGCATTGATACTGTATGTGCAGAACTGATGCCGGGTGATAAGGTAGATAAAGTAGAACAGCTTCTCCGCGAGAAGGATGAAGACAGTACATTGATCTTCACCGGTGACGGAATCAATGATGCGCCTGTTTTAATGCGTGCCGATGTCGGTATCGCAATGGGAGCTATGGGTCAGGATGCTGCGATCGAAGCAGCAGACATCGTTCTGATCGATGATGATCCGGGCAAGATTGCCGTAGCATATGCAATTGCCAGAAAGACGGTTCGTATCGTGCAGCAGAACATTGTGTTTGCACTTGCTGTCAAGATCATTGTTATGGTACTCGGTGCCCTTGGTTTTGCAAATATGTGGGCAGCGGTATTCGCCGATGTCGGTGTTGCCTTCCTCGCGATCATCAACGCAACCCGTGCGCTGAAGCCATGATGTATAAATAAAAATACCATATAAGCATGAGACATCTATATCTTTATTACGCAGAACACTTTCGTTCTATTCTCACGCAGCGGTTCTAACCTCACTGCCTATGGCAGTTCACTAAGAACCGGCGTTCGAATAGGTCTGCTACATAAAATATAGATGTCTCATTTCTTTTATATGGTATTTTTATCTTGTTGCTTGCAAGCGGAGCGTTTCGCATTTTATTTTAAAGCAACGACCATAAAAACTACATCGTTAATACATACCAAGAACTAGTGTTGAAACAAGTAGACTTATTAGCTGAGCAGTCTGGTTTGAGCTATCAGAGTAAAGAATATTCGGGTTCAAAATTAATAAGTTATAGAGTTGCGTATGAAAAAAGTATTTCTACATTTTGGAAGGCTGATTCTGAACAATGTTTAGAAGTATCATTTTCGCTGGGAGATAAGGAAGTAGAAGATGGAACATATTGGAGCATTCATGATAATTTAGATATGGGATATTATATTGTAAAGGATGTAAATGACAAAGAAACATTTATAAAATGTGATTCAACAAAGGAATGTTTATCATATTTATATAATGGTGCAAATATTATAACTGCTGAATAATATATAAGTTTAGATGTTATCATATAAGAGAAATTGTAGCCAGAATGCTGGATATTTTAGTTCGTGGTATTATAAAATAAATCAGAATGGTTTGCAAGCCGATACGTTACGAAAAAGAAGATCGCACTATTATTATGAAGCAAGCCTGTCCGAATGTCGGTACTTAGGTTGCGTACTTTGCAACCTTATGTACCGCTACATGAGGATAGAGTGAGAACGACTTGCGGAATAATAAGTAGTGCGATCTTCTTTTTCGTAACATATCAATTTGTATAGCTTACTGCTCTTCGTGAGCGAGTGCTGCAGCAACAAAGCCTTTGAAAAGCGGATGTGCTTTATTTGGTCTGGACTTGAATTCCGGATGTGCCTGAGTTCCGATGAACCAAGGATGATCCGGAATCTCGATCATCTCAACGATATGACCGTCAGGAGAGAGACCAACCAGTTCCATGCCATTATCTGTTAAAGCCTTACGGTAGTCATTGTTGACTTCATATCTATGTCTGTGACGCTCGTGGATGTATTCTGTGCCATAGAGCTCATAGGATTTGGAATCTTTGCTGAGTACACATGGGTAAGAACCAAGTCTTAATGTTCCGCCGAGGTCTGTTACATCATGCTGATTCGGCATGATATGAATAACCTGATGGAAAGAGTTTGGATTGAATTCTGAGCTGTGTGCATCTGCATAACCAAGGACATGTCTTGCAAATTCAACAATCGTGAGCTGCATACCGAGACACAGACCAAGGTAAGGAACCTTTTTCTCTCTTGCATACTGGATTGCGGTGATCATGCCTTCGATACCTCTGTCACCAAAACCGCCCGGAACGAGGATTCCATCGACGTCACCCAGTGTTTCTTCCACATTTTCAGGAGTTACAAGTTCGGAATCTACCCATTTGATCTCGACCTCGGCATCGTTTGCAACACCGGCATGCTTTAAGGATTCAACAACGGAAATGTATGCATCATGCAGTGAGACATATTTGCCGACGAGAGCAACACGAACCTTTTTTTCCGGATTCTTCCATGCAGTGATCATATCATTCCATTCCTTCCATGCATGTGGTTCCGGAGCAGGACAATCCATGTGTAAACATTTGCACACAACATCAGCGAGATGCTCTTTCTCCATAGCGAGAGGAACTTCGTATAATACATCAACATCCAGATTCTGGATAACATTCTGGCTAGGTACATTACAGAATAATGCGATCTTATCCTTTAAGCCCTGATCCAGTGGATAATCAGAACGGCAGACCAGAATATCCGGCTGGATACCCATTCCCTGCAGGTTCTTAACACTCGCCTGAGTCGGCTTTGTCTTTAATTCGCCGGAAGCTTTCAGATAAGGAATCAGAGTAACATGGATCATAATGCAATTCTCATGTCCGACGTCATGTGTGAACTGACGGATCGCCTCTAAGAAAGGCTGGCTCTCGATATCGCCGACTGTACCGCCAATTTCGATGATCGCTACTTCGGTATCCTTTGCATCCGGATTCCGATAGAAGCGATCTTTAATTTCATTTGTTATATGTGGAACTACCTGTACGGTATGTCCGCCGAAGTCGCCGTGGCGTTCTTTCTGTAAGATACTCCAGTAGATCTTACCGGTCGTAACATTCGAATTCTTATTCAGACTTTCATCGATAAAACGCTCATAATGACCAAGATCCAGATCAGTCTCCGCACCATCATCGGTTACGAATACTTCACCATGCTGGATCGGGTTCATAGTACCCGGATCCATGTTGATGTATGGATCGAATTTCTGGCTGGTAACCTTGTAGCCTCTCATTTTGAGCAGACGACCAAGGGAGGCAGCAGTGATACCTTTACCAAGACCGGATACGACACCGCCTGTGACAAACACGTACTTAATAGGCATAATAATTTCCTCCTGATATATTCTAAAAACGCATAGACATACGCTCTCATTAAAAAAACACTCATTATTATACGAGAGCATTTTTCAAAAGTCAATCAGCCGTATCGAAAAACAGGATGTATCCGGCATAAAAATATGGTATGATAGTATATAAGAAGTCAAACTTAATAAAATTATGGAAAAATATTCATAAACTTTAGAAATAAAGCGAAAAATATACATTTGACAGGAAAATGAAGTGAGAAGACGGGAGATCTCGATGGGAGCAATTCAGTTTATCCATATCAGTGATGTGAATATCGGACGAAAAGCAGACAAATTACTGTTCGGACAGACCTGTGAAAAGGACGGGATAACGACCTTGAAACAGGTTGTTTCTGATGCAGGAAAATTACAGGCTGATTTTGTATTTATCACAGGGGATCTCTTTGACCATCCGGCAACAGAAGAAGATCTTGCGTGGATTGATGAGATATTTCTGCCGCTTGATAAGACGGCGGTCATTTATTGTCAGGGAGATCATGATTACATGAAATCAGATGGGGTGCTTGCAAACTATTCTTTCCGGTCAAATATTTATGTGGCAGGCTGCAGCGAGTATCGGAATCCGGTTCCGGCAGGCTCTGCAATATATGGAGTAAAGCATGAAAACGCAACTGCCATGATCGATGTTATTCGGTTTCCGAGAAAAAATGCGGTACTTTATTGTGCCGGCTATTATAGTGCCGGAGCGCAGATGGCAGTTTTAGATGAACTGACACCGGCGGATGATGAGATGACAAATATCCTGCTGGCTCATGCCGGAAATCATGGCGCGATACCGATCGATTATCCGACGATCCGGAAAGCAGGATTTGATTATATCGGACTAGGACATGAAGCTTCCTATAAGAATATGTACAATGGCAGGATTTGTTATCCGGGTGTATTGGAACCGGACAATAACAGGGAGACCGGACCGCATGGCTATGTGCAGGGAAAGTTATCAGATGGCGTGGTATCGGTACGGCTTGTGCCTGCATCACAAAAAGAATATAAGACGATACGCTATCCGGTCAGTAATTATATGTCAGATGAAGAACTGGCAGATGAATTGCATCGTATCATTGCAAGAGAAGGAGAAAAAAACATTTATTCGATCTATCTGGTACGACCGGAAAAATGTGAGAAGTCCTTTCATTTGCAGGAGGCACTGACCACTTACCGGATTGCCGCGCTGAGCGGAGAAGTGTATCAGCGTGAGGATTATGATGAATACAGAAAAGCAAACCGAGGAAATGCATTTGGACGATTGCTTGATAAACTGGATGCCGACTCTCCAATCCGGGAGGATGGGGCGAAGCTGGCAGTTGACCTTGTTATAGAACGATCAAAGATATACACCAGAAGCAGCCGCAAATTGAATGACCGGCTTTATGAGGAAACGATCCGGGTAGTGCTTGAGAATCTGAAACATGATATGGATAAACTCCGTACCTCAAAGGATATTCAGGCATATGAACAGGCAAAGGAACGACTGGCAGAAAGTCCGGATGTACTGGATCGCTTAAACGAGGCATGGGCGATGGAACGGAAGAACAAACTGGAACTTCTGACTGCCCGGAACAATCAGGCACAGATCGTACCAAGACACAGAAGCAGATGGATACGAACCGGTATCCGTGCCGCCATTGTGCCATTTGTCATATTCTGTATCATGGCATTGTTCCTGATGCCACGGGCGTATATTCAAATGTCAGAGCGTATGAATGGTACAGATGTGGTTCGTTTTCTGGTTACATCAATACTTGCGATCGTGCTCTGCTTTGTGATCGGTTACGTATTTGCACGACTGATCGATCAGAATAAGGCAGACGGAATACGAAAAGAACGCGCAGATGCAGAACGGCTTGAACGCGAGCTGGCTGCAAAAGGCGAGCAGCTTCACGAAGTCAGAACCGGATATCAGTTACAGGATACAAAGCGGCGGGAGATCCAGTCGGATGTGAATGCCAGAGAAGATCTTGTGGCGCAGACGATCTATAAGCTTCAGGTGATGGAAGAAGCGATGCGGATGTTAGAATAAAAAGAAAAAGGGCACTTGAAAAACAGGTGCCCTAGGATACTAACATATTTGCCAGCAGGATACTTACGACGATCCCTGCACCGAGAGACAACAGGGCGCAGGGGATGATATATCGGGATTTGCGGACTTTGGCAGCCATCAG
>ERZ791624.1196-NODE-1196-length-13050-cov-5.321277_pt1 | contig 13050 bp, 10 predicted proteins | sample MGYA00510058_ERZ791624 | MGnify/ENA primary metagenome ERZ791624 (study PRJEB30046, sample SAMN00715158) | human gut metagenome | study: EMG produced TPA metagenomics assembly of the A metagenome-wide association study of gut microbiota in type 2... | reverse complement strand
GAAAACGTCCTCATAAACTTTTTGTCTAGTGTCCTATTTGCTATTGCAATTAACCTATGATGTACTTCCTTATTGGTATAAATATAAAAAAGCTCTCTATGAGGTTGCAGAATATTATTCTATTCCAATATGCGATTTAAGTAAAAATCTTGACATTAGTCCATACGCAGATGATGATTATACCTATTGGCCTAATACTAAATATAAAGGTCAAGAGGGTCTTCATAGTCCACATCCAACCCAGAAAGATGCAAATTTATATGCCATTGTGATAGCTAACTTTATAAGAATAGGGTTTTCGCCTGCAATTTGACCGCTTATTTTGCTATACAGCATTCCAAATTCATTCAATCGGTATGCTGTCCCACTCAAACAGCATGAAATAATTCATGCCGTTTTCACTTATCGTTCTAAGGTTTCGTTTTTATACATAAACCATTGTAATTCAATATAGAATGCAAGAAAGAGTAGCCTTATATAAAAAATATTTGCATAATTTCTTATATTTAATAAATTTCTTGATTAAGCTATAGAAAAATTAGAAATCATCACTGCAGTTTTAAAACTTTTATATTTCGTCCGCGATTTAACGATATTAACTTATTTATCTTGCTGTTTAATAAGGAGCCTAGTTATGTATTTAAAATATTTGCAAATTGTAAACTATAAGAATTTAAAGAATGTGCGTTTTGAATTTGCAAAAGGAACTAATACAATTGTTGGCGAAAACGATGCGGGGAAAAGTAATGCCATGACTGCATTACGTATTCTTTTGGACAGCAATTATTATTATAATACTAAACGCTTGAAGGAGAGTGATTTTTCCCATACATTAGGTGATTGGAGAGGTCACTGGATTATTATTTCGGCATTTTTTGATGAGCTTACTAGAGTCGATGAACATGCTGAGATTTGTAATGAAATGAAAATATCTGAAGAAAGAGAAAATGTCGAATTCCTAAAATCCTATATTCGCTTAAAGGATACTGACTTTGGCACTGTGACTCTTTTTATAAGACCTCAAAGAAGTATTCGGTTCCAATTAAGTAAGGCAAAATCATTGCAAGAAATCAATGAGATTAAGAGAAAAATAACATTGGATAACTATGAGTTTTTCTATACTTGCAGATCACAAGCTGATTTTACTAATCCCGAAAATTATAAAACTATAGTTGGAGACTTTGAAAAATGTGAATTCCCAAATCCAGAAAATGATGATGCTCTTATTTTAGGTACTCGAACAGATATCTTAAGGATATGGCAACATATTTCAATAGCGTATATTGATGCTCTGAGAGATGCTGCAGCTGAATTGCGAAAACCTCGCAATTCAATAAGCAGGGTATTTGAAATATTGAGAAAGGATATCTCAGATGTGGATCTTTCATCCATTCGAGATAAAATCAAGGAATTAAATAATGCATTAATTAATATAAGAGAAATATCTAATTTAGGAGATGAGATAAATAATAAGCTACATGATATGGTAGGCTTAGTCTATTCCCCAGATATTAGGGTGCAATCTAAAATGCAGGAAGATATAGATTCACTGGCTAGATATTTGACTGCAAAACCACGAGATGATGATAATATCGATTTGCTAGGATTGGGGCATCTTAATATTCTTTATATGGCATTAAAGCTAATAGAATTTGATGTGAATAAAAACCATGAAATACTTAATATAATGATCATTGAAGAGCCGGAGGCTCATGTACATGTTCACATTCAAAAGACACTGTTCAATAATTTAAAGAAGTCAAATAATTATACACAAATAATCATGACTACGCATTCCGCTCATATATCTGAGTCGTCAAATATTAGATCAATGAACGTTCTAAAATGCAACAAACAAGAGACTCGGGTAATGCAACCGACTAAAAATTTAGATGATTTTGGAAAAAACAAACTAAACCTTCATGGTTTGACTTTATCATCAAATATATCTCGGTATTTAGATGTTAAAAGATCAATTTTATTATTTGGATAATTGCAAGTGCAAATTGAACAGTTGTTTTAATCAAGAACATTTATCAATAGCATAGACTTCATCGAGAAAATGGTCGAAGAGCTCTGCTGGAGTGTGATATCCCAAGATACGGCGCGGACGCTGGTTTAGCTCGTCCGCGATGCTCAGAACATCTTCATCACTATAGCGTTCGATCGATGTCCCTTTGGGGATGTAATCCCGCAGGAGGCCATTATGCCGCTCGTTCTGAGGGCGTTCCCATGAGCTGTACGGGTGCGTGAAATAGATCTTCGTGCCAAGCTGCTCATACCGAGAGAATGTCTCAAATTCCGGGCCGTTATCAGCTGTCATCGTCTTGAAGACCTTGCTGAATTTCTTATCACCGAATTCCTCGCGCAGCTTCGTCATAGCGACCTCTACACCGGCGCTGGTTCGCCCGGGGATACGGATGGCGATAAACTTGCGTAATACCTTTTCTACAGCCGTAAAGATGACCGCCTCGCGACCCTGGCGCCGACCAACGACTGTGTCCACTTCCCAATGACCAATCTCTGTGCCAGCAGCTGCAATCGCAGGACGTTCCTCTATGCTGCGCCCGAGCATACGCTTATTTTTGCGGTTCCACTTTCTGTGCTTCTTCCGTCCTAAGGCATGAGGCAGATCGAAGAGCGAGAGCGGCAGTTTGTTAGCCCACAGCATATTGTAGAGTGTCTTGGTGCAAGGGATGGTTCGGCCGGGGAATGACTTCATCAGCCGCGCAGCACCGACGCATCCATCAATCGACCAGCGGTCCTTGCGGATGCGCTCGCACATCCACTGGATGAATGGTTCGCAATCATCGCGATCAATCTTGCAGGGGCGTTTGGAGCGCTTGCGGTTCGCCGCGTAGGCTTCCTGTCCACGTTTGGCAGTATATCCGGGGATGCGGCCGCGATTGCTCTTGCGAGGCGGTGTGCCGCGCTTCAGTTCATAGTAGATGGTCGTATGGGCACAGCCAACACTCTTAGCGATACCGCGCAAGGACATCCCCTTCTTATGCAGAGCTTGGATCATCCCTCGTTCATCGAGCGTGAGATGACTTCCTGATTTACGAACAGCCTCATCTGTGTTAAAATGGTTCTGATCCATAGCGATACTCCTTTGTTGGTGATTGTTTTTGCAAAACCATTTTAACATAGGAAGTCGCTATGGATTTTTGTTTTTGATTAACTGTTCAACTTCATTTTACAACGAACCAATTTTATTATTTTCGAAAGGTGTCATATTAGTGGAAGGAGATGCTGAGGAGATATTAATTCCCAATCTTATAAAAAAAGTATATGGATTATCTTTAGATGAGTTGGGAATAGGATTAATTAATATTGGAAGTGTTTCTTTTGAATATATAGCTAGTATATTCTCTGATGATCGCATCCAGCGTTACTGTGCTATTGTGACAGACCGTGATGACATTGTGGCTGGATCCTCTAAATCTAGTGAAACGGCAAAACAGTTGGGAGAAAGGCGTATCCAAAAATTGGAAAACTTGTATGGAAACAATCAATGGGTATCAATATTCTATGCTCCTCACACATTTGAATATGACCTTTTCACTCTAGAACGTAATCGCATTTTTTTTGAAAATATTTTGGAATTAACCTATAAGTCTGTAGATCATAAAAATAAAGCCATCGATGCGTTCAGAAAAAATGAAGGCAGTCGTTATGATACTATCCTAAAAGTTGCTAATTCAATTAAAAAAGGTTGGATGGCCACTCTTGCAAGTGGAGTCATAGATGACACAGTACAAATACCAGAATATATAGCTAATGCAGTCGCATTCGCCTCTAGAGAAATGATTAATCAATCTTTAATAAGAAAAATGGCTTTAACATATATTGATAAAAATTTGGGATTGAATGAAGGCGTTCCAAATATGGTAAACTTACAAAATTTAAGGGACAAATTAAATAATTCCTTAACCAGTGAAGACATTAAAATTTCTACTGATGAATTTTTAAACGACTCCTACTGTGAAAAATCAGAAATCGCTAATTTTATCAATAAAGTGAGACAGTACAGCCATGGATAATTTTAATGATTGGACCCTTTATGGATTAAATGATGAACAAAGAAGAGCTTGTGTATCAGAGAATAATATTATCTTAACTTCTTGTCCAGGAAGTGGTAAAACAAGAACTATAGTTCATAGGCTCGCATATCTGGTAGAAAAATATCCAAATTCTAGAAAAATCAATTTAGCTATAACTTATACAAATAAGGCTGCCGATGAAATAAGAAATAGATTAGAAAATATGCAAGTTGATGATGTAAAAGATTGGCTTGGTAAAAAACAGATTGATACTAGCAAAATTTGGGCTGGGACAATCCATCAATTTTGCTTGACATTTATTATAAAGCCCTATGCAATGTATTCAGAAAATCTTAGATATGGCTATCATATTATTGATGATTATATAGATAAACAATACAAAAAAGATGCAATCAGCTCTATTCTGAATATAAATACAAAAGATATTCATGATAAAGATTTAGATGAAAATATTGAAGAAAATGTAGAGGTGAAAAATTATTATATTAGTTTACTTAAGCAACAAAAAGCACTAAATTTTGATGGAATTTTAAAAGAATCACTAGCACTGTTGCAATTACACACATTTATTGCTGAAAACATAAGTAACGTTATTAGGAGTATTCATGTAGATGAATATCAGGATACAAGGGAAATACAGTACCAAATTTTAGCTAAAATATTTTCAGTGAATAAAAAAATCAATATCTTTTTTGTAGGGGATGTTAGTCAATCAATCTATACTACCCTTGGGGGTATTGTAAAAGACAAGACAGAATTAGAACAATTATTCGGCTCTACTTTTGAAGAACTATCATTAAATGGTTGTTATAGGTCCACTCAGAAAATTATTAATTACTATAGTTATTTTTTAATCAGACCACTTGTAATTCATAGCCTGAGTAATGCTAGTTGTTCCCATAGTCTGATTCAGTATGATCGAAAAAGCAATAACTCTACGCTTGTAACTAAAATAGGTGAGCTAGTAAAACGTGAGTTGCTATCTGGGGTTCCTGCAAATGAAATTTGCATAGCAGCTCCTCAGAATTATCTCCTTTTTAATATGGCTAAGGATTTACGTAAAATATTGCCGGAAGTAGACTTCGATGCACCTGAAATTTCTCCCTTTAAATATAATCCATTAAATCCGTTTTATATATTGGCATGGCTAATTTTTACAAGACCCGGTTATCGGACCAGACTAAGATTAGCAAGGGCTACGGAATGTATAACAATTATGCAAGACGAATTCGGTATAGGTTTTTCGGAAAGATTTGATAATTTGAGACTACTAGAAGTAATTAATAGCGTAGTGACTGATTCTAATACATTGGACGGAATAAGTTATTTTCAATCGGCAATAGAGAAAATATTTAAATCTCTTGATGTCGATCAGGCATATAATCAGCCGCTTTTTAATTCCTATCAAACTTTTGTGGATGAGGCAAAAAAGAGAATTGAAAAATTTGTCATTCCATATAGTTATGAAGATATAGCTAAATATTTTTCTGGCAAAAAAGGGGTAGTTATATCGACAATCCATGGGCTTAAAGGTGAGGAATATACTACAGTTATTGCATTTGGTTTATTGAAAGGCTATTTACCTCACTGGAATTTAATTTATAACCACGACAATCCATTACTCCAGGTCAATGAAGCAAAGAAATTGCTTTATGTTTTATGCTCTAGAGCAAAACAAAATATCTTCCTTTTCAGTGAAACTGGGCGCAAAACAAAATCTGGGAATTTATATCAGGCTACTGATATAATAGCATCGTATAACTATCATTACGATAGTAACAAAGTTTTTAGCAATTAGAGTTGTAAATAACGATAAAAGTTTTATCGTTGCATAGAGGTGGAGGAAGTTTATTCTTTAGTGTTGTGATGATTAAAGATGTTTCTTCAATCCTAATAATACAACGTAATTGGACTAAATAGAATAAACGAATTATTGACTAAAAGCATTTTGAAGCATTTATATTTGGAATACATACTATATGTACGTGCGATAAAATTTATAGGGTATGAATATGAAAATCCTCATAGCTGGCGGTGCAGGGTTCATTGGAAGCAACCTTATCTTTCATATGCTGAAAAATCATCCGAATGACTGCATCATTTGCCTAGATAAACTGACATACGCGGGTAATTTGTGCATGTTAAGACCTATTATGAATCAGCCAAACTTTGGATTTGTAAAAGCGGATATCTGCGATAGGGATGCCATCTATCGGATTTTTGAAGCTGAACGTCCTGATATAGTTGTGAATTTTGCGGCTGAATCCCATGTGGACCGCTCCATTGATAGCCCTAGTATCTTTTATCAAACGAATGTACTGGGAACAGTAACATTGCTGGAAGCTTGCAGAACCTATGGCATCGAGAGATTCCATCAGGTCTCAACAGATGAAGTTTATGGTGATTTGCCCCTAACTGCTGCAGTATCTGGGTTCAAGGAGAATGACCTGCTTAGGCCTTCGAGTCCCTACAGCAGTTCAAAAGCTGCCGCAGATCTTGCGGTGTTGTCCTATCATCGTACGTATGGAATCCCTGTCACAATCAGCCGCAGTTCCAATAATTATGGCAAGTTTCAGCACACTGAGAAACTCATCCCAAAAATGATAAAGCTTGCCCTCAAGAATAAACCACTTCCCCTATATGGAGATGGCAGCAATGTACGTGATTGGCTTTACGTTCATGATCATTGCCGGGCTATCGATATGATTCTCCAGCATGGACGGGTAGGAGAAATCTATAACGTTGGATCAAGGGAGGAGTGCAGCAACCTTGAAATAGTTCGTCTTATTAGTCGAACCTTGAATAAGCCAGAGAGTTTGATTCAGTTTGTGGAAGATAGGAAAGGGCACGATGTGCGCTATTCCCTGGATGTTTCCAAGATTCATAATGAATTGGGATGGAGTCCGGAGACAGCATTTGATGTGGGGATGGCGGAGACGATTCAGTGGTATGAGGAAAAGTATGGAGAAAATTCCCTTTAGATTATAAAGATAAGCCCTGGAGATTATGATTTCAGGGCTTATCTTTATGCCTTGAGATGCTTCTAATGAAAACACGTCAGCACTCCGAGTAATTTGACATTAATATAGATAGGTCAAAGATATTTCATCAGAAGATTCAGCTTAATAAGTGTTAGCTAATATATTTTCCTCTGAGGGTATACCAGAAATCATTTCTATAATCCAAGGCTGGATGCAGCGATGTTGCTCTTAATAAAAGGTCTTACAAGGTAAATACATTATTTTATTAGGATGGTTTACAGGATTGTTTTTATATCTTTTGACTGATATGGTTTATATTATTGTTGAACTATTGTTAGAGGCCAGTAGAAAAAGCCAAATAGAGCCCATTTAATTTAGCCATTTTCAGCTCAATAAAAAGAGCCAATAACTCATGCACTTCCTCCTCTCAGATTAGATTCTTGGCTGTTCTACACTTCCTGCTAGCCGTTGTTTCTCGGTCTGCACAGTAAATGTTTCCATCTGTTGGCCACGAAAACTGTTTCCACGTAACAGGAAAACCATAGCATCATCAAAAATCCGGTCTAAGGCACATAATAATGCATCATCTTCGTTAAAGGATGAACGCCACTCAGACGGGTTCTTGTTGCTGGTAAAGATCATATTGAATGCACCTTGCTTGTTGTAACGGCGATCTATGAGATCGAAAAACATCCTTGTGTTTTCCTTGTCCAACTCACAGTGGCCAACTTCATCAATAATCAGGCAGGATGGTCGAACCAGCATATTGAGCAGTCTGGCAGTCTTGCCACCTTGTCTTGCCGCGTGGAAACGGTCGTTCAGTTCCGTCATCTTAATGAAATAGGTCTTTAATCCATTTTGGCAACAAGAGTAACCAAAGGCTTGTGCCAAATGAGTCTTTCCTGTTCCAGGAGGGCCAATGAGAGCAATGTTTTTATGCGCATATACAGCGGATAATGTCCGTAATTGCTCAAGTTTCCTGGTATCTTTGCCGTGGATAAGGGAGAAATTAAAGTTATCGAAGGTCCTAGGATTTCGTAACGGCAAACGGCTGAGACGAAGTAATGTCTGTACAGTCGCTTGCCGTTTCCTTTCCCGTAAATGAAGTAGCAGCTGCTCCATGGCATTAACCGTTTCTTCTGAAAGACTCTGTTCCGTAACCATGGCTGCAAATTCTTTTCCTGTCAGATTAAGATGGAGGACAGCGCAGCTTTCTTGAATGCTTTCCATCATTGCTTCATTCATTGCGTGCACCTCCTTTGCTGAAGTTGAACTTCTCAAAGGACAGTTGTGTTTCAGAAGAAGGAACCGCTAGTTGCCGTATCGTTGCCCGAACAGGAGCCGTAGGCAACTCTTCTGGCTGCTGCTTGACATACTGATCTTTGCAAAGCCGGTCTTCCCTCGTCCAGGTTACGGGATATGTTACGAGAAGAGATTTCATGTCATCCGAATAGATAAACAAGGTTTCCTGGTCTCGCTTTACCCGTGCAATACTGCCGCTATAGCTTAGGGGTACGCCAAAACGACGTTGTTCGTAGGTAACAAATCCATCAAAGGATACCTTCCGTTCAGGGCAGAGGTAGAAAAGGATGGCATCATGTAGAGTCAAAGGGCCTAGTTTTTTTGCACACTCGGACGCATGAATCGTTTCGGGTGTACTTTTCATACCAGAGTGAAAATGCCTGTTTTGTGTTTCACACCAGGCAAGGCACTGTCTATTCAAATCCGTGATGTTCCAAAAAGACCTTCCAGGCAAGAAATTTTCCTTGACGAAACGGATAAGCCTTTCTACTTTTCCTTTAGTATATGGATGACGAGGTTTACATAGCTTCGTCTTGAAGCCAACATCTTCCATAAAAGATTCATAGTCCTTTTGCCAGATGGGAAAACCAGAACTATCTCGATGCAGTACAACACTTTTCATATTATCTGTCAGGATATAACGAGGAATTCCCATATATTGGAAACCATGAAGCATCCCAATGAACAAGTTCTCCTGTTTGGCGTTAGGAAAAAATTCCACATAACACATACCACAATGATGACAGATTAACGCAAAGGCTGCTGCCCTGATACTATCTCCATATGATGTCTGCACATTGACAAATCCCCAATCCATCTGGAATGCTTCACCAGGTTCCGTAAAATAACGGATACCACGATTTCCACGTGATTCTACAAGGCATCTTTTTGCGGGGATTAAATTCTTATGGGAAGCGATGTAACGTTTGACTGTGGAGAGACTACCCGCATAACCGTGATCTTTCAAATGAGCAAAACAAATGGTAGAATTAGCTATTCCTTTCTTCAACAAGTCGTCAAGCAATGCCATATAGCCACTAAGACATTGTTGCCGATTCACACGGCCTTTAAGGCCGTGTGGCTTGAACTTAAAGCCATTTGCTTTCCATCTACGCAAACGAGACCGAGAAATTCCCGTTCTTCTACTCAATTCAGATAAATTGATATTATCAAGATGAAACTTACTACCCTGCTCTTGCTTCATCTTCTCTAAGGCACATGCTAGAATATGATTTAAGTCATTACATAATATATCCTTCATTTCTTTTTGCATGAGTTATTGGCAATCTCATTGTAGAAGGAACTGAAAGATTATGTAATGGCTTTTTCTATTGAGCCCAAATTGGTTTTTTCTAATGGGCTCTATTTGGCTAATTTAAATGGGCTCTAACACTATATGCAAATGAAGGTTATACTATATCTAGTAGCGTGGAACAGATGTTTATGAAACCTGCCACAATATCTGGTAAAAGCACTTCTTCGGACAATGGAGCAGTGGTTTTCTTAAAAGTAATATTTAAACTATTGCAAGGTGATAAAATGAAGAATGTAATCGCTGTAGTATGGGATTTTGATAAGACATTAATCGATGGGTATATGCAAGATCCGCTTTTTGAAGAGTATCATATTAACAGTGCACAATTCTGGGTGGAAGTGAACGCACTTCCGGAAAAGTATAAGAAATTAGGCGTTGAAGTAAACAAGGATACGGTTTATTTAAATTACTTAATTCAATATGCCCACGAACATGACCTATCTGATCTAAATAATGAAAAGCTCAAAGGGTACGGAAAGAAATTAAAATTTTATCCTGGAGCCATTGAACTTATTCGCTATCTTAATGATGATATTTTAAAGAATCACTCCGATTTGGATAAAGAGCATCCAAAACAGTATAGCGAATATGGCATTAAAGTTGAAAATTATGTTGTTAGTACTGGTATCAAAAAGATTATTGAGGGGTCGGAATTAGCTCCCCTCCTGGAACACTACTGGGGCTGCGAACTAATTGATAGTGATATGATTGATAAAAATGCAGGACAGAGCATGATTGCAGATGTTGGCTACACAATTGATAATACAACAAAAACAAGGGCTTTATTTGAAATCAATAAGGGAATCCCGCAAGATCCGGACTTAGAAGTAAATGCAAAGATCCCCGAAGATATGCGGCGTGTTAAGTTTAAGAATATGATTTATATTGCTGATGGTCCTAGTGATATACCAGCGTTCTCTCTGATTAATAAAAAAATGGGGGATCAACTTTTGCGATTTATCCCAAAGGAAACCAGAAGGCATTTCAGCAAGTAGAGCAATTACGTGAGGATGGGCGCATTAATATGTTTGCCGAAGCCGACTACAGAGAGAGAACGACAGCATACATGTGGATTACCAATAAAGTGCTTGAAATTGCCAATCGTATTTGCAATGAGGAACGGGCAAAGCTAGAAAATGCTGTATCGAAGGGACCCAAGCATTTGGTGTGAAGGAAAATTAATAATTGATAAGCTAAAGAAAGGAAGTCTATTATGATTGATTATTCAAGAGGTTCAGAATGGCGCAGATGGGATTTGCATTTGCATACCGCATCTTCTTACGATTATAGTTATCGTGGTCCTGACGCAGATGAAAAACTGTGTGAGGCTTTGCGTAATAATGGAATAGCTGCAGTTGCCATAACGGATCATTTTATTATTGATAAGAACCGGATAACACATTTGAAAAGTTTATGTGAAGATATAACCTTTTTCCCTGGGGTGGAACTTCGAACCGACAAAGGCGGAAAAAATCTTCATGTAATCCTTATTTTCCCTGAAACGTCCAATTTAGATACCTTATCTAATGATTTTGATTCGATGATGATTAGAGGAAATAAGGGATTAAAGGGTGAATCAATTTCAAATCTTTCTGCGGATGAAATTAGAGCAAACTTTCATGATCGTATTCATTGGGATTACCAAGCTATAGTCGATTTTGCTCACGAAAGAAATGCGATAATTTCAATTCATGCTGGTAAAAAAACTAACGGAATTGATAGTGAAGTAACTCAAGCTTTACCTTATAGGGACGCAGTGAAAGATGAAATTGCAAGGTCAGTCAATATTTTTGAGGTAGGGAATCCGAAAGACATAGATGTATATAAAACTAAAGTGCTTTCTGAACTTGATAATCGTCCCGTAATAATCTGCTCTGATAATCATAATCCAAACAACCTCCAATATGAAGAAAAATTATGGATTAAAGCAAATTGCACATTCGAAGGCTTACGGCAATGTGTCATCCAGCCGGAGGAAAGAGTTTATGTAGGTGATCTTCCTCCTGAATTAAAAAGATTGAAAAATAATTCACTTTCGACATTGAAGAGTTTGGAAGTACATCCAATTGATGATGCTAAGCGTGTATCTTCTAATTGGTTCAATTTTTACTTGCAATTAAATCCAGGATTAGTTGCAATAATTGGTAATAAAGGCAGCGGCAAAAGTGCATTATCTGACATATTAGGACTCTTATGTAATAGTAAAAATATAAATTCAGCTTCGTTTCTTAATACTAAAAGATTCAAAAAAACTCCTAATGAATACTCTAAAGACTATAATGCTAAAATTACTTGGTTTGATAACAATACAGTTGAGAAAAATTTGCATGAGAATTATGATGAAAATAACTTGGAAAATGCATGCTACTTACCGCAAAGTTATATAGAAGAAATTTGTAATACTCTAGACGATAGATTTCAGAAAGAAATCGATAATTTAATATTTTCTCACATAGATGAAAATGAAAAGGGACAAGCTGAAGATCTTACTTCTTTTTTGGATTGGAGAAGTAGAATGTTGGAAATATCACTGCCTAAGTATAAAGAAGAATTACATGACCTTAATAAAAAAATTATTCACCTTGAGAACCTGAGAACAACTAAATATAAAGCTAAAATTAGTGAAGGTATCAAGGACAAAAACGATAGACTTAGACGCTTACTTGGAACTAAACCAAAGAGAGTTCAAGAAGGACAATCCAGTGATATGCAATATGAACAGAAAATTGAAGAAATTTCTTCAGAAGAAAATAAGCTGCACGTTGCAAAAAAGAAAAGCGGTGATAGAATTCAAGAAATAAATGATATGAGGACTTCTATAGATTGTGTATTAGCTAAAATAAGTGATTTAGAAATGCGGGTGCAGTCTGTCCAGGATTCTATTGCTAAGTTGAGAGAAAAATACTCTAATATTCCTGAGTTTAGTGATATTGAATTGACAACGCCTAAAAAAAATATAGGTGAATTTCTAGATGAAATTGACAAAGAGAAGCAACAACTTTATTCAAAACTCAATGATTCAGCTAATGGAATCATCGTATCTTTAAAATCTTTGGAGAAGAGAAAGAAGGAACTTATTGAAAAAGCTTCAGAACCCGAAAAGAAATACCAAAAATTCCTTTTAGATTACAAAAATTGGAAATCGCAATGTGTTGAAATTATCGGATCTAAAGCAAAAGCGGATTCCTTAAGATACTTACACGAGCAAAAGAAATATTTGGATAATGATATAGAAAAAGAATATGAAGATATTTTAAGAAAGCGTTATGATACCGCTGGAAAAATCTTTAAAGTAAAAAAAGGTATTAATGAAATTTATCAAAAGATTTATGATGGTCAGTTGTAAAATGAACTTGAACAGTTAATCAAAAAATATAAATCCATAGTG
>ERZ791624.1192-NODE-1192-length-13089-cov-1.950207_pt1 | contig 13089 bp, 16 predicted proteins | sample MGYA00510058_ERZ791624 | MGnify/ENA primary metagenome ERZ791624 (study PRJEB30046, sample SAMN00715158) | human gut metagenome | study: EMG produced TPA metagenomics assembly of the A metagenome-wide association study of gut microbiota in type 2... | reverse complement strand
AACAGACATCGTATAGAATAAAGATTCCGTACAGCTAAGGATAATGGCAGCGGTGAGTCCTTCTCTGGAATCAGGTCCATAGTCGTTAAAGATATTTAGCATCAGACTGGTGGCAGACCCGGAGGAGAACAGCTTCGTTATAATGACTGGGATCACACAATCCGGGGTATGTATGAGAGAAGCAATCGGCTTCAGAGCGGTTGTGATCAGGCCAAGGGCGCCGGAATCATTCAGGATTCGTACAGCCACAAATAGGCCGATCAATGTTGGAACTAATTCGACTACGATCTTCATTCCGTCAAATGCTCCGTCAATAAAATCTTCATAGACATTCGTCTTTTTAATACAGCCGTATAACACAACAGCAAATATGACTAGCGGGATGATACTGTTTGAGATTGTTGTCAGCATGACAAGCCTCCATTAAGATTCTGTGTATGTTTATTTCGTCTTGGCAGGTTATTTAGCAGATATGTCGATTTTGAAAGTCAACTGCGCTGTTAATTATGAGTTTTCTACGCGAACTCGCCTGTAAACAGGCTCAAACATGCTTCGAAAACTCAAACGATGCTCGTTGACTTTTCCAAAATCAGACATACGTCGCGATAAATAACCTGCCAAGACGAAATATATATACAGATATATTCTGTATTATGAAAGTCAACTGCGTTGTCTATTATGAGTTTTCTACGCGAACTCGCCGCTTCATTTTCCTCGTTTGTTTATAATGACAGTCAGAAGGACGGCGACGGCGGTGGAGCAGACCGTTGCGATGATGCCGGGCAGGATAATGGCGGTAGGATGTTCAGAACCATAGGTTGCACGATAGGCAATGATATTTACCGGGATCAGTTGCAGCGAAGAAATATTCAGGATCAGGAAGACGCACATTTCTCGACTGGCAGATTTGCTTCCCTTGTTGTCCTTAGCCAGTTCCTGCATCGCCTTTAGTGCCGGCGGTGTTGCAGCCCACCCAAGCCCTACAATATTTGCAATGATGTTCGTACACATATATTCATATGCCGGATGCTCCGGGGAAAGCCTCGGAAATAAGAACCTCATGACAGGGGACATTTTCGATGACCATTTCTTCATCAGACCGGTGCGTTCTGCGATCTTCATGATTCCACACCACATCGTAACAATTCCAAGCATGGTGATGCAGAGTGAAACGGCGTCACTCCCGGCATCAATGATACCGGCATTCACATCTTCCATATGCCCGGTCAGAAGTGCGGTGATAATACCGACTAAGATCATGGCAGCCCAGATCAGATTAATCATAGAAGCCCCTTTGATTTTGCTTTTACATAATGAATATATGCGGGAATATGGGGAAGTATGCTATAGTATTATCGATTTTTAAATCCATACAATGTGAATTTTATATATTCTATATTGCAATAATATCAGAATAACGATAAAATAATGATAATATATTAACGACAAGAAGCATGAAATAAAAAGGAGTGATAAAAATGATACAGATTAGACCGGTTTCAGATCTTAGAAATAAGTTCCCTGAAATTGAAACAATTGTGAATAGTGGAAAGCCTGTATATTTAACGAAAAATGGATATGGGGCGATGGTTGTTTTAAGTATGGAAGAGTATGCTAATCTTACAGAGAATGTTGAAATGAAACTTGATGAAGCTGACAGACAGGCAAAAGCGACAGATAAAAGACTTTCACATGAAGAAGTATTTAGCAAAGCAAGGAGTGTGATGGATGCAAGATAAAATCTACAAGCTAAGATATTTGCCACTTTTTGAACAGGATTTGCTGGATACAGTGAATTATATTTCGAAGGTTTTAAAAAATGAAGAAGCTGCAATGCGCCTGATAAATGATGTTGAAACAGCAATATTAGCCAGATTAAACAATCCGGTAGCGTTTGAACCATATCATTCCAGAAAAAAACGTGAATATCCATATTACCGGATCTATGTAAGAAATTATGTGATTTATTATGTGGTAATTGATGATGTTATGGAAGTACGACGGTTATTGTATGGTGCAAGAAATATAGAAAATTTGTTAAATTAATACATATAAAAAGAGCAGTAAAATTATCAGATTTACTGCTCTTTTTATATGTATTCGTCTCAATCATCCTGTAATATGTCACATTTCCACATTTTCCCCATAAAGTATAGAGAGATGAATAATATGCAAATTCAGGAGGTATATTCATTTGGAACAGTATAGAAACTGCAACAGAAATGGCGGCAGATATCCTGCTCAGCCAAATCTCATGATGCAATATGCAAATAACCGCAATGCCTCTTCCTGCAATGGAAACCGTCAGGGTACAGGCGGCTGTCCTTCCAGACAGGATCATTGCGAAACAACAAGAAAGGATGTAGAGACCTGTGGCAGATTCAGTCCGCATCCGATTGGTATGGCGTATGTGCCAAGTCAGGAATTTGGGGAACTCTATGATGCGAAAAAGGGTCTGCGCGAAGGAACCATGTTCCCAGATCTGAATCTGATCTTTTGTGGTGTAAGGGGGAAATAGGCAATGAATAATATGAACAAACAGCAGCTCTTTGCCTTTATAACAGAAGTGTCCTTCGCGTTGGATGACATTTCCCTGTATCTGGACACTCACCCGGAATGTCCAAAGGCACTGGCAGCATACAGCAATTATAAAGCAATGCGGCAGCAGGCAGTCCGCGAATACACGACCGCCTATGGTCCATTGAACCGATATCAGGTAAATGACGACAATTATTTTGACTGGGTTGACAAACCTTGGCCATGGGAAAGGGAGTGTGGTTGTTAAATGTGGATCTATGAAAAAAGATTACAGTTTCCGGTAAATATCAAAGAGACAAATGCGCAGCTTGCGCAGGCGATAATCTCACAATACGGCGGACCGGATGGTGAAATGGGTGCATCTATGCGATACCTGTCCCAGCGTTATGCGATGCCGGACAATAAGGTGAAAGCGATTCTTACCGATATCGGTACAGAGGAGCTGGGACATCTGGAGATCGTTGCCACGATCATCTACCAGCTTACCTGCCGGTTATCGATCGAGGAGATTAAGGCATCGGGATTTGACAAATATTACATTGATCACACCTTAGGAATCTGGCCGCAGGCAGCAGGAGGCATTCCATTTAACGCCTGCGAATTCCAGAGTAAGGGCGATCCGATCACGGATCTTTTCGAAGATATGGCAGCAGAGCAGAAAGCCCGCTCGACTTATGACAATATCCTGCGTCTCTGCAAGGACTATCCGGATGTATATGATCCGATCAAATTCCTTCGCGAACGTGAGATCGCACATTTCCAGCGCTTCGGTGAAAGCCTTGGCATTGTCCGTGACAAGATGGATACAAAGAACTTCTATGCATTTAACTCAGCATTTGACACAAGTGCTCCTTGCGTGGAGAAATGCGGGAAGTAGAAGATAGCAGCTACCGGTTGTTTATTATTATATAGTAGTGACAGAAGCAGAAAAATCAGGCAGCAATCCTGAATCGGGGATATCAAGCTGCCTGATTTTTTCACAATGTATATTATTGAGAATAATTCTTGAAAAGAATTATAAATTTATTCGGTTTATGGTATAATGAATATAAAATCACTTGCTTGCAAAGATGAAAAAACAAATCGTATTTTGTAAAAGGGAGGTACAAGCATATGGACAAAAAAGCAATCTATAATTTATCCTATGGTGTATTCATGTTATCCACCAGATCGGGGGAGAAGGTAAACGGCTGCATCACAAATACATGTATGCAGGTGGCAGGCAATCCGGTTCGGGTTGCGATATCTGTATTAAACACGAATTATACATGCGACCTGTTGAAAGAGAGCGGGATATTTGCTTTGAGTATTCTGGATCAGACCTGCTCATTTGCAACGATAAAACATTTCGGGTTCCAGTCCGGCAGAGATGTGGACAAATTCGCAGATCTGCAAATGCCAAAGGACTGCAATGACATTCCGTATATGGGATGGAATGCCTGTGCCGTGATCAGCGGAAAAGTGGTAGAACAGCACGACCTTGGCACACATACGTTATTTATCGCAGAAGTCGTAGATGCCAAGCTGATCAATGAAAATGCACCGCTGACTTATGCGGATTATCAGACAAAGGTAAAACCAAAAGCAGAACCGAAAGCCCAGGACAAGAAGATCGTAGGCTGGCGCTGTCGTATCTGTAATTATGTATATGAAGGAAGCGAGCTGCCGGCAGACTTCACCTGCCCGATATGTGGACATGGGGTAGAGGATTTTGAGCCGGTGTATGAGGCGTAGATAGTGAAGAAATAGATAATAAGGTAAAGAAACAAAACCCCAGAATCATGCTGGAACTTTTGTTGCGTAATGCGATAAGGGAGAGCGTGAGGATGGGGTTTTATTATTGTAGATTAATGATGTGATGAAAAAGATGTCATTTTAGGTTTGCAAAAAATGAAGTGAAAAATGACTTTATATAATAGAGATAAAGAAATAGAAGAAAGAAAGGCGACTGGCTGATGTAGAGAAAAAGATTCAGAAAATATAAAATACAAATTTTAGAATTACAAAGGAGAATTTATTTATGTTGAAAATAGCAAAAAAAATATTAAAAATGTTAACTGGAAATAATAAGGATGCACGAATTAAAGTTGTGATAAGTTTCTTTGTATCAGGTATATTATTTGCCTTTTTGTCAATTGTGTTACCTAAAGAAATGAAATTGATGAACGTATATAATGAAATGGCTTCAATTTGTTTCGCATTGAGTTTGTTTATTTTTTATGAAAAACAAGGAGCACCGGGAATAGAAAAGCTGGGAGTTGAAATGGTGCAGTGGGTTGGTGGACTGATATGTTTCTTAATTCCTGCAAATGTTTTTGTGCTAAGTGTTGAGGGGAAAATAACAAAAGCATGGATAATGTATGGATCTTGTATATTTTTTGTTATTTTTATTACCTTTATTACATTTAAAATTAGTAAATTATTTTCATTTTTAAAATATGTAACAGGAATAATAAAAAATAAACTATTCACTTCAAAAAGTAATGAAAAAATGAAAATAGGAACATCATATTTGATTTCAATAGTAGGCTTTTTAACTGCAATGCAATCTATTGTGAAAATTATATATAGTGCTATAATGCATATTTATCATTTGGTAGTATAAAAATTGAAATTAGCATTATATGGTTTCCTCAGACAGAATAGAGCTACGGTGGATGTAATAATCTATTGCAGCTCTATTTTTGTATGTATAATGATAATTCTGAAAAAAGCGTATCAAATAGCATTGTTTAGATGTTTTTGGATTGTAATATAGATTGTAAAGAAGGGGGAATACAATATTGCACTCTTACAAGTGTATGAGTTGCATGAATTTGTTGATAAATGATGAAAAATAAATATAATTGAGTACATAATAAAAGGGGGCGGGTCTTTAGAGTCGTTATTTAGACGATGAATCTGATTGATGTTATATCATTAAAAATTAAGTTCCATATGCCAACTAAAAGAAAATAAAAAGAAAATATTCTATAAAGGGGGAGGAGTGTTTATGCAAACATTCGAATTATTACCAACAGAAGACAATTTGATTAATTCAATCAAAAATGATAGCTTATCCAGAAATGAAGAATTGCGATATTTTTACAGATTAATAGAGGCACAGGATCGTTGTACGTCAATATCACTCAATGGTAGTTGGGGGAGTGGAAAAACTTTTTTTGTAAGACAAGAAGTATTACTAATCAATGCGAAAAATACGAGTAGTAAGATTAATGAGGAAAAAAGAAAGATAATAGTAGATAATATAGCACCACACGAAGATGATAATAGTGATTTTGCTATATATTTTGATGCATGGGAAAGTGATAATGATACAGATCCGGTGATATCGATTATTTATGAAATAGTAAAACAATTGGGAATTGAGTACATTTTCGATAGGACAGATATATTTAAAATAGCTTCGACATTAATAGAACAAATAAAAGGAATAAATGTAGAAAAGATACTCAGAAGTTTGAAATCTAATAATCCACTTGATGAGATTCGTTCGCAAAAAAGTATGCAAGAGGAGTTCCGTAATTTTTTTTCTAAAATATTGGATGAGCGAGGAGACCGTTTAATATTATTTATTGATGAATTGGATAGATGCAAACCGGATTATGCGGTTCGATTGTTGGAGCAGATGAAACATTATCTGACAAGTGATAAAATTACAGTAGTCTATTCTATTAATCTTGAAGAATTACAGCACACTATAAACATTATTATGGACAGGAATTTGATGCGTGTAGGTATTTGGATCGCTTTTTTGATATCAACTTCAAATTCCTGTTTTAGACATGGAAAAGATTTACTCAAAAATGGGATTGCAAACGGGTTATGTGTTAGAAAGAGTCAGTCAAAAAATGATTGATATGTATCATATGCAGATAAGGGAAATAGAGAAATATTATAGTCAGTTGAAAATGACTGTGTATAAAAAGACACATGAAAATAAAAATTATTATGATTATGAGGAAAAAGGGCAAGAGTTCATCGCATTATATATTGTTCCTATAATAGAAGGACTTTGTATAGTTGATACAATTTATATTATAAATTTATACGTGGAGAGTATGCAGAGCCATTGATCAAAATTTTATCAGAGGAAAGTTCAAACAGAAATGTTTTAAATAATTTATTAAATGATGACGAAACATATATGAAAGATCAGATTGATAGATCTTATATTTCAAAAGAGGCTGCAATAAAAAGGGTGTATGATACAATATTTAATTTTAATTTTAAAAATGATGCTATGCCATTGGGAGAATATAACTTTAGCAGATCATCAAAGAAGTTCGCTATAAATGCTGCAAATGGAATGTCGTCATATGGGGATTATGGATTATAGATAGTATTTGAATTACAATTTAAAGGAAGGGAGAATGGATGATAATTATCATTCAAATACTATCTATGAGAGTTATAAAAAAGTATTATAAGCTAATTATATTAATTATTATTGCTATTGTTTCAATAGTAACGGATATCATTATAGTTTCTAATTATAATAAATTAAATGAGATGAATAAAATACTTTTTACATTAGTGACCGTGATAGCTGGTTTTTGGGTATCCAGTTATTTACTTTTTGTGGAAGTATATAAAGATAGATATCCATTGAAAATTATTAATAACAAATATTTACCAGATATGAAATCTCATATGATGTATATAATTTATTGCATTATTTATGGTTGTGTTATTATAGTAAAAAATGGAGGGATAGTTGAAAATATTTGTTATGGGATTATATCACTTATTTTAGTAATTTATATTTTGTATCATATATGTGGAATTAGTAAGACACTAATGATTAATACATATGTAGACGAGTATTGTGATGATATTTCAAAACGTTTGAAAAATAGTGAAAATGCAGTTAAAAAAAGTGCATTTAAGGATTTAAGATTCGTACTTGATGAATGTATAGTTAAACAGGAGTACTTTGTAGTACAAAATATAGCTATAAAATTAGGAAAAATTTTTAGTGAATTTTTAAAAAGTTATGCAAATTTAATTGATTCACATGAAAAAAAAGAGGAAATTGAGGAATCGTTTGAAAATATTGTCGAAATTGGAAAATATGAGTTGGAATTATGCAAAGATGTTAATTCAGATATGCTTATTAATGTTATAGCAGTACAACAAATAAGTAATATTGAATACTGTATTGAAATTGGACAATGGGAATGGTTTAAAAAGTACATTAATGAATTAAGTGTATTGACTTTTCAATCGCAGAAGGATGGATATGATAAAGTAACAGAAGCAACATTTAATATATATACAGATATATTAAAACAGTTGATAAATCAAGATAAACAGGAATGGATTGAACATCTCACGAAAAATTTATTTTCACTTACAACATCATTAAATTTCATTTCAAAAAATATTAATTTAAAATATTTTGCATCTTTTATAACTATAGGTTTATTAAATTGCGACGATAAGAAAATTAATGAATGTATATATAATATATTTGAAAATTTTACGGAGATGGCATGTAAAATAAATAATGGATTCTCAGATATAAAAGTTTTCTATGCATTATACTTTGACAAAATAAAAAAGGAGAAAAATAAAGTCAGAATAAAGCAATTTTTTGATACTATATTTTTGCATACTAGAGAATTAGGAAATGATACAATATGGACTGAATTCAAATTTTATTGTATAAATGAAGTTAAAAATATAAATATTGAATTGGATATTAAAGAATATCATAAAAGATTGTTAATTGAAGTAATTGAGATGAAAGATCAGTATAACGGATATATGTTTTTACCAGATTTTGAGAAACGGTTTGAAGAGATGCAAGCCTCAAAAGCTGAATATGATAACGTATGCGTAGAGATTGGCTATTTAGTAAATGAATGTATTGTTAATGACAATCTAAATATGTTTTATATAATTCTAAAGAAGATAAATGAATGTTTGGTTGGAACAAAAATAGAACAAAAAGATTTGCAATGTTCTTTATTAGATCTGTTTATTTGGATGATTGAAAGAACGAAAAAAATTAATAATAGACAATTTATTGAATTAATTTTTATGGAATTTGAGCAAACTGTATACAAACTTGATTCCAAACGGGCCGTATCAAAAGATTTTGGAAGTAAAATAATATCTGATATGGCGTATATCGCAAGAACCACAGATTCAGATGGACATTATGTTGTACTACAAATTGTTGAGTTACTGCATAAATTTCTAAAAGAAGAACATGAATTATTATTTGTAACCAAGAGTACAACACATAAATCATTATTATATAAAAGCCTTTACAATATAGCGACAAACTGTATAGAAAATGATTTTGAAGAAGGAGTAAGAAAATGTTCTAATGCTCTTGGATGGTTTGCAATATCCAGTATAAAACAGGGAAATGGCAAACAAACAATTTATATAATAGATTTAGCAAAAGAAATGTTGGATATATCAATTGATTTAAATGTTTCTACAAAAACACAAACATTTTTATTAACATTATTTACAACAGTTGGTATGTTTTGTTGTAAAGATAATACAAATCGGTTCTATCTACATAAAATATTGGAGTCTATAGAGAAAGTAGATGGAAAATTAGTAGAATCAGCTATCAAAATACGGACATATGAAAATAGTATGTGGGACAATTTATTAGATAATACTCAAAGGGTTTCCAATCAATTTAGAAAGGAGTATAAACAGTTTAAAAAGCAGCGAGTTTAAACTATTGTAATATAGTCTGATATTGTGAGATACAGGTGAGTATATATAATACAGGAGAGTTAATAATATTATGGAACGAGTAGCAAAATTTTTAAAGGATGCAGAAACTTATTATTTAGCAACAGTAGAGGGTGACCAGCCAAGAGTCAGACCATTTGGAACTGCTCATATTTTTGAAGGCAAATTGTACATACAGACAGGTAAAGTAAAGATGTATCAAAGCAGATCCATGCAAATCCAAAGGTTGAGATCTGTGCCTTTTGAATGGAGAATGGCTTCGTGTAGCAGGAGATTGGTGGAAGATGACCGCAGAGAAGCAAGACAGTCTATGCTGGATGCATACCCTTCATTACAGAAGATGTATTCCGCAGATGATGGTAATACGGAGGTATTTTATTTTAAGAATGCCACAGCAACATTCTCATCATTTACATATGAACCGGAAGTTGTAAAGTTCTAAATGTATAGCGTGGTATGAAAAATGGAGCTACGCATTAATCACTTAGTGCGATAGTTCCTGCTCTGATGATACAGAGTGACCTCGTCGGTCAAATTTTTTTATTAGTGGTTGTGTTAACCAAAAAATATTTATTAATGACATGAATGGAAATAAAATATTTTCTAATGATTCTATATAAAGCTTTATGAAAATATGCTTTATATCAAATTTTATTTTAGATCTGAATTATATAAGTGCTGTGAGAAAATGTCAATTCCTGATTAAGAATTGTTAGAGGATTTCTTATGAATGGCGTACATTGAAAAAAACACATTCTCGTGATATGCTTTACCCATATTTATTAGAAAATAATGGAACGTTGACATCGTGGTGAGAAATGATGTTCCATTTACAGATAGAAAAATATGACGGATGCACAGTTATGGCAGGAGATTGAATCCTCTGCAAATATTATTGCATGGCTGAAATGAAATGGAAATATTTATTTCAAAAGCGTAGAGAGTATATGCCGTGTTCTGAACTGTGACATTGACAATATTCAGGGGTTTGTACCAGAAGATAACGGAGGAAAAGAGAATGGTTGATACCAAAAAGGAACAAGAACGTGATGAACTGCATCGTGCAATATGGGCGATTGCAGATGAATTACGTGGAGCAGTTGATGGTTGGGATTTTAAAAATTATGTTCTTGGCACGATGTTCTATCGTTATATTTCCGAAAACTTGTGTAATTACATAAATAGTGGAGAGATTGATGCGGGCAATACCGATTTTGATTTTGCCAAAATGCCGGATGAGGATGCAGAAGAAGCAAGAGAAGGTTTGGTGGAGGAAAAAGGATTTTTTATCCTTCCGAGTGAGCTTTTCTGTAATGTTCGTGCCAATGCTGCAAATGATGAAAACTTAAATGAAACACTGGAGCGTGTGTTCCGTCATATCGAGGAATCAGCGGAAGGCAGTGAGGCAGAAAGCGACTTTGCCGGATTGTTCGATGACTATGATGTAAACAGCAATAAATTGGGATCTACAGTTGCAAAGCGTAATGAAAAACTTGTAAAACTGCTTAATGGTGTAGGTGAAATGAATCTGGGAGATGTGAAAGACCATTCCATTGATGCATTTGGTGATGCATATGAGTATCTTATGACTATGTACGCGTCGAATGCAGGAAAATCTGGTGGAGAGTTCTTTACTCCGGCAGATGTGTCCGAACTGCTCACACGCCTTGGAACTGTAGGAAAAACAGAAATCAATAAAGTATACGATCCAGCATGTGGTTCGGGTTCATTGCTTTTAAAGGCTGAGAAAATTCTCGGTAAGGATGCTATCCGTAATGGTTTTTATGGACAGGAGATTAATATCACAACCTATAACCTGTGCCGTATTAATATGTTTCTTCATGACGTGGGATTTGATAAATTTGATATAGCTTGTGAAGATACATTGCTTAGTCCACAACACTGGGATGATGAGCCGTTTGAGCTGATCGTATCTAATCCGCCATATTCTATCAAGTGGGCGGGAGACGAAAATCCACTGCTTATAAATGATCCTCGTTTTGCTCCAGCCGGAGTTCTGGCACCTAAGAGCAAAGCGGATATGGCATTTATTATGCACAGTTTATCATGGCTTTCTTCTAAGGAACTGCTGCTATCGTATGCTTTCCAGGAATTATGTATCGTGGTGGTGCCGAGCAGAAAATCCGTAAATATTTGGTGGATAATAACTATATTGACTGTATTATTCAGTTGCCGAGTAATCTGTTCTTTGGCACTTCGATTGCAACCTGTATCATGGTAATGAAAAAGAACAAGGCAGACAACAAGACTCTGCTTATTGATGCTACAAACGAGTGCGTGAAGGTGACCAACAATAATAAGCTGACACCAGAAAATATTGACCGAATTGTGGATGTGTTTGCGAAGCGTGAAGAAGTGGAGCATTTTGCACATCTGGCAAGCTATGAAGAAGTATCCAACAATGATTATAATTTGTCTGTATCCACTTATGTCGAAGCCGAAGATACTAGAGAGAAAATTGACATCGTGAAACTGAATGCAGAAATCAAGGAAATTGTTGCCCGTGAACAGGTGCTACGTGATGAGATTGATAAGATCATTGCAGAAATCGAGGTGGACGCATGAGCAGATTAGATGAGTTGATTGAAGAACTTTGTCCTGATGGCGTGGAGTATAAGGAGCTAAACGAGATTGCTCATTATGCCAAGAAACGAATTGATGTAACTGAAGTTGATGAAAATACATATGTCGGAGTAGAAAATCTTTTACAAAATAAAGGAGGAAAAACGATTGCGACAAATGTGCCTGCTAACGGAAAGGTTATTCGCTTTGAAAAGGGAGATATTTTAATAGGAAACATTCGTCCATATTTAAAAAAAATTTGGTTAGCAGACTGCATAGGTGGTACGAATGGTGATGTACTTACAGTTCAAATTGATAATCAAGCGGAGATGACTTCTGAATTTCTTTACTATATTTTGTCATCGGAAAAATTTTTTGCATATGATACACAAAATTCTAAGGGCGCTAAAATGCCGCGAGGCAGTAAAGTGGCAGTCATGAAGTATAGAGTTCCTGTACCTCCTCTGGAGGTACAACGTGAAATAGTCCATATTTTGGACTCTTTCACGTTACTTACAGCCGAGCTTACAGCCGAGCTTACAGCACGAAAGAAACAGTATGATTTTTATAGAGATAAACTTCTGACTTTTGAAAGTGATATTCCATTACTTCCAATCAAAGAAGTAGTGAAAAAAAGCTGTGCAGGAGCAACACCTGCTAAAGGTAATTCTGAGTACTATGAAGGTGGAACAATCCCTTGGATAAGAACACAGGATGTACGGTTTAATGAAATCAGAGAGGTAGATTCCTTCATCACAGAAAAGGCGGTGGAAGAAACTGCCGCAAAATGGATTCCAGAAAACTGTGTTATTGTCGCCATTTCCGGTGCAACAGCAGGAAGATGTGCAATTAATAAAATTAAGGCACAACAAATCAGCACTGTCTTAATATGCAAATTGATGCTGAAAAAGCGTTATATAAGTATGTATATTATTGCATTTGTAGTAAGCAGGATGAGCTTATTTCCAAAAAGCAAGGTGCCAGGGGGGATTTGAATTCATCATGATACTAGGAACAAAGATTCCAGTTCCAAAGCTTGAAATTCAGAAGAAAATCGTTCATGTTCTCGATAATTTTGATGCTATTTGCACTGACCTGAATATTGGCTTGCCAGCGGAAATAGAAGCACGTCAGAAGCAATATGAATATTATCGAGATTTACTCTTGACATTTGCTGAAACAGGAAACATGCTCGAGACAGACAGACAGACAGACAGACAGACAGACAGACAGACAGACAGACAG
>ERZ791624.1189-NODE-1189-length-13114-cov-2.039590_pt1 | contig 13114 bp, 15 predicted proteins | sample MGYA00510058_ERZ791624 | MGnify/ENA primary metagenome ERZ791624 (study PRJEB30046, sample SAMN00715158) | human gut metagenome | study: EMG produced TPA metagenomics assembly of the A metagenome-wide association study of gut microbiota in type 2... | reverse complement strand
GTTAGTCTTAGGATTGACTGCTTTTTTCATACCCAGAAAGGAGTGATTGATTTATGCGTATGATTTGGAACAAAGGACACCGTATCAGAGCCAGCGACAAGCACCTTGTCTACCATTTTTCCATAGGGACGCTTCTGTTTGTATTCGTGGCGGTTCTCCTGCTACTGAATATCAAACAGCTCATGCGTACCGATTGGGAGCATTTCAGCTTGTTAGAGAACGGCTTGACGCTTTCCCCTTACAACTTCATAACCATACTGATAGCGACTGGTGTTTGTGCATTGGTCGCTTTTCTGTATTACCGCTTCTGTTACGACAGTTTCAAGAAGCTCCTGCACCGTCAAAAGCTGGCAAGAATGATACTGGAAAATAAGTGGTATGAAGCCGATACCGTACAAGACAGCGGTTTTTTTACTGACCTGCAAAGCAGATCAAGGGAAAAAATCGTCTGGTTTCCAAAGATTTATTATCAAATGGAAAAGGGACTGCTTCATATCCGCTGTGAAATTACGCTGGGGAAATATCAAGACCAGCTTTTACGGTTAGAGGATAAATTGGAAAGTGGCTTGTATTGCGAGCTGACTGACAAGACCCTGCATGACGGCTATATTGAATATACCCTGCTTTATGATATGATAGCGAACCGCATTACCATTGATGAAGTACGGGCAGAAAATGGCTGTCTTAGACTGATGAAAAATCTTGTCTGGGAATATGACGCACTCCCTCACGCTCTGATTGCTGGTGGGACTGGTGGCGGTAAAACCTATTTTCTGCTGACGCTCATTGAAGCCTTACTGCATACAAACGCTGTCCTTTACATTTTAGACCCAAAGAACAGCGACCTTGCGGACTTGGGAACAGTCATGCCAAACGTCTACCATACTAAAGAAGAAATGATAGATTGCGTCAATGCCTTTTATGAGGGCATGGTACGACGAAGCGAGGAAATGAAACGACACCCGAACTATAAGACGGGCGAAAACTACGCCTATCTGGGACTGCCACCCTGCTTTCTTATCTTTGATGAATATGTGGCGTTTTTTGAAATGCTGGGGACAAAAGAAAGCGTGGGCTTACTTAGCCAGTTAAAGAAAATCGTTATGTTAGGACGACAAGCAGGTTATTTCCTTATCGTTGCCTGCCAGCGTCCAGACGCAAAGTATTTCTCGGACGGTATCAGAGATAACTTCAATTTCCGTGTGGGACTTGGGCGTATCAGCGAATTAGGTTACGGTATGCTGTTTGGTTCAGATGTGAAAAAGCAGTTTTTCCAGAAGCGTATCAAGGGGCGTGGCTATTGTGATGTGGGAACAAGCGTCATCAGTGAATTTTACACGCCTTTAGTCCCGAAAGGACATGATTTTTTGCAGACTATCGGCTCTCTTGCACAAGCAAGGCAGGACGGGACGGCGACGTGCGAAGCGAAAGGCGACGGCACGGACTAGCCGTTGCTGGTGTGGCGTTAGCCACGCCAGCAGGTAAAACCCCTCGGTATCTAACAGAGGGGTACGTTTGCAAATAGACAATAGACGAAAAACACAGGAAACATAAGGCTTATCGCATGGTTTCCTAGCAAAAATCGGCTGTGAAGTCGCCTTAAAAAACTTCACACTTTACAGATTGGGGGTATGGTTCTGAATGAAGAACAATGGATAAAAGAATTACGGGAAAAACGGATTGCTTACGGTATCTCACAAGGCAGGCTGGCGGTGGCTTCTGGTATCACAAGAGAATATCTCAACAAGATAGAAAGCGGAAAAATGAAGCCGTCAAAGGAACTTCTGAATACTCTGCATAAAGAACTGGCAAGGTTCAATCCAGAAGCACCGCTTACCATGCTGTTTGATTATGTGAAAATTCGTTTTCCCACGCTGGATATACAGCACATCATCAAAGATATATTAAAACTGAATATCAACTATATGCTCCATGAAAATTACGGGCGTTACAGTTATACGGAGCATTACTCTTTAGGGGACATCTTTATCTATACGTCGGCTGACGAAGAAAAAGGTGTCCTTTTAGAGTTAAAGGGGCGTGGTTGCAGGCAGTTTGAAAGTTACCTGCTGGCACAGCAAAGAAGCTGGTATGACTTTCTCATGGACGCACTCATAGACGGTGGCGTGATGAAGCGTATCGACCTTGCTATCAACGACCATACGGGCATTTTGGATATTCCAGAGCTTGCGGAAAAATGCAGGAAACGGGAATATATCGGAAAGTCCAGAAGCTATAAGTTTTACCAGTCGGGCGAGCTTATCAAGCACAGAGAGGACGACAGAGAATATATGGGGCGTACCCTTTATCTTGGGTCGCTGAAATCAGATGTGTATTTCTGTATCTATGAAAAGGACTATGAGCAGTACGTCAAGTTAGGGACACCGCTGGAAGAAGCCGACATTATCAACCGTTTTGAGATACGGCTTAGAAATGAACGTGCCTATTATGCAGTACGAGATTTACTGACCTATTATGACGCAGAACAGACCGCTTTTTCTATCATCAATCAGTATGTGCGGTTTGTTGATGAAGAACCAGACAAGCGAAAAAATGACTGGAAACTCAATGACCGCTGGGCTTGGTTTATCGGCGATAACAGACAGAGCTTGAAGCTGACGACAAAGCCAGAGCCTTACACCTTAGACCGTACATTGCGGTGGGTACAACGGCAGGTAGCACCGACCTTGAAAATGCTGAAAAAGATTGATAAGGGAAACGGTACAGACTACATGGAAACAATCGAACAGCAGGCAAAGCTCACAGAAAAGCATGAAATGATAATCAAACAGCAGACGACCCCTGCAAAAGATTTGGTGGAAAGTTAGGAGTGATAAAAAATGTGGGTATTATTAAAAGACTTCCTGCTGGTATCTATGGGAATGGGTATCGGCGTAGTCTTGATGTGTATTTTGAATGTCGGCAAAGAAGCTGACTATGAAATGGAACAATTAAAAGAAAGCGAGGACAATTAAATGAATTTCGGACAAAATTTATATCAATGGTTTTTATCAAACGCACAGAGCTTAGTGCTTATGGCGATTGTGGTTATCGGTATCTACTTAGGGTTCAAGCGTGAGTTTTCAAAGCTCTTGGCTTCTTGGTAGTTGCCTTGATTGCTGTCGGCTTGGTATTCAATGCCGGCGGTGTGAAAGATGTACTGTTAGAGCTGTTCAACAAGATTATCGGTGCATAAAATTTTATTGTAGTGCTAATATGTGAGTGATATAATATGGATATGAAGAAAACGACAAATATGAATTTGAACTTAGGAGGAAAACTATTGTGTCAAATATAAAACTAAGAAATACATATAAGTCTTATACAGCGATATTTGTAATTGGTATATTAGTAGGGTGTATATGTAGACTGTTAGATTATTTTCCCGCAGATACACTATGGAGTTTTTCATCACCTCAAACATTGTTTGGTTTTTGGATTATTACCAATACTATCATCGTTATGTTAAGCACCTCAAATATTTGTGCAGGAATTAGTTCGTTCTTGTATATGTTTGGAATGACATTAAGTTTTTATGCTTTACAAGCAATATTAGGAATGTTTATACCTATGTTTTCCGGCGGATTCCGCTTTGGGCTATTCATATTGTTTACTGTTTGGTCAATCGCTTGTGCAATAGCAGCATTTATTCTGTACTATTGGAATAGGGAACATATTTTTAGTTCAGTATTATATTCTTTACCAGTAGGAGCATTATTTGCTGAAACAATAGCAGTTTTTATTTATTTTTTGGAACATCAAACATTCCTATTTCAGTTGTTAATGGATATTATAGGAGCTGTTGTGTTTACCATAATATTTTTCAAAAAAGTAAACTATAGAAAAATGTATATTGTCGGAATTGTATTAAGTACTTTGGTATTTTATTATATTTTTCCATGGTAGTTTATATTGATAAATCCCAGTTTGACAATTTCATATCCATACACACAAAGCAGTTAGTCTTAGGATTGACTGCTTTTTTCATACCTAAATTTCAGATTGGAGTGATGAAATGAGCGATATTTTTAAGGATATGCAGACGAAAGTCGGCTGTGATTATATTTCCGACCTGCCCTCTTACAAGCGTAAGGTGTGGCAGGAAATGAAACGACTGAACCCTGCCGATTATGAAGAAAGACAGTTAGAAGATTTTTCTAAATATGTGTTTGGTATGTCGTACCAGACCTTACAAGATGTGATGAAACAACAGAAAGGACGTGAGGAACAATGCAGGAAACAAGGGTGCTGGTGGAAACGAAAGGAACAACTGGCGAAGAAACAACATCATACTGGTTTGACCTGCCGATAGATGTTGCAGAGTTTGAAGAAAAGTTAGGTGTCGGTGCAGAAAGTGGGGATTACCGCATTATCGAAAAGGTGTTGCCTTATGCTGATGAAGTCCACGAACATACAAGCGTGTACCAGCTCAACGAATTAGATTTTATGTACCGCCAGCTTTCAAGCGATATGCAGGAAGAATATGTATCACTTCTTACCGTGTATGAAAATTTAGAAGCACTTTATATTTGCAGGAACGTGATTACGGTTTATCCCGACTGCAAAAGCATGATAGATGTTGCAAGGCAAAAGCTGATGAACGACCCGACATTTAAGCATTTATCCGAGGACTGTCAAGAATATTACTTTGACTTTGAAGCCTACGCTTCTCACTTGCAGGAACACGGGAAATTTTTAGTAACAGAACACGGTATCTTTGAACTGCCAGAGTAGGAAATGAGGTGGTGCTTATGATTGATGATATGGCGGTTTATATTGCTAATCTTGGCAAATACAATGAGGGCTATTTAGTCGGTGCTTGGTTCACGTTCCCCATTGACGAGGAAGATGTGAAAGAAAAAATCGGCTTGAATGAACAGTATGAGGAATACGCTATCCATGATACCGACAACTTCCCCATTGCGATTGGCGAGTATGTTTCCATTGAAGAACTCAATGAGATGTATGAAATGATAGAGGAACTTCCCGACTATATCGTAGAGTGTCTGGACGAATTTATCAGCCACTACGGGACGCTGGAAGAAGTCGTGGAACACAAGGACGATATTTATTATTATCCCGACTGTGAAACCATGACAGACGTTGCCTACTACTACATAGACGAATTGCAGGCACTTGGGGACATTCCACCCAGCTTACAGAATTACATTGACTATGAAGCCTACGGGCGAGATTTGGATATGGGCGGTTGCTTTATTGAAACAAGCCGAGGTATGTGCGAGATACCATATTAACGCTGGAAGATCAGCGACAAGCATTGTTGCTACTGACAGCGTATTTCTCTTTAAGGGACAGTCTGAAAATGGCTGTCCTTTTCTATTTTGAAAGGAGCTGAAAGAACTTGAAAAAGATTAAAAGCTACACGGGTATCTGGAACGTGGAAAAAGTCTTGTATGCAATCAATGACTTTAACTTACCCTTTCCCGTTACCTTTACACAGATTACATGGTTTGTGATTACGGAATTTATCATCATTCTGTTTGGGGATATTCCCCCACTTTCCATGATTGAGGGAGCATTTCTCAAATACTTTGGTATTCCCGTTGCTCTCACATGGTTTATGTCGCAGAAAACCTTTGACGGAAAGAAGCCGTACAGCTTTTTGAAATCACAGATAACCTATGCCCTGCGACCAAAAATCACTTATGCAGGAAAAGCCGTAAAACTGCATAAGCAGATACTCAATGAAACAATCACGGCAGTAAGGAGTGTGAACTATGTTCCCGATAAAATATATTGACAATAACCTTGTCTGGAACAAGGACAATGAGGTGTTCGCCTACTATGAGCTGATACCGTACAACTATTCTTTCTTATCCGCAGAGCAGAAATTTATCGTGCATGACAGTTTCCGACAGCTTATCGCACAGTCCCGTGAGGGAAAAATTCATGCGTTGCAGATTGCAACGGAAAGCTCAATACGAAGTATGCAGGAGCAGTCAAAGAAACTGGTAACGGGAAAATTAAAGGAAGTTGCCTGCCAGAAGATAGACGAACAGACCGAAGCGTTAGTATCTATGATTGGGGACAATCAAGTGGACTACCGCTTTTTTCTTGGCTTTAAGCTCATGGTTACGGAAGAACAGCTCAATCTGAAGAACATCAAAAAATCGGCGTGGCTGACATTCAAGGAATTTCTCCATGAAGTGAACCACACGCTGATGAATGACTTTGTTTCCATGCCGAATGATGAAATCAACCGTTACATGAAAATGGAAAAGTTACTGGAAAATAAAATCTCCCGTCGCTTTAAGGTGCGTCGCTTGGAAATCCATGATTTTGGGTATCTCATGGAACATCTTTACGGCAGGGACGGTATCGCCTATGAAGATTATGAGTACCAGCTACCAAAGAAGAAATTACAGAAAGAAACGCTGATAAAATACTACGACCTTATCCGTCCGACAAGGTGTGTGATTGAGGAAAGCCAGCGGTATTTACGCTTGGAACATGAGGACAAGGAAAGCTATGTGTCCTATTTTACCGTCAATGCGATTGTAGGAGAGCTTGATTTTCCGTCGTCTGAAATCTTCTATTTCCAGCAACAGCAATTCACATTCCCCGTTGATACTTCTATGAATGTAGAAATCGTGGAGAACCGTAAAGCATTAACAACCGTCCGCAACAAGAAAAAGGAATTGAAAGACCTTGACAATCACGCTTATCAAGCAGGAAGTGAAACCAGTTCAAATGTGGTGGACGCATTAGACAGCGTGGACGAGCTGGAAACGGACTTAGACCAGACAAAAGAAAGTATGTATAAGTTAAGCTACGTCATACGGGTGTCTGCACCCGATCTTGACGAGCTGAAACGCCGTTGTGATGAAGTCAAGGACTTTTACGACGACCTCAATGTAAAGCTGGTGCGTCCTGCTGGGGATATGCTGGGGCTTCATTCTGAATTTCTTCCTGCCAGCAAGCGATATATCAATGACTATGTGCAGTATGTAAAATCAGATTTTCTAGCAGGGCTTGGTTTTGGTGCGACACAGCAGTTAGGAGAAACTACGGGTATCTATATGGGCTATTCTGTTGATACGGGAAGAAATGTGTACCTGCAACCGTCCCTTGCCAGTCAAGGTGTAAAGGTACAGTTACCAACGCTTTAGCGTCTGCTTTTGTCGGTTCGCTTGGCGGTGGGAAATCGTTCTGTAACAATCTTCTGGTATATTATGCGGTGCTGTTTGGCGGTCAAGCACTTCTGTTAGACCCTAAAAGTGAGCGTGGTAACTGGAAAGAAACGCTCCCAGAAATCGCCCATGAAATCAATATCGTAAACCTTACCAGCGACAAGGACAATGCAGGACTTCTTGACCCATTCGTGATTATGAAGAATGTAAAAGACGCTGAAAGTCTGGCAATCGACATCTTAACATTCCTTACGGGTATTTCCTCTAGGGACGGCGAAAAATTCCCCGTACTTCGTAAAGCGGTTCGTTCCGTTACCCAGAGCGACAGTCGGGGCTTGCTCCATGTGATAGACGAGCTACGCCGTGAAGATACGCCCATATCAAGAAATATCGCAGACCATATCGACAGCTTCACGGACTACGACTTTGCACACCTGCTGTTTTCAGACGGTACGGTGGAAAATGCAATCAGTCTGGATAACCAGCTCAATATCATTCAAGTAGCGGACTTAGTATTACCAGATAAGGATACAACATTTGAGGAATACACGACCATTGAATTATTGTCGGTGTCTATGCTGATTGTGATTAGTACCTTTGCCCTTGATTTTATCCATTCGGACAGAAGCATTTTTAAGATTGTAGACCTTGACGAAGCGTGGGCGTTCTTAAATGTGGCACAAGGCGAAACTTTATCAAATAAGCTGGTGCGTGCTGGACGAGCTATGCAGGCAGGCGTTTATTTCGTTACACAATCTTCTGGGGACGTGGCAAAGGAAAGTCTGAAAAACAATATCGGCTTAAAATTCGCTTTCCGTTCTACTGACATCAACGAGATAAAGCAGACCTTAGAATTTTTCGGTATCGACAAGGACGACGAGAACAACCAGAAACGCTTGCGTGATTTGGAGAACGGACAATGCTTATTGCAGGACTTATACGGGCGTGTCGGTGTGGTGCAGATACACCCAGTCTTTGAAGAACTGCTACACGCCTTTGATACCAGACCGCCCGTACAGAGAAATGAGGTGGAGTGATGAAAGAAAGGATAAAAGGTGCGTTCACAAAAAGGAAGATACTTCACTTTCTCAAAATGGCTCTGTTTGTCGTGGCACTCTCCCTTATCCTGCTCTCACTTCTGGGGACGGTGGCTCATGCGACGGGGCTTGTGGACGATACCATAAACGCAGAAAATCTTTACTCAAAATATCCCCTTTCCAACTACCAGCTTGATTTTTATGTGGATAATAGCTGGTCGTGGTTGCCATGGAACTGGCTGGACGGTATCGGAAAATCGGTGCAGTACGGACTTTACTGCATTACCAATTTTGTCTGGACGATAAGCCTTTATTTAAGCAATGCTACGGGCTATGTGGTGCAGGAAGCATACAAACTTGATTTTATTAACGATATGGCAGACAGTATCGGAAAGAGCATACAGACCCTTGCAGGCGTTACCGAGAACGGCTTTTCTTCTACGGGCTTCTATGTCGGTTTCCTGCTTCTCATTATCTTAATAGTGGGACTTTATGTTGCCTATACGGGACTGATAAAACGGGAAACCAGCAAGGCACTTCACGCTGTTATCAACTTTGTGGTGGTGTTCGTGCTGTCCGCTTCGTTTATTGCCTACGCTCCCGATTACATCAAGAAGATAAATGAATTTTCATCAGACATCAGTACCGCTTCTTTGGACTTGGGAACAAAAATCATGCTCCCCAACTCTGACAGCGAGGGCAAGGACAGCGTGGACTTGATACGGGACAGCTTGTTTTCCATTCAAGTGGAACAGCCGTGGCTCTTGCTTCAATTTGGTAACAGCAACGCAGAGGAAATCGGGACAGACCGTGTAGAAGCTCTCGTATCGGCAAGCCCAGAGGACGAGGACGGAAAGACCAGAGAGGAAGTCGTGAAAACAGAAATCGAGGACAATGACAACAACAATCTGACGATACCGCAGGTCGTAAACCGTTTAGGTATGGTGTTCTTCCTGCTATTCTTTAACTTAGGTATCACGATATTTGTATTCTTGCTTACGGGTATGATGTTGTTCAGCCAGATACTCTTTATTATCTTTGCAATGTTTTTACCTATCAGCTTTCTACTTTCCATGATACCGAGCTATGAAAGCATGGCAAAGCAGGCAATCGTGAGGGTATTTAATACCATAATGACACGGGCAGGAATAACGCTCATTGTAACGGTGGCGTTCAGCATTTCCAGTATGTTTTATAACATCTCCACAGACTACCCGTTCTTTATGGTGGCGTTCTTGCAGATAGTGTGTTTTGCTGGTATCTATATGAAACTGGGCGACTTAATGAGTATGTTCTCACTTAATGCTGGCGACAGTCAAAACATGGGACGAAGAATTTTCCGCAGACCGTATCTGTTTATGCGACATAGGGCTAGGCGTATGGAACACCGTATTGCAAGGGCGGTAAGTGCTGGCGGTATTTCGGGTGGTGTGGCTGGTGCGGTAGCTGGAAGTGCCGTTGCTGGCAAGAGAGCCGAAAGAAAAAATACGGCTTCTAAAGAAAATCGGGGCAATACCACTTCCAGCATGGGACAGCGTGCAGGCTCAAAGGTGGGTGCTGTCTTAGATACGAAAAATAAAGTGAAAGACAAGGCAAATGCTGTCAAAGAGAATATCAAGGATATGCCGACACAGACCGCTTATGCGGTGTATTCCGCAAAGGAAAAGGCAAAGTCCAGCGTATCAGACTTCAAGCGTGGCATGGTGCAGGAACAGCAGTCCAGACAGACGGGACGCTTGGAAAAGCAGGAACAGCATAGACAGAATATCGCTGACAAACGTATGGAGCTTCAAAAGGCACAAGAAGCAAGGCAGGCACAGCGAAAGGCTGACGGATCAGCGACAACGGGAGCTACCCGTCCCCATGAGCGACCAGCCACAGCTTCAAAGCCGAGTGCGGAAAAAATGCAGGAAGTCAAACGTCCTGCCACAGCGACCACTTCAAAAGCAAGTGAACCAGTCAAGACAAATGTTGTGAAAGAGCGTCCGTTATCTTCTGGTGCTTCTGATAAGAAAGCGACCCAGCCTGCACAGCCAGTACATAGGCAGAATGTAGAAAAAGTAGTATCGCAGGAAACACGCCAGAATTACAAAGCAGAGCGTACTACAAAGAAACAGACCTTTGAACAATCAAAGCGTACAACGGAACATACCGAAAAGAACCGTAACCTTGTAACGAAGAAAGGACAGAAGAAAAAATGAAACTGAAACATATCGCTCTCATTGGCAGTCTGTTTCCTATCCTCTTTTCTCTGGTGCTTTTCTTTGGTGTCTTGATTAGTGCGGACAGCGACGACGAGAACAGCAACTTTTCTTCTGGCATTACGGGTATGAACTTATCCGCAGAAGTCTTGAAACATCAGCCTATGGTGGAAAAATACGCCAGAGAAAACGGTATCTCCGAGTATGTCAATGTGTTACTTGCTATCATTCAAGTAGAAAGTGGCGGTACGGCAGAAGATGTTATGCAGAGTTCGGAAAGTCTTGGTTTACCGCCCAACTCTTTAGATACGGAAAGCTCAATCAAGCAGGGGTGTAAGTATTTTGCGTCCCTGCTTTCTTCCTGTAAAAATCAAGGTATCGACGATTTGAATGTAGCGATACAGTCCTATAACTATGGCGGTGGTTATGTGGGATATGTGGCAGGAAAAGGAAAGAAACACACCTTTAACCTTGCAGAGAGCTTCGCCCGTGAGAAATCGGGTGGAAAGAAAGTAACCTACACCAACCCGATAGCCGTTGCGAAGAACGGGGGCTGGCGGTATGGCTATGGAAATATGTTCTATGTGGAATTAGTTAATCAGTATTTAACTGTTCCGCAGGTATCGGGAGAGCTGGCACAAAAGGTCATGAATGAAGCGTTAAAATATCAAGGCTGGAAATATGTGTATGGCGGTAGCAATCCCAACACTTCTTTTGACTGTTCGGGACTGACGCAATGGTGCTATGGAAAAGCTGGTATCTCCTTACCGAGAACAGCACAAGCACAGTATGACGCAACCCAACATCTTCCACTTTCGCAGGCAAAGGCTGGGGACTTGGTATTTTTCCATTCTACCTATAACGCTGGAAGTTATGTAACACACGTCGGTATTCTTGTTTCGCCGACACAGATGTACCACGCAGGCGACCCGATAGGATATGCAGACCTAAGTAGTAGTTACTGGCAACAGCACTTAATCGGTGCAGGACGAGTAAAACAATAGAAAGGACTTGAAAAATATGTTTAAGAAGAATAAGAAACAGACAGAAACTATCAAAGAACCAAAAGAAAAAAAGGTGCGTACTGTCAAGGTAGGCACACATAAGAAAACCGTGATTGCGTTGTGGGTGGTGCTTATCGCAAGCGTGAGCTTTGGGGTGTATAAGAATTTTACGGCTATCGACCAGCACACGACCCATGAAAAAGAAATCATAGAGCTTCGCTTGCAGGACACCAACGGGATAGAAAATTTTGTGAAGAACTTTGCAAAGCCCTACTACACATGGAGTAACAGCAAAGAAGCGATTGAAGCAAGGACGCAGGCAATCAGCGGTTATCTGACAAAGGAATTGCAGGACTTGAATGTGGATACCATTAGAACCGATATACCGACCAGCTCCACAGTTACAGATGTGATTGTATGGAGTATTGAACAGTCGGGAACGGACACTTTTTCTGCTACCTACGAAGTAGATCAGCAGATAAAAGAGGGAGAACAGACAAGCAATGTGAAAGCAACCTATACCGTAAAAGTCCATGTAGACGCTGACGGGGATATGGTAATCGTTCAGAACCCTACCCTTGCACCAGCAATCGAGAAATCAGATTATGAGCCTAAGACACCAGAAGCAAATGCAAGTGTAGACGCTGATACCGTCAATGACGCTACTGCATTTCTTGAAACATTCTTTAAGCTGTACCCGACAGCCACAGAAAAAGAGCTTGCCTACTATGTATCGGGAAATGTGCTTGAGCCTATCGGCAGGGACTACCTTTATTCTGAACTGGTAAACCCTATCTTTACAAAGGACGGGGACAATGTGAAAGTCAAAGTTGCTGTGAAATTCCTTGATAATCAGACAAAGGCTACACAAATATCGCAGTATGAACTTGTGCTACATAAGGATAGCAACTGGAAGATTGTAGGATAATAAAATATGGAAAGTTTGCTTGACATTCTTTACTTGCAGGAGTATCATAAGATTAGAAAAGGAAAGCAAACTTTCCATTTGTTCAAGAAAGGGGTATGTTGTGAAAAATCGTTTAGAAGAATTACGAAAACAAAGAGGTATTAAACAAGAAGATTTAGCGACTGCTCTTGAAGTATCTCGTCAAACAATAGGCTCTTTAGAAAATGGACGCTACAATCCCTCTATTATCTTAGCTTTTAAAATTGCAAGGTACTTTCAAATGAGTATTGAAGAAATATTTATTTATGAGGAGGAAAGCAAATGAAACATAAGATACAAAAAGTTGAATTATTTATCGGTGTAATAATCTTTTTAGGTGGTTTACTAACTTATGGTTTAGGCGTACACCAACTATTGCCCGTACCTCGTCCAGATTTGGTTGTCTATGGTACAACGCTTATTGGAATAATATTGATTTTTATGGGTTGTGATATATTCAGTAAGCCAACAAAAGAAATGCAAATATTAGAAAATGATGAAAGAAATATCGCAATTACTAATGCTTCTCTTGCGAATGCTTATAAAGTAACACTTACATTATTGGTTCTTGTATTATTTGCTCTTGTCTTTATGGGATATATGAGTAAAGTTGTGTTTTTTTCGATAGCAGGAGTTATTGCTATCGGACAAATTACATGGGTTATAACAGCTCGTTATTTAGATAAAAATACGTCTTAATTCTTCAAGTATTTTTAGTTTTTCCTTCTCCATAACTACGCCCCATTCTTTTTTTGTATAGTAATATTGTATCATT
>ERZ791624.1188-NODE-1188-length-13118-cov-1.579576_pt1 | contig 13118 bp, 16 predicted proteins | sample MGYA00510058_ERZ791624 | MGnify/ENA primary metagenome ERZ791624 (study PRJEB30046, sample SAMN00715158) | human gut metagenome | study: EMG produced TPA metagenomics assembly of the A metagenome-wide association study of gut microbiota in type 2... | reverse complement strand
AGTTTATTAATATCCCAGAACCTTTTGTATTAGACTGCTCGCTGGGCAATAACGTATAGTAGGCAGCAGACTTTCTATCCTGACTCAAATAATAACCATTGCATGTTACAAATAAGAGCGAAATCGCGCCCCCGTAAGCAAAGACTCTTATGATCGGATAACTGTCATCGGAAAACACGTCTGCTATTTGTGCCTCCGTCAGAATGGCAGAATATGATTCGCTTTCTCCGGAAACAGGCGTAAGTGGAAGGTCGTTCAAAGCCACAACCCGCTGCTTACTGGACACACCGGCCAAGTCCGTATTGAACTGACTCTCGGAACCAGTATAGCCGCCTGCCTGGGCTGCCTCGTAAGCGCTTTGACCGTCAGCACCAGCGGGACCGGCTGGGCCTTGTGCGCCGTCTGCACCAGCAGGACCCTGAGGACCTTCCGGGCCTTCCGGGCCAGGATCGCCCTGGGGGCCTTGAGGACCGGTAGCGCCGTCTTGACCGGCAGGACCTGTGTCTCCTTTAGGACCCTTGATATTAGCACCAGAAATACCGGGCATACCAGATTTGCTTGCCGTCCAAGTCAGATTACCAGAGCCATCCACAGAGGGGGTGTAATACCCACCATCCTCGCCGGGTGCTCCGTCTGCGCCAGTTGCACCGGTTGCGCCAGTATCTCCCTTCGGCCCTTGTGCGCCATCTTGCCCTTTCTGTCCCTGCGGGCCTTGTTCTCCCTGAGGTCCTTTCAGGTTTACGGTATCCGGATTTACCTGCTGCCCGTCATTTGTCCAAGACAGATTGCCGGAGGAATCCATGTGAGGGGTGTACGTGTATCCTCTAGGGCCTTGTGGGCCCTGTTCACCCGTATCACCTTTAGCTCCTTGAAGCTGTCCTTGTGGTTTCCAGTCATACGGTTCCTCTGTCTCGTCCCACATGTATATGGTGTATGGATAACTATACCCAACATTGTACATATCACCCTGTTTTTTGCTTTGTACGTTTTGTTTTAGCTGTTCCGGAGTGTCGTATGTGCCTTTAATTTCCAATCCAGTCCCGGTGTCACCTTTCGGGCCCTGGGGTCCTGTCTCACCAGTCTCACCCTTCGGACCCTGGATGCCCTAAATTCCCTGAATACCCTGAGGGCCTCTGATGTTCTTTGTTTCAGGATTCGGGAGATTTCCGTTGTTACTCCAAGACAAGTTGCCAGAGTCGTCGACAGACGGTGTGAAAACATAGCCAACATCGCCTTTTTCGCCTTGGGGGCCAACAGGTCCTTGCTCACCAGTAGGACCTTGCGGACCAATATCTCCTTGAGGTCCGACAAGGCTTTGAAGCTGTTCTTCTGTAAAATCGTCATAGGTAAAAGGGTCTCCCTTAGGGCCTTGTGGACCTTCCGGACCCTGAACGCCCTGTACGCCCTGTTCTCCCTGGATTCCCCTTGGTCCAGTTTCTCCCTGCGGTCCTGTGGGTCCCTGAGGGCCAACCTGTCCCTGCGGACCTGCTTCTCCGCGTTCACCCTGCGCTCCCTGCGGGCCAGCAGGTCCTTGAATTCCCTGTGGACCCTGGGGGCCGGTAGCAGAAACTCCTGTAGAGACATAGCTTTCAGAAGCAGCATCCCAAGTGTACCATATACCACTTGTTACCTTAGGACCTTTTGCGGCAGCTTCCTCCGCTCTGTTTGCCTGCTCCGTAGCCTGTGCAACAATGCCGCTCGTTTTGTTCGCTCTTTCTTCTTCTGCCTGTTCTCTCTCGGCTTCTGCCTGGCTTCTCTTTGTCTCCGCAGAAACACGATTATTTTCTGCAAGAACTCTGGCACTTTCTGCATTATTGCGAGCACTTTCCGCCTGTTCTCTTTGGGTTTCCTGAGAAGCACGAGTGGACTCCGCCTGTGCTCTTGCACTTTCTGCAGATTGTCTTGCCGTTTCCGCAATTACTCTACTTGTTTCTGCCTGTTCTCTGTTTTCCTCGGATTCCTCGCGTTCCTGTTCCGCTAAAACTCTTTCGTTTTCTGCGGAAACTCTGGACTGTTCAGCGGAAACACGGCCTGCCTCCGCCTGTTGTCTTTCCTCTTCGTCCGCAACAGTTCCACTAACGCCAGGCACAAGGACTTCGTTCAAATACTGCTGAATCTTCAAACCGCCTTCATCAAACTTCTGTTTGAGCTCCTAAGCGGTAAGACCGCCGACGTCATTCGGTTCATCGTCCAATTTCTGGACTATGTTCATATCTTCATCAAAAGACGGGATCACAAGACTTGACATAATATTCATGTCTTCGGAGAAAGGTTTGATTGCCATAGTATCACTCCTTACTTAGCATATCCAGTATATCTCACCTTCATATCAGCCGCTATGACGGTAGCAGTTGTATTTGTCCCTTCGACGGACAATATGAGCTTATAGTAAGAAAACTTTTTTGCTTTGATTTTCAACCTGTTTGTTTTTGGCTTTCTGTTTGTGTTGAAACTCCATTTCCTGAAATCTGCATTTGCGAATGTGAATAGGGAAGAGGTAACAGATTTTATTGCGTTGTTCGATTTTCTGTCCGTCTCAACAGTGACAAAAATCTCAGAACGCAGCTCAGGTTTTACGACGATCCAAAGTGCAGATGAATACTTTCTCATAAACTCTTTCGAGAATGGCTCCGCGCCAGATTCCCAATAGCACTTAAACTCTACGCCGTTATCTGTCCTGTAATCGTTCGATATGTGGTTCAATCTTCCAAGCGAATCACCAGCATACAGTTCTCCATCCCATATCACCATGGAAGTTACATCAAAATCGGTGTAGTAATACCATGCATCTACAGCATAGTTCCAAACGATGGCTTTCTTGTCGTAACAGATGTAATACTCCTGATGCACCTGATCATTGAAGCAATAACACTTTGAAAAATCAAAGTTCTTTATCGTGTAATACACATTATCGGAAATTCGTTTTGCCTGTCTTTCATCAACGGAAACCGCACTGTTGTACCCATTCGGATTATTCCACTCATACAAGTTTTTTTGACAAAGAGAAACAGGTGTATTCTCAACGATCCGGACCTGACCTTTTGCCTCATTGCCAATCACCTTGTTTACCGGCGTTGCATAAAACGTTGCGCTCTGTGTTCCGTCTGGCATCGTAACTGTACCGTATTGTATAGAATAAACAGAATCAGTTTTGTACGCCAAAAGACGGGAATAGTTTCTAACAAGGCAAGTTACAGGGGTATTAGATTCTCCGATATCAATGAAGTTTGTGGCAGGAACATAATCAGCTCTCGGTGTGCCGTTATAATCTACATCAGAATAATATATTCTGTTCGTGCTATCTCCGTAATAAAAAACCCTGCTGTCATTCACTCCGTTATATAGTTCAGCCATTGTCACTTTATATATCGGAATTCCTATCGTGGATGATCCTTTTGGAGAAAACCTTATTTCATAAGTGTTTATGCCTTCTTCCGGAACAGAATTAAACTTAATAACTCCTCCTTGGTGCTGTTTGTACTGTGTTGTAGAAACAAGTTCACCAGTTATTCTATTCGTAATCCTCGTCTGCAGAGAATTTTGATCAAGACAAGGTAACTGGAATGTATTTCCTACTCCATCTGGAGATATCCAGCATCTTTGATACGTTGTGAGAGTATTTACGGGCTCAAGCAAAGTTCCGCTTTGACCTTGCCCAGGAGGTATTGAAACAGAAACCAACGGTATATACGCATTATTTGTATTTATTTCCTCAAAATTTGCATTTCCTGTAATGTCATCAAATGTACCATCCCAAAAATAAAAATCTTTTCCTGTTAAAACAAAAACCTTTCCGTCAAACCCGAACAAAAACGGATCCACTCCATCAGCAGGTTTCAATTCAGCAATTTTTCGGGAAAACATATCATCAAAATCATATCGACGCAAAAACCCGCCGCAAACGCCAAGCAACCATTCTTTCCCGTTTAAATTACCGCTCCAAAGATTTACCAACCTTCCATCAGTTATTCCCTCTCCTGGAACGGCATAAACGCTTTTCATTTTCCAATAATATCGCTTAACGACATTATCATAATCGCAAGAAACAAACTGCCAAACTCTCCCGTATGACTCTTCCCAGTACCATCCGACATAACAGATTGATTTTCATAAGATACACTTGTTTGGTCAAACGGAATAACGCTGACGACCCGTTGTTTCTTGCTGTTACGCTAGAGCACATACTCAATATAGAAGGGACATTTTGGTCCGTTCTAACAACTTCTACAACATCAGATACTTTTTCTTCGTATCCGCCCAAAAACGATATTTCAAGTTTCGATCCAGGTCTTTTCTAAAGGCTTTTGTCTTTCGTGATTTTAAAGTTTCGCATAACGGATGCTTCGCCAAGGTCAAGTTTTGCGTCTCCATCCTGGCTTTCATGCAAGCCAAGAAACTCCGTAATCCGAAAGATTTTCTCTTCGCTTTTGTTTTCTATCTTAGCCATGATGATCACCACCTGGAAAATTCGTTGTACTCAAACCCAACTTTATAAACATCAGTAATAGCTTCTGATGTTTGCGGAAGACCGTTTGCAAGACCGTTCCTCAGTTCTTCATATCTCTGCTGAAAGAATGACGCAGATGATGGGTTTTCGTCAAGCAACAGTTGTGCGGCAAGTCCATACGGAAGAACTGTCTGACATATAAAGTCATCCATGTCGATGATGTCCTCGATGTTCTGTATTACAGAAACGATAGGCCGCTTTCCTGGCTCCGTTATTTCATAAGTATCGCTGTACGGATACAGCTCACCTCTAAGGGCGTTTAGAATATACAACGTTCTAACTTTGTATTCCCTCGTGTCAGAAGTATCGGTCGCGCCGGAGTTCTCGTTGACCTCGTCTATCAGGCCCATTGCAATATCAAAAACTCTCTAAGCAGTTGTTGTCGGCTCAGGCATAATTACACCCCTTTCTTATATGAATATGGGGCGGGTCGTTGAAAACCCGCCCCATATCATTTTTTAGCCAGCACTTACGCTCTCGGAAACGCCAGAGTTCAGCAGACCGGACTTGTAGGCGTAAGCCTTTACAACAGTTCCGGCGGGGGCGTTGGGCTTTCCGCTGCCAGAATAAACCTGTGCGGTAGCGCTGTTTTTCGGGTTAGAACCATCCGAGTATACTTGATTCCATCAGAACCAGAAGCGGTCAAAGTAACTTCGCCGCCACCGGCAATCGAAATGGTAGGCGTAGCTGTCACGTTGGCAGTTGCACCGTACACATAAATACCGTTGATTTTCTGGCCAAGAACAAAGCTGTCATGGATGTATCTGCCCTCGCCAACATCAGCGTCAAACCCAAGGGGATGTGTCTGAACACGAAGGACCTTTCTCTTCATGGGATCAACGGTAGCACCCTTGTACTTGATCATGAAAGAAACGCCGGCAGGCAGAAGGTCATCGGGGACGGCGATAATGGGGGATCCATTGATCACGCCGATCTGGCCGTTCAGAATAGCACCGCTGGTATACCGTTCATTGTTCTGGAGATTTGTTGCCAGCTTTGTTGCAATGGCAAGTGTCTCAGAAATGAATGTGACGCGGGCCTTGCCCTTCGGAACGCGCTTGTTCGACATTGCTGCATGAGCAGTCAGCAGAGTTTCAACAACAGTATCCTTTGTCAGGGCAGAACCGCCAAGAACAATACCGGCGCCCTGAGCCCAGGCGTTCAGACGATATCTATCCACCTCTGGGACAACCTGCTCGTCCCAGACCTCCTTCAAGACTGCATTGCAGTGCTTGATGTTGAACTGCTCATTTGCATTGCCCTGGTCAATAGCAAATGTATAGGCCTTGTCCTGTGTCATAACAAGGGTCTGTACAGTATCGCCCAGCTCATTGATTGTGCCGAACCGGCTTGCAGATGCATTCCGATTATAGTCTGTGATGGGGACCTGATCAATGGTCCAAATCTTAATGGCGTTTACGCCCTCAAAGCTGTACTATTTACCGGCATAAGAGTCCGTAATGGAACTGAGCTTAAACCGCTCGTCCAGCTTCTTTTCATATTTACTCGCAAGATTGATTGTTGCCATAAATTATTCTCCCTTCCTATTAGGTCCCATCATACCAAGCGCGATCAAAAGCATCCATTTCAGATTCACTTCCTGCGCTCTTTTGACTTCCTGTGGACCTATTTTTATTCACCTTGTTCTGCTTTTCTTTTTCCAGTTTGGATTCCAAAGAAGCGACTTTGCTTCTCAAAGTCTTTGCCTCATACTGTGCGTAAGAACTCACAAGATCCATGCCATCCCGAAATCTATCCCAAACATCTTTGGGGATATCGTTTGGGTTTACATTGGGATATTCCTTCGCAAATCTAAGGAACTGCTCTTGTCTTTTAGAAGTTTCGGCATCCTTTGCCTGCTGCTCCTTTTTTGCAAGCGCCTGCTGCTCCTCAAATTTCTTCCGGTCTCTGTCCAACTTAATGCGTTGCAAGGCGATGCTCTTGTCTATGTTTTCTTTGTGAGACAGCGCTTCCGCTCTCGCTCCGTCTATCAGCTCTTCTACAGTCATTCCCTGCGGAGCGGCAAGCTCTTTCAAATAGCTTTCCATTTCAGAAAGTCTTGCAACCTCCGCTCTCGCAGCATCTCTATCTTCTCGAATCCTCTGATAATCAAGACCCATCTGAGCATAAGCATCCCGCTGCTCAGGGGTAACCCTAACGACCTGTCCAAGATGTTTCAGTTCAACAAGTTCTGGCTGGTCTGCCTTCTCCTGTTCTTCAACCGCCCCTCGTTCGTCGGCCGCAGGTTTTTCTTCGTCCTCTTCCGCCTCATCTTTCTGCTGGTCTGCTTCATGTTCGGCAGATTCTTCATGATCACTTTCCACGCTTTCTCCAACCTCTTTGTCTTGATCACCGTCAAGGACATCCCAATCTGTATCATTTTCTAGATCAGACCAATCATCTGGATCATAATCGGCAGTTATACTTTCCGCCTCGCTGGTCTCTTCTGTGGAAGTTGTGTTGATCATTTCGTTTTCGCTCATTTAGAAACCTCCTTTGGGCATGGGTGGCCCAAAAATTTTTTCTGCTGGTGTGCAGTAATTTTATATTTCAAGCCTTTCTGATTTATAAAAGGCCCTTTCTACCAAGAATAGCAATCGCTTCATCACGCTTCAAGTGACGTTCTGGGCCCGTACCATCTACAGTGCCATCCTCTGTCGCTTTTTCCCAATACCCTTCCTTTTTGCTCCAATCAGGTTCTGGAATATCCCTCGCGTGAATCTCGGCTTTTGCGACAATCTTGTATGCCTGTTCATTCGTCATTTCGTTAATCAGCTTATCCAAATCAACCATATCGTCCTCACCTCCCAACCTTCTATTTACTTCCTCCGCAATCTCTCCATATTTTCCAAATAGATAATTCCCTGGACAACTCTTGCCCTTGTCCGTCGTATACCGATGAGGAACCATGTTGCACACGGTCCAGTTGCCGGTGAAAGCAGGACAATACTGCTTCCCCTCTCTCCATATCAGTTTGGAAATTCCATTTCGCTGGCAGATATCTACGCAAAGGTCTATGAGAGCGCGATACGCAGCCTCTGTGCATTCGTAAGGCTCTTGGTATGCCTGGATACTGGACACCTCGATAGTGACCACAGAATGGTCTACGGCGTGGCTACAGCACCACGCGCGGTTTTCCTCAATCACATATTGTCCAATGCGTCCATCTGGTCCAATACCATAATGGGAAGATGCTTGAGAGGTTTGGAACACCTGGCCGCACCCTTCCACACTTCCAGGACCAGCCATAGTGTGAATGGAAATACCTTTAATCGTGGAGTTTCTTGGCTTCGTGCAATGTGGAGAGATCTTTGTGTAAACAACAAGCTTACTGTTGCTCATGTCTGATCTCCTGCCTGAGAAACTTCCGGCAAGCCCTCAATGCTGGTAAGGATGGAAACGATGCGGCCACCACCGCGGCGGACAGCACCATGGGCCAGTTCACGTCCCCAAAGGCCGCTGCCGCGCCGATCACGCCGATGGCAGATTGTGCCATCGTTTTTAAAGCGCGAATAGAAGCGGCTTTAACCCATAATTTCCAATTCTGTTTCATTTCTAACCCCTTTCTTCAAGAACAGTAATTCTTTTCTCGTGGCTTTCTATATGGTCGTAAATGTCTTCATGAACTTCCTTGAACTCCTAAAGCTAATCTTTATAACGCTCCTTGAATTCTTCCAATCCGTTTGCAAAGCTCTCAAACTATACAGACAGTTTTGTGATTGTTGAATTTAGTTTCAACACAGGGGCGGCAATAGCAGTGACGAGTCCTATCAGCACAACAATTACGCCAACAACTTCCCATTCGCTCATTTTCGCCTTAACCCCCCTTTCTGTTACACCATACCGGCAGTTGTACCGGTTTCGTTCACTTTTCTTTGCAACGCAGAATATCCGCCGCCAGTCGGTATTTCTTCTTTCAAGCTATTTCCTGCAACGTCCGAAGAACCAGAACCGCTTTTTTGAGGTTGTGCGCTTTGCATTTCCATAGCGGAACGCTGTCTTTCTTTCAGCTCGTTGATAAGCTCTCGTCTTCCGGGGATGTAACCATCCGGGATTCTCTCCAAATACTGAATTGCATCAATCTGATTCATCTTCAACATATTATCCAAAGTCTGAATAGAAGCAATTTCGGAGTAGTAAGAGGAAGCGCCGATATCCAGTTTTATGTGCATCGGCATATCTTTCAACCTGGAAAAATCAAATTCCATCGGGATCTCAGACGGCGCTTCTGTCCCAAGAATTCATAGACTTGCGAAACATTTTCGGGGGGTGTCATATCAACATATCGCTTTCCGTAATACTCCCCCATAAAATCAATGTAGATTCTATAAAGGTCCTCGATAGATCGATACAAATTCTGCTTTGTAATTTCAGACGGAGTAGAAGCAGCTCTCTGCAACGCGATAATTGCCGATGTGTTGTCCGGCCGTGTATCGCCTAAGGCAACAGAGGTTGCGCCAAGGCTCTGCTCCGTCTCTTCAACCGCAAGTTGAATGAATTGTGAAATCTGCGGGGATATTGTTGCTGGATCAATAATCTTTGCAACATTGTTTACGTCGCCGCCCTGAATACCGATGGCAGCTCCAATTCTGTTGTCCCATTTCCCAACCCTCGTTTTATCATAAACGACCTTCGGAAACGCGGTTGTCATCAAAGACAACTGAGACATTGCCCAAGCCTTGTTGATGAAAATCTGGTTTGGGATCAGGCCGGTTATCATCGCCTGTCCGTGATAGCAATCCTGAATATAATCCCAATTAAGCCATGTAATGGGATACCTCGTAATCCCAAGGTCCCAAGGTTCACGTATCGAAGACCCCTTCGCGGCTTTATAAGCCCAAATATGCTTTGTCTCGTTGTCTCTCCAGAACAACATTATCGTTGTTACTTTGTCTGTTGTCTCCTTTGCGGAATCCGGGTTTGTATTGTCTCCGTCTCCGCCGATGTTTCTCCATGTCTCGAAACCGTTTTCCTTTGCCTCTCTCTGTGCGCAGGAAATAATCTCTCTTCTCTCTAAGATAATCCAAGGCTGTGACTGAACATCCCTGTCGTTCGGATTCCCGAAATGTACACGGAGGTTTTCGACAACTTCCGTACGAATACATCCCTTTGCATCCTGACCAGTTTCCGCGTCAGGATCCCACCATGTATAAAGACAGCCGTCACCGTCCACAGCGGCATTTCTCGCGAATTCACGCATTAAAGATGGAATATTGTTTAACTCTGTGAGGGAGTCTAATTCTTCGTTGATAATTCTCACAGGCTCCACAAGAGATTGTGTGTCCGGCGTCGCCGTAAGTGGAGAAGCATTTACTTTGATGTTATCAGATGTAATCGTCGCAACGACAAAACAACAAACGCGCTTCAAGATGTTGAAAACAGGAGTAGGCAATCCGTTAGAAACAACCCCTTCCCACTGCTTTCCGACAAAAAAATTCTCGTTTACACGCACAGTATCTTCTAAGTTTATACTTGCGTTGAAATCAAGTCCTCTCTCGTATAACTTCCACGCAGTAGAACAGTCTGGAAGGCGGCTTTCCTTTCCAAGACTATAGGTTTCAAGTCCAGAAGTATCCGGCTTTTTCTTATTCGCCATCGTTCTTCGCCGCCTTTCTCGCTGTGTTTATGTCGTAGTTCATAATGTTATCAAGACCGTCATAGAATCGCTGCTCCTGCGCCTTTCTATCGCTTGCGAATTTTTCCAACTCTTTTACCTTTGCGTTCAGCGCAATGTTTTCCCTTCTAATCTGCCCAACCTCGATAGATAATTTGAGCGCCATATTCTTAGACTTCTCGGACCGTCTGTTGCTTTTGGCAGATGCCAAAAGCGACAAAAAAGAAAAAATCAACGTAGCGGCAACCAAAATAAAAAACGCAGCATAATACATACTTAAAACCTACCTCACATGTTTAAATAGCTTTGAGAAACAACGCCGCTCCCAATCATCCACTCTTCATAGCTTTCCAACGATTCATCTTCGTCTTCGTATCGAACAGCGGCCTTCTTTCTCTCACCTTCCGATTCCGCCGGAAGAACACGAGAAATGCAGTAATACCGAACACCGTCCACAGTATGCGTAACTTCGTGTGGCTCTTTCGCACAATCATTCGGGTTCTTTTCGTCTGCCTGGATATCTTGAATATCTCCAATCACTTCTTTGCAGGTGTCAAAAAACATTACACCAGGCAATTTTTCAGGGCAGCTTCCATCTTCTTTCCGAAACATGGAACGCACATAAGGATCGCAAGCTTCCTCGGAGCCATGCCTTCCTTTATCATCATGTGGCCCTGGACGCGATTGTTGTCTGCCCGGATCAGAGACACTTGGTTTAACATGAACACTTCTGCCATCGTTTTTCCTGTGTCCTTCTGTCGGCTCCACATATCAGGAGGCGCATAGGTCGCAGCTATGTTTTCTCCCGGCATCGTCAATTCGTGAATTTTATCCGCCGCTTCCTTGACAATTAATCCCTTGTGCGTAAATTCTCGATAGCACCACGATCTTCCGTCTTCGTCAACCGCCCACCAGAAACAGGCAAACATATCAAGGCCATAGTCAAAACTTCTATACCTCTGCCAATGCTCCGGTATGTTGAATGGCTTTACCGTGTGCGTTGCTGTCGAAAATTCCGGGAAATAGTTTCCCCCTATGGCGTTCCAATCGCCGTATCTATACGCCCGCCTTTTATCTTCTGGCATATTTGCAAGCATGCGGACATATCCAGGGGAAGATTGCATCAAATGATAGTTGTCCTCAACCGTCGCCGGGATAAAAGTGTAATCGTCCGGATTTTCATTTTCTTCCGGATTTTCGCAATTTTGCTTGAACTGACGGTCAATGAAAAGGCGCTTTACCCATCTATGCCCTACGCCGCCTGGGTTACAGGTTAAATACATTCTCTTTGGAAATTCGTTGACGCCGCGAAGACAGCCGCCCAAAAAATTAAACGATCTTTCAGAAAACTGTGTCGCCTCGTCTATGAAAATCCAATCGTATTCCAGACCGTTGTACTCATCCTCCGAAGCATCGCCGCTCCAATGGCCGAACTTTATTGTGCTTCCGTTGTGAAACGTCATAAGATGCGTCGTCGCGTTGTAACTCGCAATTTGCGAGGGAACCATCCTTACAATCGGCCTGATATGATTCTCTTCAAGCTCTGGATACGTTCTTCTCATTATGAGAATTCTTATCCCAGGGTTTGTTATCGCGCCTCCTACTGCCTTTATACGAACAGCATGAGTTTTTCCGCCGCCCTTCGCTCCGCCGTAAGCAGTATATGTAGTACGGGACATGTAAAACAGGCGCTGCTTTTCATTTGCCTCGCCAGGATTCCACACAATATCCCGCTTCTGCTATCCTCTTTGCATTTTTCTTCGCGCCAATTCTCACCTCCCTCCGTCCTTCTTTGGCAGGGGAGGAGGGAGCCGAACCCTCTCCTTCGGTTTTAGAGACCGACGCGCTTACCGTTACGCAACTCCCCGAAATAAAAAGAAGCTAAGAAAGAACGAACAAACGCCTTTCTTAGCTTTAAAATCGGAACTTTGTGGAGGCAGCCCGGAAGAACTCGCCAAAATTCATCCGGGCTTTTCGCCTCTTTGAGAAAATAAGATCGCGCCCATCACTGGGCTGGTGGTCCCTCCAGGACTCGAACCTGGGCCAAACCGGTTATGAGCCGGATGGTCTAACCAACTGACCTAAAGGACCATATTTCCCACCTGTCAGACGCATCTTCCAGGCGATCACACGCCCCGCAAGCATGTGTGATTCTTTAAGGGGAAATATATTGTGCGGGTGAGGATTTGCACCTCACATGGGAGAGGTCATCCGTTATTAAGCAGGCGTCCGCTTAACCCTCTGCGTTATTGCCATTTGCATACTGCGTCTACCTATTCCGCCACCGCACAAACAATATCTCAATCATGCCCACTTTTTGACCTTCGCCATACTCTCCATTATCTTCCGCAATATTCCAGCATTTGGGAGACAAGTCTGAGCTTTGGGGAGCTACCCCTAACTTCTTGCCCCGCCAAAAGGCTAAACCAAAGTTGGACTGATTACCAACAAATTTCACCGTTCGTTCAGAATATCCACTTATTCTTTAAAATTTGTCATACGGCTACTTTCACTAGATACTTCTGTTATAGTTTTGTTTCCAAAACATCAAGACAAAGCGGATTGTTGGCTTTACCTGCGGTATCTAAGCTGCCAAACTTAGACCCTTACAGGCTTATTCTTCCACGGGAAGCGTTTATTGTTCCGCCCAGAAGGTCTATCTGTTTTGCGGCGATAATTTCAGCGATACGCATTTTTGTCTGTGGTTTCCACATCCTCTTAATGTATCACTACATTAAGATCGCTTTTTCAAAAAGGTATCCCTATCTGATAAAACGAAAAATACTGCGCACCTCGGAGCGCTGACACGCTTTGTTCACCGAGTTAAAAATGGACATGATTCAAATATTGTTTTTTCAAAGAACATGGTGATTGTATGGGGACTTTAACCCCAGACTTTCCGCTTAAAAGGCGGATCTCTACCAACTGAGCTACACAATCAAATGGAGCTGACAAAGGGACTCGAACCCCCGACCCATTGATTACAAATCAATCGTA
>ERZ791624.1186-NODE-1186-length-13126-cov-2.739959_pt1 | contig 13126 bp, 19 predicted proteins | sample MGYA00510058_ERZ791624 | MGnify/ENA primary metagenome ERZ791624 (study PRJEB30046, sample SAMN00715158) | human gut metagenome | study: EMG produced TPA metagenomics assembly of the A metagenome-wide association study of gut microbiota in type 2... | reverse complement strand
GCGGCGCATTTGGTTATTTAATGCCGTAAATTCTTGTAGGAACTGCAAAAGAGTTTGTTATTGTAGGAATTGTGATAGTAGCGTCATTGGCAGTGAAATTTGTGGGGAGATATTGATGTGCAACGGTATTATCAGCTAATGCCGCATAAGTGATCAACTTGATACCTGTAAGTTCTTCTGTCGGAACGGCAAACGTGAAGTTTCCTGTATTGATGTTTTCATTATTTTCAGAACAGAATCTTACGGCGATAATTTTGTATTGTTTCCAATTATTGATGGTGACAAATGTTTGTGAAATAGTTTTTTGATCGTTTTGCCATAGCAGGTCAACTTTTAATCCCGCCGCATTTGCAACATCCAGCGCATTATTCGCCACCGTAGCCGCCGCCTGAGCCGTAGTAGTCGCATTTACCGCCGTCTGATTCACAGCATCCAACTGCGCCTTGCTTGCCCATTCAGCAGGCCCTTTACCGTCAAAGGTCTGAGCGTCCACCACATCAGGCCAAGCCACAACAACCATGGCATTAGCCGCATTTACCCAAGCGACATACATTTCGCCGCCCTTGACAGTTTTCTGCTTGCCGTCCAGAGCCACAATGTTGTTGACAGTCTCCTGATAACTCCAAGTGTTAGCGTCACCAGCCGCCACAAACTTGAACAGGGTTTCATTGGGAACAGGATTTTCCGACAGCTTCAACAGGTTAGCGCTTGCCGTAGTGGTATAGGTGGGCACACCACCCTTTTTGCGGATTTCGGTAATCACGCTGTCAAGGGTTTCAAAGTTGCTGTTGGTGCTCAAGGGGTTGAAAATGTCAGTGCCTTCACGCAGGTCAAGATTTAAATTAGGGGTCTGAGTAGACATATTTTATACCTCCTTAATGTTGTACAATGAAATTACGTGCGTCAGTGATAAACTCGTTGCAGGTCTTATTGTACTGCTGAATTTCGGTGCAAGTGTTCTTTCGTTCAAATACACCCGTGCAAGTAAGCGCCCCAGGTGCATGGAACAAGCACAAGAAATCAAACATGGCCTGAATGGTCACATACTTACCAGTTAGCAGATTATACACCTTTGCATTTTTGATATTCTTAGTGATAATGTCCGGCAACTGCAACAGCAACATAGCAATGCTTGCGTCAGTATACGCATTGGCCTGTCGCAACATCGTTTTAAGTTCCGCTCGTGCATCTCTGATTTCTTGCTCAAGCAGGGCAATCTGTGCATTGACAAGTTTCTGATAGTCAGCAAAAGCCTTGTCCTGTTTAGCGGTATAGGCCGCAAACTGAGCGTTAATGTCAGACTTGAACGCCGTGAAATCCGCTTCAAGTTCCGCAAAGTCACGCCGCAGAATTGCAATCTGTTGATCCGTGTATGCGTTGGCTTCCTTTAGGATTCTGTCCTCAATGCTGTCCACTTTTTCATCAAGTTCTTTGATCTTCTGTAAAATCCAGTCAAGATTTAACTCGTGGAAATTCGCATAGGGAAACTGCTCAAATAGTCCCATTACAACACCCCCTTAATATACTTGCAGACAGAAGCGGTTTTTAAAGCTGTTGATAATCACGTCAATGATATTATACAATGCAACTTTTCTTTCCGCTTCAATCATTTGTTGTGAAGTAGTCACGCCAATGTTACCATGTGCACGGCCTTTCCGCAACAGGTTTCTGTTTCCGGTTTCGTCCGTTGTATTCTCCGCAGACGTTTTAACGGATACCGTCCCCACGTCCTTTTGTTCGCTGTTGTTCTTTTCATTCTGCGTGTTGTTGTCTCGCTCCGTGGGTGTGAACTCAACTTCATTATATGCGCTCACATACTTCTGATCGTTGATAACGCCATCCGTGTTGCTCTCTCTGGTGCTCGTGCCGTCTGTATCTGTCTTACTGGTTCCGGTTGCATCGGCTTCCGTGTTTTTCTTCGTGTCCTCTGCTTCCGTCCATTCTTCCATGCGGTCATAGTTTTCAATAGGATTGTACTCCAAAAGCGTTGTTTTGTAAAGACGTTCCCAGATCGGAAGCTCTTTAGCGCTCCACCTGCCAATCATGGCCTGCATGAAAATAGCATCCGGGTAGATTACTTCAAGTTCCGCAGTTTCCGCAAGCAGGTTGTCCTTGACAAGCTCCACGTCCACGCCATCAGGGACAACCAACTCGCCCAGAATGCCGTCATTCAACCGTTTCAGGCCCAACAGGCTTACTGTTGCCGACATTGTTCACACTCCCTTCATAAGCGTTAGGGAAACGCCACTCAACAGAAAGATCTAAGCCAAACATATCGTTTGTTGCCTTGATACTCTCCTGCAATTCCTCAAGCCACATAGCGCATTTGCTCTGTGTCTCGATGTTATTGGCGTTCACTTCGTCTGTTACCAGCCGTTCACGCTTGTCCGTGTTGGCGTTGGGAATGCCAATATCCGTATCAAACATTGCTTCAATCTTGCGCATATCGCTTAGAATGTCAGAACTGATATACACCTGCTTCAAGTTCTGTTCGAACGCTTCCCAAGCCTTACTGCCATCATCCCGAAACAGGTTCTTGTCAATCACCGTGCAGACTTCGCCAGACGCTACACGGTCATACATCTTTTTGAAACTCTCTGCGGCGGTCTTGTTACCTGCCGCAAACACATACGCAAGGTGTGTGTTCATAAGGTTCATTCCGACAGATTCAGCGCACAAGGCCAGCATATCACCATAATAGCCCACAATATCCATAATGCCGCCATAGTCCGGCTGTAAATGGATAATCGTGCATTGGCTTCCGATTCTTGGCTCAAGGATACCACGCAAGAGGGGATTCGTGATAATTGCGTTAGTCGGCTGGTAGAACACGTTATAGCCGGTCAAGGTGCAACCCTGAGGAATAACGCCGAACTTGCTTGTGTTGACCACTGCGAGATAGCCCCAGCAGTACAGCACATACAGGAAATAATTCTTGCTCCAATGCTCCGGCAACTTCCACTTGAAAAGCGACATAGCCTTTTGAAGCAGGTAGCGCCGGAAGTATTGGGAAAGTGCTGTGTTTCTGCAATGGACGGTGGACGGACTTACAGCGGCGTTTTGCACGTTGATATAATCGTAATTTGCCGGGATACCGTTACCAATCATTACAATCATCTCCTTTCTTTCATTTTAAATAGTAGCCAGATCGGTAGCTGTGAGATCGGCGGCTCATGCCCTGTAATGTACTGATACCAGTATTCCGCTTGCTTGCTCCGTGCCGGTTGCGGCTTCACTGTTGGGCGCTCATAGTTATACAGGAACGCTTGCGCAAGATAGGCAGGCGGCTTATCAGATTGCGAGAACTCCCGGAACGTCATAGGGTAAAGGCTGGTACTGATCCACTGCAAGTGGTTCTTCAACTCGTATATGATACGCTCCATCTCTTTCTGCCCGTTGTCTTGCCAGTTAGTACCGGCCCATTCGGAATAATTGGTGTACGGTGTCCACTGTACCAACCCATAGCCGCCCACAAATGGCTCAAGGTTTTCCCATATTCCCGGATTCAGTGTGCTTTCTGTCTGCATATTGCCAAACATGGCCGAGATCGCGTTATCCGTCCAGCCGTTAGACTTGAAGAAATAGTGCATAATGTCTGCATTGTTCTTCATTTCGTCCATCGACAGATAACGGTTTCCAGTAATCCACGGCATCAGCACTCACCTACTCATAGAAATATCCGGCTTCAAGGTATCCCTTTACCATTCTGTTTTCTTCGCTCGTTCCGGCAATAGCAAGATCAGCGTTTTCAATCAGTTGATAGCCGGGAATTGAAGAAAGTAATTTCTTCTGACATAGGGGCCTGCCTAAGTCCTCGTTGTCCTCGTCCACAAGCAGATAGAAGATCATGCGCAACTTACAGGAATATGCAAGGGACACAATTGATCCGTTTGTGTTCATCTTTGACACATCAGGAAAAGCCATATCCGTAGCGGAGCCAATGGTGGAAAAGATCGTGCTTGCAATACTGCCCTTACCGGAAAAGAGACTTGCGACAGAATTTGCAACTTCACCAATCGCCGGAAGTGTGTTGCTTGCGAGTTGCGCCAACTGGATCGGAACGCCCAACTCCGCAAAATTCAGGCTGAAAACGCCATCGCCGGAACTAAGCGCAAGCCGTGCCTGATTTGCAACCATATCGACAGCGCATTGTGCGGTCAGGGTGCTTGCAGTCAACAGGGACGGATTCAAGGCAATCCACCCCACACCGGGGAAGAATAGGCTTATCTGTGTATATGGTGCTTGATTCAAATATGCCCCTCTGGTAGTTTGTGGGTGTTTGGGAATTGCAAATTCAATCGTTTCATAATGGATTGTTGCAACTACTTTTTTACCGCTGACAGGAATTGACCACCAACCCATAGGAATGGATTCAACGGCGGTTCCCTCAACGACGAACGGATACCAGACGCATGAAACAATATACTGCATAGGATTGAAAAGCACTTTCAAAAGTTCGCTTGAAATCTCCGTAATGCTCCCCAGATAATCAGCATTTCCCAACATATAAGATAGGAAGCTGTTCATTTGCGTCTGTGTCAGTGCGTAATAGTGTGCCGCTCCCACGCCGCCATCTTCTGAGTTTACGATCCCTAAAACATAAGTTCCAGTTTCGAGGGAAGTTTTCCACGGGGTTGCTTTTTCATAGACATTCACGCTTGCCGGTTGCTTAGTTGGGTAGAGAACATCAATCACGCCGCCGTCAAAGGTCTTTGAACTGCGCTGTACATATTGCGTACTGTTTCCGATACTGTTTTTCCAACTCGCCAGAACATCAACCTCTAAGTGCGCCGTCCACAAGTGCCCATCTCCAACCGTCCAATCCCTTATAAAATAATAGCGGTTTCCCAGATCGGAAATATACGCATAATTATAATATGAGGGATTCCCCTTTAAGCCAAAGTCAAAAGTAATCTCCGGCCTTAGCAGGCTTGTAGGCATTTTCAAGACGGCGTTGTGTGTTCTTTGCGTCACGGTGCTGTCCGGTCTTTTTGTGCTGTTTTCACGCTTCTTGAACTCGTATAGCGTTACACTAAGCATAATATGACCTCCTTTAAAATAGGGGCAGGACATGAGGAAAATGCCCCACCCCTCCGTGTGTTAATCCAGCAACAGCAGAACGCCCTTTTCCGTCATATCCATAATAGCCCGGAAATTGACATGATCGAACGTGTTCCAATAGCCGCCTTTGGCGTTGAACGGCGTGACAGCGGCCCAGCTGTTTACCTGTGCATAGCCCAGCGCATCCTCGTCAAAGATAACGCCGAAAATACCTGCCTGTTCCACGGCTTCCCCGGTCTTTGCCGTGCCGGTGGTGTCGGTATAGACGGGGGTCACATTGATACTGTCCGGCGTTTCAATGGACTGCCAGAAGTTCACGCCCTCATAGTCCGTGTACTTGAGATAGTTGTCATGGTAGCTGTTTGCCTTGACCATAGCATCAAACTGATCCATAGCCTTGGCGTACAGATAGACCTTCTGCTTGTTAGCGGGCGTGTGATGCATAACGTGCTTTTCGTTGACCACCGTCTGATACATTTCACTCCGCTCGGTCATCATTCGGGAAATGGTGGCAATCCGTGCGTAAACCCACTGCATAAAACTGGTGAAGTTCGCAGGCTGATAAACACTCTGCGCAGTCAACTTTAAACCCGTCTCCGTATTGTACTCAGATAGCAGGTGAACAACTCGGGCATTCTGCTTCTCGGCAAGGATGGACGCAATGTAGTTCGCCAGAAGTCCACGGGCGATATTTTCCCGGTACTGTTCCAGCTTGTCAGAACGGTTTCCGGTAATGAGAGAATTGAACCGCATGAATTCTTCGGCGCTGGTGAATGCTACATCATAGCTGTCCTTGTGAATCGTGTAGCTATTCTCATACACGGACTGCCCGTAGAAATTGACCTGCAAAATGTCAGGCTTATTCAGTGCGTACATATCCACGCTCTGTCCGTCGCCAATAGCGTTCGGCGCTTTTGTGGCATCATAGCCAGCAGGCCATGTAAAACGGGCATCATCCTCAATAGGCTTGTCAGCAATGGACAGCTTGCGGACGGCGTTACCCCACCGCTCCATAGACATTTCCAAACCGGAAAACTTTCTGGTATAGGGCCGAATGCTGAAAATGGTTTTACCCCACATCTGCGACAGTGCGTTGATAATAGGATCGTAGCCGGTCTTGAGCGCCGTCTGCGCCACGCTGACGAACTCGCCCGGCGTGGTGGCGGCAATCACGCTCTGCCCGGTTGCCTGTTTGACGATATTCTGCAAGATCGTTCCGGCCTGAAATACCGTCATATCATTTACATTTGCCATGGTTATTTATCTCCTTTCGGGGCCGGGTTGATGATCTCGGCCAGAATTTCTTCGGGTGTCTGCACCTTGGGCTGATTCACGTTCATAATGTTGCTCCCCTGCACAAGTCCGGTCAGCTTCTGCAACTCTGCAAGGACGGGATCAACAGGGGCAGGCTGAGGAACAGGGGCAGGCTGAGGAACAGGGGCAGGCTGAGGAACAGGCGCAGGCTGAGGAACGGGCGCAGGCTGAGGAACAGAGGGATTGTTAATCATGGAAATACCTGCAATCTGCTGTGCGGTAAACCCGGCTTTTGCAAGGGTTAGAATTTCGTCAGGTTTAAGCATTTATTTCACCACCCTTACAGCGGAAATAGGAGTGCCGTTCTCATTCCATGTTACATCATAAGTCCCCTCCGGAACTTCAACCCGAACCGTTTTACCGGCGTTCTCCTTATTAAACCGCATATAATCATGCAGTCGCTTCACATCCGGTGCAGGCTCGCACTGCTGGAAACCCTCTTTCATTTCCTGTTCCGTCCAGCCCTCCGGGCGGTTTCCCTCAAGGTGGAAATCAAACCCGGCCTGCTTCAGACGCTCGTTAATGAGATCATAGCTTTCGCCATGAGCAAGGCCCTGCTTAATGATTTCAGTAGCTTTCATGTTTTCCATATTATTTTCTTCCTTTCTTTAAATAGATTAAAATGACGTGTGCCACGTTGCGGCTTGAACATACCTGCCGCCGCTCATGGTCAAGGTATACCTGAGAACTGCCGCCGCAGTCAAGCATAACGGCATCTTGCCATCCGTAGCTTTCAAGTAGCTTTGCAAGCTGTTCCGGCGTTTTCCGTGCTCGTGATCCGTCCTTTGACGCATACAAGCATAGCCGCTTCTGCCCGTTGACGTACTTTGTACCGATAGCCGTTCTTCCACGCCTGCCGCCTTGTGCAACGTTATAGATCGGCTTTTTGATTGCTTTCCCGTCCATCAGGATATGACTGCAAGCAATGAAATTTTCCCATGCTTCATTTGGGACTAAATCAAAATGGAAGCTGTTTGCGGTGTAGTTGTCCCAGAGATAACCACGATACAGGTCTTTCCCATGGTACAGCGTTACACCGTTCCGGCGCAGAGGGCAAACAGGGTTGCCGTTCCTCATATTATATAAGGTGCCGTTAATTGCATAGTCTGCGCCGGTTGCGCTGATAATGGCTGATAGAGATTTCCGCTTTCGTGTTCGGTGGTTTGGTTTGTTCAGATAGATTTCAATTTTTTCAATGTCATCCAAAGGAATTGAAACCGCAACCTCATTCTCTTTCTTCGCTGACATGGCCAACACGCTCCTTTAGAAGTGATACAACCTCTTTCAAATCTCGCAGTGCTTCGGTGTTTTCCTTGACAACTTCCGTCCAGCGCTCACTTTCTACGGCATGGCTCTCCCTCTCCTTGTTCTGCATCCAGAACATAACGCCTACACAGACGATAGGAAAGCCCAGATTGCTGACAAGCTGTGTTACGGTTGCGACATCCATTTGCATTTCCTTTCTGCCGGATAATAATTTAGAGTAAGGGTTTCTTGCGGTAGTCAACCGCTTGCATCAGCTTCCGGCCGTGACTTTATGCAACCCTTACTCTAATATAAGAGTAGCTTATTTCAAATACTTTGTCAAGTAGTGTTCCGCTAAATATTCTTCAAAAGTTACCTTATTTTTCATGTACGCATCCCATAGCCAGCCATACATACGCTTAAAGCGCTGTATATCCGCTTCGCTGTCGGTGTAGTATGGGGGACTGCCGGACTTGTGCAAGGAAACGTAATAGGTTCCATCTGACTTGTGCCGATACACGCAGATTTTAGAGATTGCGCAAATAGGGATAAATTCTTTTATAGGTCTGCTCCGAATGTTTCCGAAATCATTGAATGAAAATTTGTTATCCAGTGCCATTTCAGAAAAGCGTGTTCCCTCCGTGGCCTTATAAAGTACGGTGTTCCGCTTTTCGTCCGAAATGGGCGAGTGTTGGAGCATATAGAGACATATACCTCTTTTGTTGTCCTGATATACTTCTTTGCCCTTGGCTAACATAGCGTTTGCTGTCTTGACAAGGTTGAAACCTACAAACACCGGGTTAGCTACATCGTTAGCGTTGGCAAGGCATAGCAACTGGACAGGCTTTTTTCCTTGAAGCTCCCGGTTTCTGTTGACAGTTTCATAACAGTTCATCAGCGCTTCAAACTCGTTTTTAATTGGGCGCTCATGGCGTTCCGGGATAAATTCATCAAAAATCATTAGATCAACATCAGAAGCGTCAAACCCTCGAATGTTTGAAAACGTTGATAAAGCGGCTGAATATCCCAACGGCTTACCCTGCTGTATCTGCTTGCCGTCCTCGTCTACCTTATAAAAATAAAAGGCGCTGTTGTACTTCGTGACCGGCGAGGACGTTATCAAGAGGTTTTGATCCTCGCATATCCGCTTGAATGGTGAAAACTCCGGTTTTGTGATAATGTCGGCCTGTGCCTGTGTTCGTCGGATCAGCAGGAAAGTTCTTGGGACTTGGATAGATTCTAACAGACTGCCGTAAGTTTTGCCGGTGGCTCGCCCTCCAACCGCAAAGTTGAAGGGCAAGCCACGCTCAAGCAATCCGTGAACATCTAAATAGCCGCTATCAAGATATATGCGGCTCATGGGTTACACCAAAGTGCAGGTGATGAATTCCCGGCCCGCCTTGCTCTGGCCGCTGATAACCTCAATAGTGTAATCCTCGCCGTCCATCAGTTCGGCGATGTTCAGAAAATCACGCTTAAAGGTGTCGCTGTTGGTTGCGCACACGCCGCCGTCCTTGTCCATGATAGACAACACTTCGACTTCCTTACCGTCCTTGTTCACGTCACTGTAAATGCAGTAGGCAGAAACATCAATCTGAACGCCGATGAAATCTTTCATCTTCTTGATAGCCGGGTCAAGGGTCAGCTTGTAGGATTCACGCTTGGTCAATTCCTTGCTGGTCTTAATGATAGTCATAGTTTTGTTCTCCTTTAAATTTATTTACCACGGTATTACCGTTGGTTACATTCATGTGTTAGCTATCTGATACCTGAAAATTAAAATTCTAACGTCCTGACAAAATTCGTCATCCGTATAAAATTCATTATCTTCATGAGTATCAAACATTTCAATGATAGAATCTATAAATTCTTTGTCACTCATATTCGTACCTTATTTCTGTCAATAGCCGCTTATAATCGGCTGTTAGTCCTAATGTATAAGTGCTTGGCCGTAGACAAACATTCGCTGTTATTTTGCAGGTCTGTCCCTCTGCTTCATACTCCGTTGATATAAATGCGGGTAGATCGTTGTAAATTGCTTCAAGTCCTCCGGCTTTGACAAAGGTAAATCCCTCGTGAAAGGCTGTAATTCCTCCGTGCGCTTCAAGTTCTTCACCCCCTTTCTTTTTCTCAACTCCGGCAATGGTGCATACCAGTTTGCTATCTGGTGTTTCACGGTAAACATACTTTTTTGCACCCATTGTCCGAAATTCGCACATATCATGCTCCTGCTCGTAGACGCCCATGTAGTGTGTAATCCCTGCCGGATCAGTGGCGTATGCTCCGCTGTTGCGGCTGTCTTTTATGCGTTCCCGGTTGAATTTGTCCAGATTGATTTCCCCTAAGTATTTAACGCTGTCGGTATCGCAATAGACAAATTGCGGGGCATTGGGATCATCTGGATCACCATGAGCAAGCCGAATGCCTTCTTCAAGCCGGTATCTTGCCCACGCTGTCACCCACACGCCCCACTGATATGCAAGGAACGCCTTGCGGTTATATGCTAACAGTAAACCGGCTTCGTCCTCGTTCTGTTCTTTGAAATCATTATCTATAAATAGAATCGACTGCTTTACAGGGTCTTGGGCACACATTCCATAAAGTGAGTTTAGCTTATTCTTTGACTTCATATACAGAAGTTCCTGACCGTCAACGTTCTTTAGCTCTGTCTTGTAGTGGTAGTATTGGCAGATCGTTTTTATTAGCGGCTTAGGCAAGTAGCCATACCGGGCGGTTGCTACATCGTAAAATTTCATATCCGTCCATGCGTACTCACTTAATAGAATTTTCAAGTCAATATCTGTTATGGTGGTTTCCAGATAGTCAGCGGAAATAATTCTGCCGTTATCAAGCAGTGCGTTTTCAACGTGTCTGCATTTGGCTAATGATAGATAGGGGCAACCCCAATCAACCCGTTGCAGGTGTGCGCCTGTGATAGCTACTCGCATGATACATGCTTTTTGACGCTTGCCTAATATCTTGATAACTTCATCAAACGGCACATCGCCAAGACGGTAAAACTCACTTACCGGGAATTTGCAGTTGCACATCACATCCGGGTAACTGCTGGATCGGTCTGCGCTGTGAACATTGTGCAAGGTGTAATTTGCATAGTATCTGTTTGCATGGGTGTTACCTCCCCGGAACGCTTCCCTAAGCATCTTGTATGTCTCAAAGTCTGGTAGCTGTCCCTTAACGAAATTGTAAGAAACTTCTGCCATTGCTTTCTTAGCATCACGGCGAACATAGCCAGTTGACGTTAGCGGAAATGTGTATAAATTATCTCCGTCATGCTCCATTTCAATCTGGATCGCTTCTGTTAAGCCTTGCACATCATGTATGCAATAAGCTAATTCCTGTTCGGTCAGTTCTGTCCATGGATAGCGTACTTTGTCATAGTCAAATGTGCCGGTCAGCTTCTTGTGCTGTACGCCCATTTTCTTTGTATAGGTATCTAAGTTCATGTTACTATGCAGGTAACTGCAACGAAACTCAAAACAGTTATACATATCACATTTCAAGACTTTGCGAGATCGGACGGCGAAAACTTCTTCCGGCTCAAATGGGTAAATACCTCTTAGAAACTGGAACTCATAGGAAAGATTGTGAACAAAAACAACCAGAAAAGTATCATCAAGAATGTTATGCAACTTCTTTTGAAATTGTGTAAATTCATCCCACGTTCTCCCTACAACTGTGTAGGCGTTTCCAAATTGCCACTGCCAAACATACATAATAGAATTTTCAATATCTGCAAGTCTGGTTGTCTCAATGTCAAACGCTGTTACAAGGTCTTTATATTTCCGGCGCTTCTTTGTGCGTTGGTTGCCTTTCTTCCTTTTTACTTCCGGTACTTGCTCAAGCCATTCAAGTGGAAATTCTGACGGCTTGATTACCATAGAAATTCATCTAACGCTTGCAATAGCTCACCAGAAGAGCGTTCAACAACATTCGACTTGCGTTCAAATGGTGCATCTCGCTCCGCTTGCCATGCTTGAAACGCCCGGAAAATTTCGGCTGATTTATTGACTTTCTGCGTTGCTCGTTCAAATGCTTCTGAGTTTTTGATTTTCTCGTATACGTCCATTGCTACAAGACTACCATAGCCACGCAGGTTAGACGCTTTCCAGTAACGGAAGAACTCACCCAAATCATTAAAGTTCTGCTCGTTCACGTATTCATAGCCATGCTCGTGGAAAGTCTTGATTGCTTCATTGCGATAGCGCTTAATGCCTGTGAGTGTGCCGGTCTTAGCTTGCATCATCTTAGCGAGATCCGCAAGCAAGATTTTCTGCTCGTATGGTTTCAGTTCAGAAGCAGGTTTATACTTGTCCTTGTTATAATAGTATGTCTTGCTTGCTCTGCCGATTTCGCTTTCTTCCATGCGCTTTAAGCGCTTCACGGCGATTGCTCTTAGTCTCTGGTATTCTCGCTTGATTGTTTCAGGTGTCCACACGTCAGCGTGTCGGATTGCGTCCAGTGTGTACAGTTCCGGGGTTTCTTTTGGGTCAATCACTTCCCCAGTTGCCGGGTCTGCTGTTCGGTAGAACTTCATGCTTTGCTATCTCCTTTCGGAAAAGCTCACGGCAAAACGCCGAGGTAGACATATCACGTTCGGCGGCTATGACCTCAAGCGTGTCCTTGAGGTCAGCCGGAACGGATAAAGTCAAGTGGGTAGTTGTCCGGTGCTTAAAACGGCTTCGCATTGTTCTTTGGTCAACTCCTTTCTAATAAGATTGATACGCAGACGTGGCTTTGTGCGCTTAATATAGTTCACAGAATCAAGCGCAGTATGAAAATCGAAAAACAGATATGTTTTCTTAGGAATATGTTCAAAGTGAACAGTCATTAAAAAACACTTAGTTTTCATGTAAATTCCTTTCTAACAGGCGTGATCCCTGCTCGTTGTATTCCCAGATTTCAACATCATAGCCGCAATTATAGAAACGGATAGACCGCTCAAGAATCCACGTATAATCATTTGACCATAAACTAAGCTGTAAGTAATGCTTAGAATAAATCAAACGATAACGCATTTAATACGCCTCCTTTCCAAAATACCGCAGTGCTAACTGGGCCATGCGGCGATCGTCTTTCATGAGTAGCATTAGCAAATTCCAGACTTTCCATTCACCTTTGAGAATTGCAACCTCTTGGTCACACTCTCCGTATTTGTCACGCTTACTTGAGTAGAGATCAAAAGCAATGCTTTCCCATTCTTCAACGTACTTCATCAGGGTTTTAAACCGGATTTCATCGTTGATGTTTTTATAATGAATTTCATTCATGATTTAACACTCCTTAATTACTTCGCAGGCTTCGGCACGGTGGTTTCTTCATAAACTTCATTGTAATCGTTCGGCTGTTGTGTATTGTTCTCGCTTGGATTGTCTACATCTTATCATACTAAATACTAAAAATCAATACTTTCGAGTATTATATTCTAATACCACCATAAGAAAATAATATACGTCCACTTTAGCACGTTAAAGCACACCCTGTCCGC
>ERZ791624.1184-NODE-1184-length-13146-cov-1.864716_pt1 | contig 13146 bp, 11 predicted proteins | sample MGYA00510058_ERZ791624 | MGnify/ENA primary metagenome ERZ791624 (study PRJEB30046, sample SAMN00715158) | human gut metagenome | study: EMG produced TPA metagenomics assembly of the A metagenome-wide association study of gut microbiota in type 2... | reverse complement strand
TGCTGTTTGCGGGAATGAGCGGTTCCTCTGTTGCAGCAATTGCTTCGATCGGAAAGATGAGCATTAACGCGCTGGAGAAAAAGGGCTATCCGAAGGATTACGCAACAGCGATCAACCTTTCCGGATCCATGCTTGCTTCGGTCATCCCGCCATCCATTCTGATGATCAATGCGGCGGCGACCGGAAATGTATCCATCGGGCAGGCACTGCTTGCAGGACTGATTCCAGGCATCATTATCGGCATCATCTTCATGGTGTACAACTATTTCTATTGCAGGCGCCATGGGATCGGCGACCGGGTCAAGTTCAGCGGAAAGAAGCTCGGTAAGGCATTTGTCAGAGCAATACCGGCGCTTCTCACACCGATCATTCTGCTTGGCGGCGTTTATACTGGAGTCTATACGCCGACCGAAGGTGCCGCAATTGCGGTTGTCTATACGATGATTGTGTCTGTCTACGTGTTCAAGACTCTGAAGTGGACAGATATGCCGCGCATCATCATCAAGAACGCACGGTCTACAGGTACGATCCTGTTTGTTGCCATTGCGGCAAAGCCGGCATCGGTATTGTTCGAAATTGACGGGCTGCCGTCCAGAGTTGCACAGGGAATCGCAGGAATTTCTGATAACCGTATTGTCATTCTGTTTGTCCTGTATGCATTCCTGATTGTTGTCGGAATGTTCATGGATGCAACAGCTGCTATTTTTATCCTGGTGCCAATTCTTCTTCCGGCTTGCCAGGCTGTAGGAGTGTCACCGCTGTTCTTTACCGTATTTTTGGTCATTACACTGTCCTTTGGTCTGATTACACCGCCAGTTGGGGTATGCCTGTATGCGGCTGAGAATGTAACAGGGCTGCCGCTGGAAAGAATTATCAAGGCATCGATTCCATGGATATTGCTGATTGCAGTTTCACTGTGTATCTTTATTCTTTTCCCGCAGATCATAGAGGCACCAGTGGCGCTTGTATTTGGGAAATGACCGGTGCCACAATGATCAGAAACAGGCAGTGATAGAGCGAGTGTAATGAATGTAGGAGGATAACACAGATGAAAATTGTCGTTCTTGATGGCTACACTGAGAATCCGGGAGACTTGTCCTGGGAAGAGCTGGAAAAGCTGGGAGAACTGAAGGTGTATGACAGGGTTTCCTACGAGGAATCCCCGGTTATCGCTGAGAAGATTGGCGATGCAGACATTGTCATTACCAACAAGACTCCGGTTTCAAAGGAGACAATCGACAGATGTCCGAACCTGAAGGCAATTGCCCTTCTTGCTACAGGGTATAATGTTGTGGATTACAACTACGCGAGAGAGAAGGGAATTCCGGTCATGAATGTTCCGACCTATGGAACACAGATTGTCGGGCAGTACGCAGTTGGTCTCCTTCTGGAAATCTGTTCTCATTACTGGGCACACAGTGAAAAGGTCCATGACGGAGAGTGGGAGCGCAATGCAGACTGGTGCTTCTGGGATTACCCGATGATCGAGTTGTATGGGAAGACTGCAGGTGTAATTGGTCTTGGAAGGATCGGACAGCAGACAGCCAGGATTCTGGGAGCAATGGGCATGAGAGTCCTCGCAAATGATAAATTTGAGAGTGATGCCGGAAAGGCTGTCGCTGAATATACAGATCGCGAGACACTGTTCAAAGAATCTGATGTCATCTTCCTGCATTGCCCGCTGTTCCCGGATACAGAGGGACTGATCAATAAAGACACCATCGCAAAGATGAAGGATGGCGTTATCCTCATCAATAACAGCCGCGGGCAGCTTGTTGTGGAACAGGATCTGGCGGATGCGCTCAATAGCGGGAAAGTATATGCGGCTGGACTGGATGTTGTTTCAACGGAACCGATCAGGGAAGACAATCCGCTTCTGAAGGCAAAGAACTGTGTCATCACACCGCACATCTCATGGGCGGCAAAGGCTGCGAGACAGCGAATCATGGATACAACAGTCGAAAATGTAAGATCTTTCCTGAATGGGAATCCCACGAACGTAGTAAACAAGCTGTGAGGATAACCTGAAGAAGCATAAGGCCGCGGATACAGAAAGCGGCCTTTTTAATGCCTGGAAAAGATTGTTTATTCACATCCCCAAAACAGGAGTCAACGGGAGAGGAGGAGAATAAAAGTGACAAAGTATGTTTACATGTTCTCGGAAGGCAACGCAGGGATGCGGAACCTTCTCGGAGGCAAGGGAGCCGGGCTTGCGGAGATGACGGGCCTCGGACTGCCGGTGCCGCAGGGTTTCACGATCACGACGGAGGCCTGCACGCGCTACTATGATGACGGACGCCAGATCGGCGACGACATCATGGAGCAGATCAAGGGCGGCATCGCAAAGATGGAGGAGATCACCGGGAAGAAGTTCGGCGACCGGGAGAATCCGCTCCTTGTCTCTGTCCGTTCAGGAGCGCGTGCTTCCATGCCGGGCATGATGGACACGATCCTGAACCTGGGACTGAACGAGGATGTTGTAGGCGTTCTTTCGAAGAAAAGCGGGAATCCCAGATGGGCATGGGACTGCTACAGAAGATTCATCCAGATGTTCTCGGATGTGGTCATGGAGGTCGGCAAGAAGTATTTTGAGGAGCTGATCGACCAGATGAAGGCCAGAAAGGGCGTGACGCAGGACATCGAGCTGGACGCGGATGATCTGCACGAGCTGGCGGATGAGTTCAAGGCGGAGTACAGGGAAAAGCTTGGGAAGGACTTCCCGGATGACCCGAAGGAACAGCTGGTCGAGGCGATCAAGGCGGTCTTCCGCTCCTGGGACAACCCGCGTGCGAATGTATACAGAAGGGACAACGACATTCCGTACTCCTGGGGGACGGCTGTCAACGTCCAGATGATGGCGTTCGGAAACATGGGCGACACCTCCGGAACGGGCGTCGCCTTCACGAGGGACCCGGCGACCGGCGAGAAGCGTCTGATGGGCGAGTTCCTCCTGAATGCGCAGGGCGAGGATGTTGTCGCCGGCATCCGGACGCCTCAGAAGATCGACCGGCTGAAGGAGCTGATGCCGGAGGTCTACGATCAGTTCACAGGAATCTGCAGAACCCTTGAGAATCATTACAAGGACATGCAGGACATGGAGTTCACAATCGAGGACAAGCATCTGTACATGCTGCAGACCCGCAATGGAAAGCGCACGGCAAAGGCTGCCCTGAAGATTGCCTGCGACCTTGTGGACGAGGGCATGATCGATGAGAAGCAGGCCGTGCTGATGATCGATCCGAGGAACCTGGACTCCCTGCTCCATCCGCAGTTCGACCCGGCTTACCTGGCGAAGGCAGATCCGATCGCAACCGGTCTCCCGGCTTCCCCGGGCGCTGCCTGCGGGCAGATCGTCTTCACGGCGGAGGACGCAAAGACCTGGAAGAGCAGGGGCAAGAAGGTCGTGCTTGTCCGCCTTGAGACCTCCCCGGAGGATATCGAGGGCATGAAGAGCGCGCAGGGCATCATCACGGTCCGGGGCGGGATGACCTCCCACGCGGCTGTCGTCGCGAGAGGCATGGGCACCTGCTGTGTCTCGGGTGTCTCCGCAATCGACATGGATGAGGACAACCGCTGCTTCACGATCAACGGCCATACCTTCCATGAAGGAGACTGGATTTCCGCAAACGGCTCCACGGGAAAGATCTATGAGGGCGTCATCCCGACCGTGGAGGCACAGATTGTCGGAGAGTTCGGCCGTATCATGGGCTGGGCGGACAAGTACAGGAGGATGAAGGTCCGCACGAACGCGGACACGCCGGCTGACGCAAAGCGTGCGCATGAGCTTGGCGCCGAGGGCATCGGTCTGTGCAGGACCGAGCATATGTTCTTTGAGAAGGACCGGATCGAGGCATTCCGCGAGATGATCTGCTCCGACACGGTGGAGGAGAGAGAGCAGGCACTGGCGAAGATCCTGCCTGTCCAGCAGAGCGATTTCGAGAAGCTCTACGAGGCGCTGGAGGGTGCGCCGGTCACGATCCGCTTCCTGGATCCGCCGCTGCATGAGTTTGTGCCGACCGAGGAGGCGGATATCCGAAGGCTGGCGGACGCCAAGCACAAGACTGTGGACGAGATCAAGTCTCTGATCAATTCGCTGCATGAGTTCAACCCGATGATGGGACACAGAGGGGTGCGTCTGGATGTCACCTACCCGGAGATCTCCAAGATGCAGACACTCGCGGTGATCCGCGCGGCGATCGCCGTCCAGAAGCGCCATCCGGACTGGACCGTGAAGCCGGAGATCATGATCCCGCTTGTCGGAGACAACAAGGAGTTCCTCTATGTCAAGAGGATCGTGGTGAAGACGGCTGACGAGGAGATCGCGAAGAGCGGAATTGCCATGCAGTACGAGGTCGGAACGATGATCGAGATTCCGCGTGCAGCGCTGACCGCGGACGAGATCGCGAAGGATGCGGACTTCTTCTGCTTCGGGACGAACGACCTGACGCAGATGACCTACGGCTTCTCGCGCGATGACGCCGGAAAGTTCCTCCAGGCCTACTACGACGCGAAGATCTTTGAGAACGACCCGTTCGCGAAGCTGGACCAGAATGGTGTCGGCAAGCTGATGGAGATGGCGATGAAGCTCGGAAAGGATGTAAACCCGAATCTGCACTGCGGAATCTGCGGGGAGCATGGCGGGGATCCGTCCTCCATCGAGTTCTGCGACCGGATCGGGCTGGACTATGTGTCGTGCTCGCCGTTCCGCGTGCCGATCGCACGGCTGTCGGCGGCGCAGGCATCCATCCGGGCAACGGAAGCGTGAAACATCGTTTTTATGGAACGACAGGGTGCAGGAGAGTCTTGATATGGGCATGAATCATCAGAAGATTGACATCGCAACGGCATATGATGCGGCTCTGCTCGTAAGAATCGCAAAGGTTCAGGGCAATGCACGCACGGTGCATAATCTGGTTTACTCTGCCGTTTGTGTGCTGCTGGTAGTCCTTGGGCTGCAGGCAGGCTATGAAACGGCAAGAGGAATCATTCTGATTGCAGCAGGCTGCATCCTGCTTCCACTCTCGAATTATTCTGTTCGAAGAAAAGCAAGAGATGAAGCCGAAGAACTTGGGGGAAAGAGAAAACTGGTTCGATATCAGTTTGACGACCAGAAAGTCATTGCCAGCATTGGTCAGTCCAGAGAAGAAATACAATATGATCAAATTCATTCTCTCAAGGAAGATGACGATGGGTATTACCTGTTTTATGGAAGAACTGGTGCGATCTATGTTTCAAGGCAGTCATTAAAGAACGCCGGACCAGCAAACTTCAAGGTGTTAATGGAAGAAGGGACAGGCAGGAAGTTCAAAAAGTCTGGATCGCTTCTGACATTCAATATTCATGATCTGATCAGTCTGTTTCATAAGTAATCGGACAATACATGAACAACTAGCAGCCTTCTTTTACAGCCGCCGTGGAGTGGTTCCCACAGAAGGCTGCTGTTGTGCTATACTGGGGACGCATCGCGCGGAAAGAGCGGACGCATGCCGAAAACCAGCGGTTTTTCAGGCGGCCATGCTGATGTATACAGGAAGATGACGCGGAGTGTGCACAGAGATAGAAACTGCCGGATATCCGGCAGGGGATCCTGCCGTCAGGCGGGTAAGGAGGAGATTATGCTGAACTGGAACAACCTGGATACGACCAGGGCATTCGAGGATCTGAAGAAGGCAGAGAAAGTGGATCTGACAAAGGCCATGGTTGGAGAAAGCGGCGCTGAGCGTGTGAGAAGTACCACGTTCCGATGGCAGCAGGGCTGGACTATAACTTTGCGGCTAAGAATGTGGATGACAACATTCTGGAGAAGCTGGCGGCGCTGGCTGAAGAGCAGCAGCTTGTCGACAAGTATGAATCGCTTCTGAACGGCGATATCATCAATACTGGAGAGAAGCGGCATGTGCTTCATCAGCTGACCAGAGGGCAGCTGAAGGGTGATGTCATTGCCGATGGTGTGAACAAGCGTGCATTCTACAAGGAACAGCAGGATCGCATTGCGGCATTTGCAGAGAAGGTTTACTCCGGCGAGATCAGCAATGAGAAGGGTGAAAAGTTCACAGAGGTTGTCCAGATTGGAATCGGCGGTTCGGATCTGGGACCGAGAGCGCTTTACATTGCGCTGGAGAACTGGGCAAGGGCTCATCAGACGTTGAAGATGAGAGCCCGCTTCATCAGCAATGTGGACCCGGATGATGCGGCAGCCGTTCTGAATGCAACCGATCTGGCGCATGCGCTGTTTATCGTGGTGTCCAAGTCCGGCACGACTCTTGAGACGCTGACGAACGAGACCTTTGTCAAGAACGCGCTGACCCGCGAGGGACTGAACCCGGCAAAGCACATGCTGGCGGTCACGTCCGAGACTTCGCCGCTTGCGAAGAATGAGGGATATCTCGCAGCCTTCTTCATGGATGACTATATCGGCGGACGTTATTCCTCGTCTTCCGCTGTCGGCGGTGCGGTTCTTTCCCTGGCGTTCGGTCCGGAGGTCTTTGCAGAGATTCTGGAAGGGATGCATGAGGAAGACAAGCTTGCTCTCAACAGGAACCTGCTGGAGAACCCGGAGATGCTGGATGCTCTGATCGGGGTGTATGAGAGAAATGTCCTGGGATACCAGACGACAGCAGTCCTTCCGTATTCACAGGCGCTTTCACGCTTCCCGGCGCATCTGCAGCAGCTGGACATGGAATCTGGCGGAAAGTCCGTCAACCGCTTCGGAGAGCCGGTTGATTACCCGACAGGCCCGATCATCTTCGGAGAACCCGGCACGAACGGACAGCATTCCTTCTACCAGCTTCTTCATCAGGGAAAGAACATTATCCCGATGCAGTTTGTCGGTTTCCGCAGCAACCAGATCGGTATGGACGATGTGATCGAGGGAAGCACAAGCCAGGAGAAGCTCTGCGCGAATGTCGCGGCACAGATTGTCGCATTTGCCTGCGGGCGTGACAATGAGAACCCGAACAAGCGGTTCAGCGGTAATCGTCCGTCCAGCATCATCACCGGCGACCAGCTGACCCCGAAGAGCCTCGGGGCACTTCTGTCACATTTCGAGAATAAGGTCATGTTCCAGGGCTTTACATGGAACATCAACAGCTTTGACCAGGAAGGCGTCCAGCTTGGCAAGGTTCTTGCGAAGAAGGTTCTCGCTCACGAAACGGACGGTGCGCTGGCGGAGTACAGCAAGCTGCTGAATGTCTGATTGTATGATATAAGGGGGACTGTCGCAGGTGCGGCAGCCCCCCCTTTTGAAATGGTTACGGGCTATATCAATATACAGGTCGTCGATACACAGCAGGGTACATGCTTCATCGGCAGCTCTTTTTATAACGGGCTTTGTAAATCCACTTTTGCTGATAAACATCAGGTGTTTTTTCTGAATGTTTGGAAATGCCATCGTTGCATGGATGAGGTCGTCATACTCTTCCATGGGCATCGGCCTGTTTGTGAACTTGCATTCGCAGAAAAGAGCTTCATCCTCTTTTTTATTGATGGCAAGAATATCGATATCATCCTGCGCATGGATGGCCGGATTGTTCCCCCACCATTTTCCAAGATGATATGGGATAAATGGCAGCCTCCTGAGCTTTGCCTGCCTTCTCAGATACTGCATGCAAATCAATTCAAAGGAAGGCCCCATAAAGTCGTTCAGGTTCTTTTCGATCTCAATGGAAGCTTCCTCAGTCCCCAGAAGCTCATAGTAGCTTTTATTAGCAGAAATATATCGAAACCAGAAACGGAAATAGGAGTCAGTCAGCGTATAGATGCTTTTTTTACTATTTTCCGGCTCCCCACAGGGCGATTGTTTCTGGATCAGCCGGAGGGTGGTCAGCGTCGTGATGTATTTACTAACCTTCGCACGTTCTTCATGTATCGCGTCTGAGATTTCGATGATCCTGTTATGACCACTGGCAATGGCTTCCAGGATGCTGGCGTACACGCCAGGTTCACGCAGCTCCATTCGCAATAAGGCAGAGGGTTCATCATAAAGAAAAGAACCTGGCATCAGGATATGGTCTCTGATATTCTCACGGATACCGGATTGATCTGAGAATTCGGACAGGTACTGGGGAATCCCGCCTAAAATCCCATATGCCACTGTTTTCTGAACATTGGAATACCCAGGGAAGAAAGCGGCGCTCTCCAGATAATCGAAGGGGAGAACTTCCATAGAGGAAGTAGCTCTTCCGTACAGAGGACTTTTGTACCCCATGACCTCATTCAGCATGAAACTGACGCTGGAGCCACATAGAATCAGCAGAATATTCCGGGTCTTCCATGAACGATCAATGGTGTGCTGCAGGATGCTTTTGACAGAGGGGTTCTGTCTGGCAATAAAAGGAAATTCATCGATCATGATGATCGTTTTACCTGAAGACTGTTCTCTCTGAACGCTTTTTGTAGTGATGTAATCAAATGCGTCTTCCCATCCTGCAAAGCTGGCAATAAAGTGTTTATCAAAACGAAGCTGAATCGTCTTTGAGAAATCAAGCAGATTCAGGGTATCATTTTTCTCCTGGGCAGAGAGAAAAACAGCTTCATGACGCTTGGCAAATTCCTGCAGGATTGTTGTTTTTCCAACGCGTCTGCGACCGTACATCACTAGAAATTCGAAGCGCGAGCTGTTGTACAAATCTTCGAGACGCTGAAGCTCATTCTGGCGTCCAAGCATTGAATAATCACCTCCAGTGTGAAACAAATCGCACAAAGAACGGCTATCAGATCCGTAGAGAAGCGTTTCTGTGCAAGAAAAAGGCGAAGAAAAGGAAACTTAGAATTTAATAACTCGTAAGTTAATAACTTACGAGTTATTATAACATGTGTCGTGAATATTTCAACGATTCGGATTACAGAAAATCTTTTCCGAGATGGAAATATGCCTGAAGATTGCTGGTCAGGCAGACTATTTCTAAAGAAAAAAGGGGGTGAGCATATGGCATTCGGGACATATGGCAAGCGGGCGCCTTCGGTCGGGGAGTCTACGCCTGCGGAGCGCCGGAAGTATATCGAAGAACACTTTCGCTGCATCAGTGACTGTGACATGTGCGGGATCTGTGCGGTCTACCATAACCAGGATCCGCTTCTGGTTTATCGGGATTACATCGACGGAATAAGGACATTCGAAGAAATTACAGATGAATACAGAAGATGAGGCCGCAGGGAGGCCTCATCTTTATAGAATGATCTTGATGATGTTCAGGATTCGAGCGCTGCTTTCAATGCCTTCGCGAGCTGGTCCGGGCAGGATGTCTTCTTGAAACCGCATCTTGTCCCGTCGAGGGTATCAATGACTTTCTGCGCAGGCATGCCTTCGACAAGTTTGCTGATGCCGGCCAGGTTGCCGTTGCAGCCACCCTCGAAAGAAAGGTTGTGAACACACTTGTTTTCGTCCAGGTCAAAGTGAATCATGGTGGAGCAGGTTCCGTGTGTCTTATAGTCCATGTTGAGATTCCTCCGGATTATATTTGCTGCCGGCAACTGCCGGCAGCTTTTTTTATTGTACGAATCTGCCGGGAAATGTCAATCGGGAGGAATCGCGCTGCCTTGTATTTGCCTCTTTCCGCCGTTATAATGAAGGCCATAGCGAATCTTGATGGGCAGTTGCATGGAAAGGCAGGTATCGTATGGGAAAGGTTTCTCCTTCTGCGTGTATCGATGTAAAGGATGGCACGCATGTAGCAAAGGTTGTGCTGATGCCGGGTGATCCGCTCCGCGCGAAATATGTCGCTGAGCATTATCTGGAGAACCCGGTACTGTTCAATGATGTCCGGGGAATGCTGGGATACACCGGCTTGTTTGAGGGCAAAGAGGTTTCCGTGATGGGCTCCGGCATGGGCATTCCGTCTCTGACGCTGTATGCGCATGAGTTCTTTTCCTTCTATGGGGTTGAGGCGATCATCCGGATTGGATCCGCAGGCGGAATTGCGGATTCTGTGAAGTGCCGTGACGTACTGCTGGCGATGAGTGCGACGACAAACTCGGCTTACTCCGATGCCATCGATCTGCCGGGGCATGTGGCACCGACCGCTGACTGGGGCATGCTGAAGACAGCCTGGGATATGGCGGAAGAGATGGGCGTCCGCACATCTGTCGGCTCGGTTTACACGAGTGATTTCTTCTACTATCCGAACGCGGCCATGAAGGTCAACGAGAAGGCGAAGGCAGTCGGACTGATGGCGGTTGAAATGGAGACGGCAGGGCTTTATCTGACCGCGATGGCAGATCATAAGAAAGCTCTGAGTGTCCTGTCCATATCCGATCATGTTTTCTCCGGCGAGCATCTCAGCCCGGAGGAGATCCGCGATTCCTTCCATGAGATGATGGAGATCGCGCTGAAGACAGCTGTCCGTACAGAGGTATCCGAGTAAGCAGGCGGGGGAGAGAGCAAGTGAAGAAGATTGGCATCATCGGCGCGATGGAAGTCGAGGTCGAGACACTGAAGAAGGATATGGAGGTCGGCCGGGTTGTAAAGAAGGCCGGGATGGAGTTTCACGAGGGCGTTCTGAACGGGATGCCGGTTGTGGTGGTCCGTTCCGGGATCTGCAAGGTCAACGCGGCTGTCTGCACTCAGATTCTGATTGATGATTTTGGTGTGGACGGGATCATCAACACAGGGGTCGGGGGGTCCCTGAATGCAGAGATTAACATTGGCGACATCGTCATCTCGACTGACGTCGTCCACCACGACGTCATGCTGTGGAGTTCGGGTATGCACTCGGGCAGATTCCGCAGATGAGGGTCTTTTCATTTCCGGCAGATGAGACATTCGCGGAGAAGGCGAAGGCAGCCTGCAATCGTGTGAATCCGGATATCACGGTCTGGCGCGGCAGAATCTGCAGCGGCGACCAGTTCGTCTCAAGCCAGGAGCAGAAGAATCAGATCATCAAGGCCTTCCACGGCTGGTGCACGGAGATGGAGGGAGCCGGTATCGCACAGACGGCGTACCTGAATGGTGTTCCATTCATCATCGTCCGGGCGATCTCGGACAAAGCGGATAACTCCGCCTATGTCGATTATGCGACCTTTGAGAAGAAGGCTGCGGAGCACAGTGTCAGGCTTGTAGAAGCGCTGATGAGCGATCTCGCACAGTAAGTGAGGGAGCAGGACAGACACCGGTTCTCCATGAACAATACGGATATTTGCAGCGATTAATGATTGGCAGGAGAAGTACTTGCAGTCAGAGAAAAGTACCACATGCAGATGGGCATGAAGGGAGCATGTAAACAGAAAAAGCGCCACCGCGAAGTTTGCGGCGGCGCTTTTTCTGAAGGCGGCAAAATCAGTCTGCTGACTGGATAGAGAACGGCTCAGTGCATCGTCTTAGTGATCCTCCTCCAGCACCTGGATCTCCAGGTAGTCGAAGGGAACGTCTTCTGTGAAGGCATCCTTCCCGAACCGGCATCTTGCATGCCGCTGGAAATCGCGGATCGTGGAGTCAAGCCAGATCGGGTGCTGGAGGTCGAATTTCTCGCAGATCTCGTCGATGGCGTAAAGCACCTTGTGGGTGCGTGTTTCGTCGCTTGTGTCTTCAATGGTCAGATCCCTCAGCAGATGGCTGTTCTGCCATTCCTTCGCCCAGATTCTCATAAAGATGCTCCTTTCTGGAACTGATCCTGATTCTGTGTTTGGCTTTCGCAGGATGCGGGGAGGTCTGCTTTGCCAGAAATTCATCCGGGCGGCGTGCCTGAATGGTTGCTCAGTTCAGGTAATTGTAGACCATGCCTGCCAGATCCTGAATCTCCTCCTGGGCCGTGTTTTTGCTGTCCCAGTCCTCCGAGAGGACGACAAGAATAAAATCCGTCCGTCCGCCGAAGACAAGGGCGGCATCATTCTCGACGGTATCCATCTCACCTGTTTTGTTGGCGACCTCGACATCGTCCGGAAGTCCCCGCGGAATTTTGTAGCGGGTTGCCTGGTTCAGCATCATGTCCTCGATTTCGTTGCAAACATTCCGGGATATGAATGACCGACTGTACACATGTTCAAGGAGAAGTCCGATGTCCTTGGCATTGATCTGGTTGAAATGGCTGCCATCCACGATAGCTGCGTCATCCTCAAAGCCATTGTACTCGCGGGTATCCTTGCTGTAACCGTGCGAGGAAATGTATCTATTTACCGCGCGAACTCCTTTTGCGTAATCGCCTTTTCCGAGGAGCAGGAGAAGCCGGTTGGCAGCTTCGTTGGAGGAATTCGAAATCATATCGTGAAGAAGCGATACGACCTCGTCGGTGCGTTCTATTTTACCGTTGTCGATCTGCTCATAGACCGCTGCCATGACGAAGAGCTTCATGACGGAAGCGGACTTCATCGGCTGATCACCGACGATCAGTGCCTGCCTGGTTGAAAGATCCTCCACATAGACGGACCAGGTGCCGGAATAACCGGCGACGGTATTCCGGAGCTGATCATAAAGGGTGTGCAGATCCCGGGGAAGAGAAGGCAGCGGATAATCCCGCAGCATGCGATAGTCGTAGAGCGAGATGCGGGCGTCGTTATAGCCTTCGATGTCGGGAGACTGGAAGAAGCCATTTGCCGTCTGAGCGTCATTGGATTCTGTCTCAGCATCCTCGCCGATTACGCCACTGTCCTGCGGAACAGGCGTGGAAGGCACTTCAGTCTCTGTGGAGGCTTCCGCAGCAGGCGTATCATCCGCCTCGGCGGAGTCCTTCCCGGAAGCGGACTGCCCGTCCTTTGCAGGCATTGCAGGACCGGCCTCTGTTTCTTCCGTGCGATTGAGACCTGGCAATGCCGGGACATCTGTACCGACATATCCCTCAGAGCCTTTGAAACCGTCCGAAAGGGGATTCACCAGCCTTTCTATGTCTGACGCAGACGAAACAGAAGTGGATGCAGGCCAGGCAGATGTGCCAGTCTGAGACGCGGCACTGGTCCGGCCGGATGCATCAGCCTGAGCCGGAGCGTGAACCTGATCGGGTGCATCAGCCTGTGCCGGCGCAGCAGAGTCACTGCGCTGTGCCGATGTTGTGCTGCGTGCTGCGTTGGCATGGCCGGATGCATCATGACCTGAGTCAGAGTATCTCAGGATGCCGGATGTTACCGTGTTCAGGTGATCGGCTCTGGTTGCTGCAGCCGGCGTCTGCGCGGCTGCAAGAGCCAGCAGCAGGCTGGGGGTTATGTACGAGTTTCGTTTAG
>ERZ791624.1179-NODE-1179-length-13194-cov-4.139508_pt1 | contig 13194 bp, 13 predicted proteins | sample MGYA00510058_ERZ791624 | MGnify/ENA primary metagenome ERZ791624 (study PRJEB30046, sample SAMN00715158) | human gut metagenome | study: EMG produced TPA metagenomics assembly of the A metagenome-wide association study of gut microbiota in type 2... | reverse complement strand
GCTCCTTCGTCGCGAACGGCTGTGACCGGCATCAACCCCTACAACGGCTTTAAGAACAGCGTCGGAAGTATTGAGCTGCTTCAAATTTCGCGGGAAAGAGCCAAGAAAACCGAAAAGTGTTCTTGCATTGATGGGCATATAATTTATTATAGCACACCCCGCCTCAAAAGAACAGTCTTTCTCTCAACAGCACAGAATCACCGGGCAGCCGCCGCCGGAAAGGCAGGACATTGCAGCGCACACACCGCAGCAGGCGCGGCTCAGGTCGATGTTGTCGAAGCCGAAGCCGGACTGACGGCTGTGGTAGACCGTGCCGCTTCGGCCGATCTGGTCGCGGGCGGCGGCGTATTCCGCGTTCGCCGGGTCCATGGCGCAGGCTCTGGTGATCTGCTCATAGCCGAGCACGCGGTTGCCGAGGTTCGTATTCGCGACGGCGGCGAGATAATACCACTGCGCCGTGCGCTGCGATTCGGGCACGGCGTTCAGCGTCCGCAGCGCCCGCTCGTATTCCTGCACAAAGATGTACCGCCGCGCGGACTCCATCGGGTCGGCCTCCGACCATGCGCCCTGATAGCTCTGCCGGTACCAGCCCGCAAAGGGGTCTGCCTGATAGCTTCGCTGCTGCGTATTTATGCGCGGCTGCGGGTTTTTGATCTGGTCATAGGCGGCGTTAATGCGGTTCATCATCTCCGCCGCGTGCTGGTCGCCCGGATTCATGTCCGGGTGGTATTTCTTCGCCAGCGCGCGGTAGGCGCGCTTGACCTCCTCGTCGCTCGCGTCCGGCGTCAGGCCGAGCACGCTGTAGGGATCGTCGATCATGTTGGTTCCTCCTGCTTCGTCCGGAACGCCGCTTCAAAGCGCGTCCAGACGCCGGAATATAGAATGTTCTGTAATATCGCTGCATCCTGCACGATGGGCAGGCGCTCAAACGCCTCCGCCGCGTCGCCCGCCAGAAGCGTCAGCTGCGGGCGGAAGTCCGCGCCGCTCTGTACGCCCAGCAGCGCCAGCGGGTTATACTGGCCCTTTTTCCGATCCTCTTCCAGATCGCAGGCCGCGTCCATAAAATAGATCAGCTTGCCGAGACTCCGGCCAAACTGCCGCAGAACCGGCGTCCAGCGATCTGCTTTCACTGTAAACAGCTCCGCCATCAGTTCTCCAAACGCGTTGGCGGCTGCTTCGGAATAAGCCGTGCGGTCTTCCTCTGCCTGCGTGATGGTCTGAAGCGCGGCACGGATGGCGGCGGCCTTTTCTGGATACTGCGCGGCGGCCCGCTTCGCGCCGGGGCCGAGAAGCCCTGCGGCGGCTGCCGCGGAAAGCTTTTGATCGTCGTGCCAGTCGTCCCGGCGGTTCTCATAGGCCAGCAGGCAGTTCATTGCCGCCGCGTAGCCGGTGAATGCCGTCTGCGTCCAGCTCTGCGCCTGCGCCGGATGGCGCAGGCAGCGCGACGCGCCCGACTGCTCCGCCGGTTCGTAGAGCGCGGACAGAAACAGCGTCAGAAACGCCATATCATAGGTTAACGCCAGCGCCGGGACCGGCCCGTAGCCGCGGTACAGCGCGCGGCACAGCCCGCAGTAGAAGCTCTTGTAGCGCGTCTGCTGCCCTTCGTCCAGCCGCGCAAGGTCGGCGATCACGTATCCGAACATTCCGGCTTCTCCTTCTCTTCCTTCCAGTCGAACAGCGCGTGATTGAGCAGCGCGCCGTAAAACAGAATGGAAATACACGCGTACAGCCACAAAAGCATCAGAAGCAGCACGGACAGGCTCCCATAGAGCGCTGAGGCTTTGGCGATGTGGTTGACGTACCACGAATAGATCTCCGAATAGATCACCCACGCGCAGGCGGCGCCCGCCGCGCCGGGCAGAACGTGAACGAACCGCTGCCGCTTGTCCGGCAGAGCCAGAAACACGCCCGTAAACAGCGCCGTCAGCAGCACGAATGAATACAGATGCAAATTCCGCAGGATCGGCTCAAGCACGGCGGCAAAGGAAAAGCCCCGTGCCAGCAGAAACGCCAGCAGCGCCTGTCCGCCGACATAAAGCCCCAGCGTCAGCAAAAGCGCCAGCAGCATCCCGACCGTATATAAAACGCACAGCAGCCGCCGGTGCAGGTACCTGCGCGTCTCGTGCACCTCCAGCACGGCGTCGAGCCCGTAAAGAAGACTCAGCATCCCCTTTGAGGCCGACCAGAGCGTCAGCACGGCGCTGGCCGAGATGATCGCCGCCGAGCTTGAGCCGTAGAGCGTCCGGATAAAATATTCCAGCAGCCGCAGCAGCCACTCCGGCGCAAGCTGCGCGCAGAAGCCCAGCAGATGCTCGATCGTCAGCGGTGTATACGGGAGCAGCGACAGCAGCAGACTCACGATCGGAAACACCGACAGCAGCAGGAAAAACGAGGCGTTGCCGGCGTAAATCGGGATCTGCATGGCCGCGACGCGCGCAAGCAGCTGTTCGAGCTGTTTTTTCAGTTTCATCCGCTGCCTCCTATACCCGAAAGTTTTCGACAAAAATCTGTCCCGGCCTGCACAGGTTCCCCAAAACGCGGATGATCTTTCTGTAAAGATCATCAAAAATCACAATGCTTTTGTCGAATCATGCGAAATTTTTTGGTTTTCGAATCGCAGAAGTTATGGTTCAATATTCCCGGGAGGGAGAACACCATGAGAAATAAGAGTCTGATTCACACAAAGGACGTCAAGACACAGGAGGGCACGCCGCTGCATCTGGAATATTATCTGCTCAATGACAGCGTGCTTGGCGGCTGTGCCGAGTGCTATGGCGTGGAGATCCTCGCGCAGACAGGCGAGGCGCAGTGCTACGCCGGCATCCCGCGCATCACCATGCGCGGGACCAGCATCTTCACGCTCATCGACCAGCTGGCCTACTTCGCCGTCACGCCGGATTCGCTGAATGATGTGATCCAGGACTGGCTGTAGAAAGAAGTAGACAAGGCCTCTCTTTTTTGCTACAATCATAACAGAAAATGGGCAGAAGCGCAAGATGCGCGTCCGCCGGATGAAGAGAGGAGTTTTTGCCATGAAGTGCCCGTACTGCGGCTATCAGGAGAGTAAGGTCGTCGATTCCCGTCACTCGGACGACGGGGTGAGCATTCGCCGCCGCCGCGAATGCCTGCAATGCCAGAAGCGGTTTACCACCTATGAGACGGTCGAAAGCCTGCCCATCGTCGTCATCAAGCGCGACAGCAGCCGGCAGCAGTTCGACCGCAACAAGATTTTGAATGGTATGCTCCGCGCGTGCGAAAAGCGCCCCGTGCCGCTGGCTGAGCTGGAAAAGGCCACCGATGAGATCGAGCAGGCCATCCAGAACTCGCTTGACCGGGAAATTTCCACCGAAAAGATCGGAGAACTGGTCATGGAACGCCTCAAGCCGCTTGACGAGGTCGCCTATGTCCGTTTTGCGTCGGTCTATCGCCAATTCAAGGACATCGACAGCTTCATGCGCGAGCTGAACAAAATTCTCGAAGAGCGATAAAACGCTTCGCCCCGCTGAACAGCGGGGCGTTTTTTTCAGGAAAGCACCGGCGCGGGAGCGTGCCTACATCACATTCTCCACCGTCGGCAGCTCCATGCGGCGGACGTGCTCGAGGCGGGCGGTGAGTTCGCCGCAGGCGGCGAGGTAATCGTCCAGATCTTCCAGCTTGATAAACGCCTCGAGCTGCGCGAACAGGGCCAGAATTTCGTCGACCTCCTCGTGGTGCAGGAAAATGCCGAGGACTGTCTCGCGGCCCTCCCAGAGCTGCTTTGCCTGCCGCAGAGACTCCGCTGCCGCGGTATATTGTTCTTCCTCCGCCTGCCGGATGGAGCGCTCCAGAAGCGTGACCGTTTCCTCGCCGGACGCACGCACATAAAAAAGCGAAAACAGCCCCACGGCCAGACACAGCGCAAACACGAGACACGCGATCAGAATATGCTTCATGCCTCATCCTCCCGCATGGCGGCAAAATACAGCTTGCCGTCCGGTTCGCTCGTGAGCAGATACACGTCCTGCACGCGGCAGTTGTAATTCTTCAAGATTTCCTGCACCCATGCCTCATCCCGGCCCAGAAGCGGCAGATTCTGCCGCATGAGCCGCCCGGAGGCAATGACGGTAATGGGCAGCTTCCGCCCGCTTACCTGCACGCCGGCGTCCTTTGCGGGCGCTGGTTCGTATTTCGGATACAGGAACGTCGAAATTGCGCCGCTCGTCTCCAGAATGGCGTACTGCACCTGCGAAAGGTCCGTCACGCCCTGAATGCGCAGATATTCTGCCAGTTCATCCGTATTGACGCGCGTTTTTTTAAGATTCTGCTGCAAAAGCCGCCCGTTTTCGATCAAAATAACTGGTTTGCCGCACAGGAACCGCCGCATGCCCACGCTCCGGTATGTCAGCACGGACAAAACCAGTTCCACGCTCAAAACGACAAGGATCGGCAGCAGTCCCGCCAGCAGCGGCGTGCCCGTCTCCTGCATCGGCACAGCGGCCAGATTCGCGATCAGCATCGTCACAACGAACTCCATCGGCTCCATCTCGCCCAGCTGCCGCTTGCCCATGAGCCGGACGACGAGGATCAGCGCCAGATATAAGACCACGGCGCGAATGAGTGAAATCAGCATAAAAAACGCCTCCCTGCCGTAGCATTTGCACACGGCAGGGAGGATATACCGCTTTCCTTCTATTTTTCCAGATACTCCGTGCATTTTGCCTGCGCGTCGCGGGCGAGTTTTTCCTCGTCGACGCTGGCAAGACGGCCCTCGCGGACGGTGATTTTGCCGTTTACGACCGTGTAATCGACCGGGCCGCGCACACCGACGGTGGCAAGGACGGATTTCGGGTCATAGCAGGCCCCGACGAGCTCCATCCGGCGGCTGTCGATCAAAAACAGGTCGCAGCACTTGCCGGCGGCAAGACTGCCGATGTCACTGCGGCCGAGCAGCCGCGCACTGCCGCGCGTGGCGATCTTCAGAACATCGTAGCCCGAGGGCGCTTCGCGGCTGGAATTGAGCCGGTGCAGCAAAAACGCCGTGCGCAGCTCCTCCATAAGGCTCGAGCCGTCGTTGGACGCCGAGCCGTCGACGCCGAGGCCGACCGGCACGCCAAGCTTCAGCATATCCGGGACGCGCGCGATGCCGGAGGAGAGCTTCATGTTGCTTGCCGGGCAGTGGCACACGCCGGTGCCGGTTTCGGCCAGAAGCTTCAGCTCTTCGTCATTAAAATGAATGCCGTGCGCGTACCACACATCCGGGCCGACCCAGCCGAGCGTCTGCATGAACGCCAGCGGGCGCATCCCCTCGCGTTCGAGCATATAGGCTTCCTCGTCCTTTGTCTCACACAGGTGCGTGTGCAGGCGGACATGGTACTGCCGCGCGAGGATGGCGCTCTGCCGCAGAAGCTCCGCCGAGACGGAGAACGGCGAACACGGCGCAAGCGCGACCTGCCGCATGGAGCCGAACGACGCGTCATGGTATGTTTCAATGAGGCGGGCGGAGTCGGCCATGATCTCGTCGACCGTCTGCACAACGGAGTCGGGCGGCAGGCCGCCGTCCTTGACGGACAGATCCATGGAGCCGCGTGAGCAGTGCATCCGCATACCAAGCTCCGACGCGGCCTCGAACTGCGTCCCGATCAGATCGCCCGCGCCGACCGGGAAGACATAGTGGTGGTCAAAGCAGGTCGTGCAGCCGTGCTTCATGAGTTCGCCCATGCCCGTCAGGCTCGACAGGCGGATGACCTCCGCGTCGAGATTTTTCCAGATCTCATAGAGCGTTTTCAGCCAGTCGAACAGCTCCATGTTCTGCACCTGCGGCAGATTGCGGGAAAACTGCTGGTACAGATGATGGTGCGTGTTGACAAGGCCCGGATAGCACAGCATATGGCTGGCGTCCAGCACCTCGTCGGCCTGCCGGTCAAGCTTCGGGCCGATGGCGCGGATGATGCCGTTCTCAGCGTAGAGGTCGACATTTTCATATACGGTATCCTGCTCGTCGCAGGAGACGAGGGTTTTGATATTGCGGATCAGAAGTCGCTGCATGGCAAAGCCCATCCTTTTCGTTCAGATGCCTCTATTTTACCATGCGGGCGCGGAAAATCAATCGTTTATGCGATGCCGCTTGCGGGCAGATGCGCAATATGATAGAATGTATGCAGAGTAAATGACATTTACGCAGGAGGCAGTACTATGACGCTCGGACAGAAGCTCAAGCAGACGCGGCTTGCACGCGGCATGACGCAGTCGCAGGTCGTGGGGGACCGCATCACGCGCAATATGCTCTCGCAGATCGAAAATGATCTGGCTTCGCCGTCGGTCGGGACGCTGGAATATCTGGCGTCGGTGCTGAACGTCCGGCTCTCGTGGCTGCTGGCGGACGAGCAGGAGGAGGCGGAGGCCGGGCGCACGCAGCGGCTGCGGGAACTTCTGAAAAGCGGCGAGTATGCCGCCTGTCTTGAGCTTGCGCCGGAGCACGCGCCGGACGACGAGCAGGCGCTGGCGCTGGCCATGGCTGCGGCGCAGTGCGCGCAGCGGGCGCTGGAGTCCGAGCGGTTCGACACGGCGCGCCATCTGGCCCAGCGGGGGCTTGCGTGGAACAACGGCAGCCTCTATGCAAGTGCAGCGCTTATGCTGCACCTGTGGGACATTCTGGCCCGGTGTGCACAAAGCGCGGGGCCGGGACAGGAGGAGACCGCTTTTGCGGACTACCGGCAGGCCTATGCCGCGCAGCCCGTCCGCGCCCGGTACCATCTGGCCATGGCCCGCTATCAGCTTGAACGCGGGAAGACGGCAGCCGCAGAGGCGGAGCTTCGCGCAGTCCTCATGCCGCCGGAGGAAAGCCGGGCGGAATACCGCGTTTTGCAGGCACGCCTCGCGTCGGCCTCCGGCCGGTACGCGGAGGCTATGACCGCGCTGCGGCAGGCCGAGCGGTCTGGCCCGCTGTCAAAGCTGCTCGAACGGGAGCTGCTGCAGGCGATGGAGCTTGCCGCCCGCGAACTCCAGGACTACAAAACGGCCTACGAATGCGCCGCCCGCCAGCTCAAGCTGTGATGCGCGGCAGCACTTTTTCTTGCGCTTTTTTGGCAGCTGTTGTATACTGAAAACAGGAGAAACAGACAGAAGGGGAGTGGCTGGATGAAACGGGCGGGCACGCTTCTGATCGCCGCCGTGCTGCTCCTGACGCTCTGCGCCTGTAAGCGTGAAACGCGGCCCGCCGTGGGCCTCGGAACCTTTCATGGCGAGCAGGTCAGCGTCTATGGCGGAGACTGGCAGCCGATCGGCGAGGTCTACAGCGGCCAGACCTATCTTACGCTGAACGCAGGCGGCGAGGGCGTTTTCTGCGTGGACGGTGAAGCCGCCGCGGTCGAATGGGAAACATCAGGCGGACGGCTCATGCTGACAATGGGCAGCGCGCGCTGCGAAGGAACGGTCGACGCAAACACGGTCACCATCGGCTTTTTTGACGCTGATATCCGTATGAGCTTTTCCAGAACGGCCTCCGCCGCGCTTCCGCTGCTGGACAGTCTGCCGGAGCAGGCACAGGAGCCGGACGCGGACGCAGCGCCGGATCACGCGGCCTATTGGGCCGGGGATTGGTACGGCTGGCACATTGTTACCGATGCGAGCGAGGAGCTGCAATACCTGAAGGACACCGCATGGGATGCCTGCGCGCACATCAGCGTGCGCGGGGATGCAGGAATGCTCACCGTTTGGGATACGGAGAATGAACCCGGCGAGCTTCTGCTTCGGGCAAGCGTCACGTTTTCGGCGGGGACGACCGACGCCGGGCACATGACGGCGGACTCCGGCACGTATCTGGACTGCGATCTGACGAATGGGCTTTCCTGCGATCCTGGCGTGTCGGAGGTGCATACGTTTGACCATATGATCTGCATTTCCGGCCGTGCGGAGGATGAAAACGGCGGCTGGGTGCGCTTCCGTCTCTATCTGCGCCCGTGGGGCACGGACTGGGAGGATGTGCGCACCGGCGACACGAGCGGCTGTCTGTACCGCAATATGCTCCCGCCAGATTACGACAGCTGGTACGCGCCGTTGCTTGCGCGGGGCGTTGCCGATATGCCGGACTCATTCGGGACGGCGAAATAAGAAAGGAGAACCGACCATGGCGTTTTGTCCCTATTGCGGAAGTAAAATCGAGGAAACAGCGAAATTCTGTACGGAATGCGGCGCAAAGCTGACGCAGCCCGAACCCGCACAGCCCGAACCCGCACAGCCGCAGACCACACGCGCAGACGGCTTCCCTCCCCCGCCGGAGCAGCCCGCAGCGCAGAGTGCGCCCCCGCAGAAGCCGAAGAAAAAATCCAAAGCGCCGCTGGTGATCGGGATCATCGCAGGCGTTCTGGTGCTGTCCGCCGTGCTCTGGGGGCTGGTGGGAAGGAGCCTTTTCGCGCCCTATCAGCCGGCAGAGCCGGTCGATCCCTCAATGAATGCCGTCTCGCAGACGGCCTTCTGGAACGGCAGCTGGTACGGCTGGTGGATGATCGAATCCGGGACCGGCGCCTATGAAGACAACGCAGGCAGCTGGTGGGATGCCTGCGCACAGATCGAGCTTGACGCGGACGGAAGCGGAACGCTCACCCTGTGGGACGATTCCTGCGAGGCCGGACAGATCATCGCCGATGCACAGGTGCAGGTGAGCACCGATCTGACGACGAGCGGACGGCTCGTTTCGACGGGCGGCAGCTTCTTTGACTGCAAGCTGAGCGGCGCGGACGCGTGGTACATTGACGCGGCCCCATCCGAGTCCATGCCGTATTCCGAGATGATCTGCATCTCCGGCGTCTATACAGACCCGGAAAACAGCGAAGATTCCTTCGTCTATACGGCCTATCTGCGCCCCTGGGGCATGGATTGGGAGGATGTGCGCACGGACGACGAGACGCGCCTGCCGTATTTCTACGACGACTGGTACCTGCCGCTGATCGAAGCCGGCGCATCCATGCCGAACGCCATCGGCGGCACGCTGGCTTAAGCATATAAACTATCACACTGAAAAACGGAGGTTTACAGATATGGAACTGGCAGAAAAGCGATATGCGCAGTGGCTCGCGCAGCAGGGGCTGGAGCCGGAGCTGCGGCAGGAGCTGGACGCGATGCACTCCGACGCGGAGAAGGTCACCGACGCGTTCTACCGCGATCTGGAATTCGGCACGGCTGGTCTGCGCGGCGTGCTCGGCGCAGGCACGAATCGGATGAATATTTACGTGATCCGCCGCGCGACGCAGGCGGTTGCACAGTATCTCAACGAGACGGAGCTGCCGAAGACCGTCGCCATTGGCCATGACAGCCGCATCAAGAGCGACGTCTTCGCCCGCGAGGCAGCCGCGGTCTTCGCCGCCAACGGCATCACGGCGTACCTCTATCCCCGGCTCGAGCCTGTCCCGGCGCTGAGCTTCGCCGTGCGTCACCTGCACTGCGGGCTCGGCGTCTGCGTCACGGCCAGCCACAACCCGGCGGAATACAACGGCTATAAGGTCTACGGCTCCGACGGCTGTCAGATGACGCCGGAGGCGGCAAAGCGCGTGGTCGCGCTGCTGGAGCATATGGACTATTTCACCAGCGCGAAGACCACGGACTTTGACGCGGCGCTGGCCGCCGGAAGCATCCGGTACATCCCCGACGAGGTGTTGGACGCGTTTGTCGACGACGTCTATGCGCAGCGCGTGGGCAGCGGCGAGGGAATTGAAAACCTGAAGCTCGTCTACACGCCGCTCAACGGCGCAGGACTTGAATGCGTCAAAAAGCTGACGCAGAAGCTCGGCATCCGGAACATGACCATCGTAAAGGAGCAGGAGCAGCCGGACGGTCATTTCCCAACCTGCCCGTATCCGAATCCGGAGATCCGGCAGGCCATGGAGCTGGGCCTTCAGTACTGCGACCGCGTCCACCCCGATATTCTCATCGGCACCGACCCCGACTGCGACCGCTGCGGCACCGCCGTGCCGGACGGAAAGGGCGGCTACCGGCTCATTTCCGGCAACGAAATGGGCGTCATTCTGCTGGACTTCATCTGCCGCAGCCGCATCGCGAATGGCACGATGCCGGAAAATCCCGTCGCTGTCACCACCATTGTCTCGACCGATATGGTCACAGCCGTTGCGAAGAAATACGGCGTCGAGCTGCGCCGCGTCCTCACGGGCTTCAAGTATATCGGCGAGCAGATCGCGCTGCTGGAGCAGGGCGGCCATCCGGAGCGCTATATCTTCGGCTTTGAGGAGAGCTACGGGTACCTGTCCGGTACGCACGCACGCGACAAGGACGCGGTCAACGCTGTGCTCCTCATCTGCGAGGCTGCCGCGTGGTACGCTAAAAAGGGCATGACGCTCGGCGACGCCATCGACGCGCTCTATGCCGAGTTCGGCTGCTACTGCAACGCCCAGAAGAGCTTTGCCTTTGCGGGCGAGACGGGCATGGAGAAGATGGCCAGTCTCATGCAGGGCCTGCGCACGCAGCCGCTGCGCGAGATCGCCGGACTTCCGGTCGAGGGCTATACGGATTACGAGGCCGAGGGCACCGGCCTGCCGAAAGCAAACGTGCTGGAATACCGCCTGCCCGGCGGCAGCAAGGTCATCATCCGCCCGTCCGGCACCGAGCCGAAGATCAAGGCCTACCTGTCCGCCGTCAAGCCGACCGTGGAGCAGGCAAACGCCCAACTCGCCCGCCTGGCCGAAGCCGCCGCAAAGCTGCTGGCGTAAAAAATAAAAATACCTCTTGCAAAACCCACCCGGATATGCTATGATACATAAGCTAATTCAATAGCTATCCGGGTGTGGCGAAGTTTGGTATCGCGCTTGAATGGGGTTCAAGAGGCCGCTGGTTCGAATCCAGTCACTCGGACCATGATTGCCGAACACTATAGATGAAATGGCAAAAAAGCCAGTCATTTCAACGTGTTCGGCAATTTTTTATTCTCAAAATTCTTTGGTAACTCCATAGATGAAATCACGGATGGCAGGGGTTTTGAACCTCTGCTTTTCCATATTCAAGGATTTTTTGCTGTCAGCGCCCTTTTTCAGAGGGCTGCGGCGGCTGGTTTTCAGAAAAATCGGGGAAAAATCTTTCACAAAGTTATGGGCGCTGGATTGTTGGTTTTCACGAACCAATGACCAGCCCTTTTTGCATTCAAAAAGGGCGCTGAGAATGGAGGTGTATTGTATGAGCGAAGAAAACACATCGCAGAAGAAAAGATTTCTGCAAGAAGTAGAACAGAAGCTCCTGCGCAAGGAGCTGGATGCAAGGCTACTGGAGGACGGTCTGATCCGCGTCAAATGGAATGGACAGCCGCTCTGCTCAGTTGACAGAGACGGCATTGTCCGGTTTAGACCGGCAGATATCACAGGACCGGAAGTAGATCGGCAGCTTCGGACGGTAATACAGGCGGCTGGACAGGTCAAGGAGTATATGCGGATCTTTGAACGCGCGCCTGCGCTGAAAGCTGTTGGCCTTGAAGATACCTACAAGGTACTTGCGGATTTTGGTGACGCGGTGCTGGCTGGGCAGCTCGGCAAAAAGGGCGCTCGGTTCGTGACGTGGGAATGGGACTTTGACCGGCAGGGCGTCCACGCCGGTCACTACTTCATAGAAAATTACGAAGCCGCGAAGCTGGATTTTGCTGCCCGTGCAGGCTTGATAAACGAACAGCGCCTTTTTTCGGATGAGCAGCTTGCCGTGATCCGGAACGCGTGTGCGTTTGCGCTGGAGGATGACGCGACGCTCTCGTATGCCGAAGAAAAGCAGCTCCAAAGTGTGCAGGAGCAAATCGAACTTCTTTTGCCGCAGCAGACGCAGGAGCAGCGCCCAACAATGGAACAGACAATGTAATATTTGCAAAGAGCCGAGATTTCGTTTGGAAGTCTCGGCTTTTTTGCGTTCAGGGAGGAATTTCATGAAACACAGTCAAGAAGAATATTGGCGGCCGCGTTTCCATGCGCCGCCGCTGCGGTCGCACCCAGATCCGCCGCCAACGATACAGTGCAGCTGGTATCCACACGAAGGACAATGTCCATACTTGCGGCAAGCATTTATCTGCTACCGCAGCAACGGCGAATGTACGTTCACGGATGTGCAGAAAATCGAAAACCGAGGTGAAAAACGTGTTTGAAGCAACGCTCAAAAACAGGATCAGCGCACATTTCGCGCCGGTCACGATCACGTTCCCAATTCCGGAAGATCAATATGAACAGGCAATTCTGGCGCTGGAAAAAAGCCAGATCGGAGATGCCAGAGTGCAGGACTGCCTGATTGACAATGTTCACGCACCAAACTGCCCTGCTCTGGTCAGAATGACCGGTGCGATGGCGAATGTGGACGAACTGGACTGGCTCGGAAAGCAGTTGGAGAGCTTCGACCGATATGAACTGCTGCAATTTAATGCAGCGGTGGAGCGATTCGGATTATCCGCAGCGGACGAGCTGATCGATCTTTCTTTCTGCGCCAGAGATGTGACGGTCGTTTCAGATTTTAATGATTTGGAGCTGGTCGGCAAACGCCACTATCTGACTGTCCACGGCGCCTGTGATCCGAAAGAACTGGAAAATCTGGATGGAAAGGAGACGGCTTTGGCGCTGATCTCCGGCCAGCCCGGCTATGTAACGAGATACGGTGTTGTGTATGACAACGGCATCAAGCTGGAGCAGGCGTATGACCGCAAGCATCTGCCTCCGATCTGGATGGCGGAAAACTGCATCCTGGAGCTGAAAATCCGAGCCACAGGTGAAGATGATCCAAAGAAGCAGGAGTGGGTGCAGCTCCCGGCAAGCCGGATCAAGCTGGAACGTGCGATGCGTCGTGCCGGGATTGCCTCTTGCAGCGAGATGCAGATGCTGGTTTCAGACAGCCGATTCCCGGATGAGGTCGACTGCACATTGGATGTTGAACACGGGTCGCTCTTTGAACTGAACCGGCTATGTCAGATATGTTCCAATTTCAAGGAACAGGATTTCGTGAAGCTCGGCGCGGTCTGCCAGATGGTGAAACCGGCGTGTGCAGCCAATATCCGCCAGCTGGCTGAAAATCTCGATCAATTTGATTTCGCACCAAATGTCCACACGCCGGAGGAACTTGGAAAATACATGATCCAGCAGTCCGGTCATTACGAATATGACGAGAACCTTGAAGATTTTTATAACTATGGCGACTACGGCGTAAAACGGATGCTTCAGGAGGACGGCGTATTTGTAGATCGCGGCTATG
>ERZ791624.1178-NODE-1178-length-13216-cov-1.970519_pt1 | contig 13216 bp, 5 predicted proteins | sample MGYA00510058_ERZ791624 | MGnify/ENA primary metagenome ERZ791624 (study PRJEB30046, sample SAMN00715158) | human gut metagenome | study: EMG produced TPA metagenomics assembly of the A metagenome-wide association study of gut microbiota in type 2... | reverse complement strand
TTGCCCTGCGCTACATCGGCTACAATCTCGGCTCAGCTCTCGTCGGCGTCGGTGCCATTGCCGGCATCACGACGGTCCTTCTCGTGCTGCTCTACGGCCAGGCCCGCATCTTCTTCGCCATGAGCCGCGACGGCATGGTACCGGCGCGCGTCTGCAAGATCCACAAGCGCTATCACACGCCTACATCGTCACGGTCATGGGCGGCATCTTCGTTTCCATCATCGCCGGCTTCGTCCCCATCGGCATCATTGCCGAAATGGCCAATATCGGCACGCTCTCGGCCTTCCTGATTGCCGCCATCGGCGTTCTCGTCCTGCGCATCACGAAGCCGGAGGTGCCGCGCACCTTCCGCTGCCCGTTCGTCTGGCTCATCGCGCCGCTCGCCGTCCTGACCTGCGGTTACCTCATGTACCACCTGCCGTGGGAGACCTGGGTCCGCTTCATCGTCTGGTGCACGTTCGGCTGCCTCGTCTACTTCGGCTACAGCTACCAGCACAGCGCCCTCGCACACCCGCACGACGAGGAAGAAGACTGATATCACGAGCTGGCAACATTATGCTTTGACAAAGTTTATGACCTGGTATAAAATTAGGGCTATAATAAAGAGGAATTGTCCTGTGCGATGAGGGCCTCTCCGCACTTGCGGTCTTGAGGCTCTCAGGAAGGAATAGGGTATAGAATGTTTGTACATGAACTGATCTATCAGGGGAAGCCAGACTCCCTCGCCATCGTCGATCACGAGCGCCGCATCACCTACCGCGAGCTGCAGCAGCACGTCGCCGCCTGCCGTGACCGCCTCTACGCCGCCGGTGTGCGCGTCGGCGACCGCGTCAGCATCTTCTCCCGCAACAGTGCGGACTACGTCTACGCCTACATGGCCATCGTCTCGCTCGGCGCCATCGCCGTGCCGATCAATTTCCAGCTCAGCAGCCGTGAGATTGCCTACATCATCAAGGACTCCGGCTCACGCCACATCCTGACATACCAGCCGCTGAACCTCGTCGACGCGCTCTCCACCCTGCGCTGCGACATGCGCGTGACGCAGCACGACATCCGCCAGATGGGCAAGAAAGACAAGAGCCTGCCGGCTGCCCCGACCCTGCCACCGACCTTCGATGAGCAGAATCCCTGCGTCATCATCTACACGTCCGGCACGACGGGCTCGCCGAAGGGCGCCGTCCTCTCGCACCGCAACCTCATCACGAACGCCGATCAGATGAGCATCATGGGCTGCAAGGCCGAACATCACGTGCTCTGCGTGCTGCCGATGTACCACTGCTTCGGCTGGACCTGCTCCGTGCTCTACCCGCTCTACTGCGGCGCCGAAGTCGTCATCCTCGACTCCTTCACACCAAAAGAGACCATCAGCGTCATCCGCGAGGAGAAAATCAACGACCTCTACATCGTGCCGTCAATCTGCAGCCTGTTGACGAAGCTCGCGAGCAAGGAAGACATGGCCTCCCTGCGCCTCGTCGTCTCGGGCGGCACGACACTGCCGCTGCAGATCGAGCAGGACTTCATGAACAAGTTCGGCGTCGACATCTGCGAAGGCTACGGCCTCTCCGAGACCTCGCCAGTTGTCACGATGAACCCGCCTGAGAAGCCGAAAGTCGGCTCCTGCGGCCCCGTCGTGCCCGGCATCCAGTGGAAGCTCGTCGATGCCGAGGGCAAAGAGGTCCCGGACGGCGAAGCCGGCGAGCTCGTCGTCAAGGGCGACAACATCATGCTCGGCTACTGGAATCTCCCGGAAGCCACGAAGGACGCCCTGCGCGGCGGCTGGTTCCATACGGGCGATGTCGCGCGTGCCGACGAAGACGGCTACATCTACATCGTCGACCGCATCAAGGACATGATCATCAGCATGGGCGAGAATATCTACCCGCGTGAGGTGGAAGAGCTCATCTATCAGTTCCCGGGCATCAGCGAAGCCGCCGTCGTCGGCATCGACGACAAGCTGCGCGGCCAGGCCGGCGCCTGCTTCTACAGCCTGCACGAGGGTGCCTCCATCAACATCCGCGAGCTCAAGAAATTCCTGCAGGCCAACCTCGCGCTCTACAAAATCCCGCGCGAGTTCCACGAACTCCAGTCCCTGCCGCGCACCTCGACCGGCAAGATTGCCAAGCGCCAGATTCTCAAGGATTTCCTTGCAAAGAAGAACGCCAAATAATCGCATATAGCAAAAACCGGAAGGTCTCTCATCCGAGAAACCTTCCGGTTTTTATTTTTATCTTGTTTGCGCTTTACTTGCGGTTCGCATCAGCAGGCTTGTTGACGCGGACGCGCTCGATTGACGGCGTGCCGTCCTTGTGGCGCGCGACGACATCGATGCGGATGCGCTCGAGCTCCGGCTCGAACTCCTGTACGAGGCGGTCGCTGAGCTCCCTGCCCGCCATCATCTGGCGGTAGACGATCGTCGCGAATTCGTAACGCGTCATCATGCGGTCGCCCTTGAACTCACCATCCGGATACCCGTCGAGCAGTCCATTGCCTGCGAGCTCCGAGATTTCCTTGTAAGCCCAGTGGTTTTTGGGCATATCCGGGAAGAGCTTCGTCTTCGCCGGGTCAAGCTGCTTGCCAGCTGCGACATCGACAAGCGCACTGCGCAGGTCCTCGACCTCTTTGCGCAGGTCCTTGATCTCCTTGGCCATGGCCACACGGCTGTTCGAGACGTGGTTGCCCTGGCCAAACTTGAAGCTGATGCCCGCATTGACCATGTTCTCGCCGCCGCCGACTGTGCCGCCGACCGAGAATGTCGTATCCTCATTCGGCTTGTAGAACGCACCGACAGCCGCCGCATTCGCGCCGCGGTAATTGCCGTAGCCCACAGCGAAGTCCCACTTGTCATCCGGGTCGAAATCCTGCGGATGCAGGGCCGCCAGAGCTGCCGCGCCAGCGCCGACGCGATCCACGCGGCGGTCCACCTGATTGATGGCCCCACCGAGCGCCCCAACACTCTTCTTGAGCTGCGAGACATTGACTGCATCGCCGTCCGCCGCGCCAGGAGCCACATCATGAATCTGCTGACCACCCATTGAGACATTGCTATTGCTGATTTCCACCGCATGCGTATCATCGCCGCTAGAGGCAATCTTGATGCCGCTATTCGTGACCGTGGTGCCAGCCTTGCCATCGCTGCCCGCAATGGTCAGGCCGCTGTCGTCCATCGTGGTCTTGCCCGTCGTGACACTCTCAAGGCCGCCAAGATTCTTCGCCAGGCGCAGGGACAGGCCATTTTCGCCGTTCTTGACGACGCCGATGTTCTTATCCTCCGCGACTTCTGTAGCGCCGCCCGTCAGGCTCAGCGCACCGCCAAAGTCGACATTAACGACCTTGCCGTCATCGCCCTGATATGTGCGCTTCGTCTGTTTAATCGTCGATACATCCGTCTTGATGTTCGAGACATCCTTCGTGATGTTGTCGATCTTACCGTTGACATCGCCAATCTTGCCATCGACGATATGTTTCACATCGCCGATGTTGGCAGCATTGCCGTTGTCGCTGTCATCGCCCTTGACGATACCACTCTTGACGTTGGTAATGTTCTTGCCACCAGCGTCAATGCCGTTTTTGTCGATTGTGACGCCGCCGGCCTTGATGGAGCCAGCATCACCGAGGTCAACATCCTTCTTCAGGCCGATGTTGAGCGATTTGCCATCTTCAGAAACAGCCGTCGTGATATTACTGTCCCCGTGAATGCCGATGTTGCTTCCAAGGTCTGCCTTTACGGCATTCCCCTTGTCATCGGCCAGGCCAAAACCGCCGCCCTTTGCAGCGTCGGTGATGCTGCCCTTCACCTGCTCCAGCTGTTCTTCTGTAGCAGCCCGGCCAGCTTTGCCAAAGTCAGGCAGATCGACGCTCGTATTCGTCAGGCCAGTGATTGTCGACGAGCCATTGGTGCTGTTGAGCTTGAGGCCGCCCGTCATATTGATGCTGTCGATATCCGTCAGGTCTTTGGCCAGTTTGATATCAAGGCCATCGTTGTCCTTATTGGCGACAACACCGATGTTTTTGCCATTGGAAAGCTTCGTCGTATCCGTCTCACCACCGGACAGCTTCAGCGTACTGTTCAGAAGGCGCGTCACCTGTCCACTGTCGCCAGCGACGATGAGGCCATCGTCCAGCGTAGCCACCTGGTGAGCCGTCTTGCTGTTCTTATCCGTATACGTCAAACGCGTATCGGATTTGCTGTCCTGATCCGAGGCCAGATTCTGTGCGCCCTGCTGGGCAAACAGGCTGGTGAACGCACCCTGAGAACCGACGAGGTCCAGATAACCTGTACCATCCGTCTGGTGGAGTGCCGCAGCCTGATTGCCGTTGTTTTTCAAGGTAACTCCGGTATCACCAGTAACCATTACCTCATTGGACGCAGCCTTCCCTTTGAACTGCATGCTGCCATCCGTACCCTTGATGGCCTTACCATCGGTATCAGTACCTGCATGGACACCGACCTCCAGATGGTCTTGGAGTTCAACGGAAACATAGCCATCGCCATGGTTGTCATTCTTGACTTTCGTCAGGATGTTAGCCTGATTGCGGTCCCAGCCATCGCCGTCACCGCCGCCGGATACCTTAGGCGCATCGCCGAAGATGCGGATGGATTCACCCACCTTCTTGGTGATGGTGGCATCCGTGGCTTCTCCCTGACCGCCAGCCGTGACGGCAAAGGTAGACGCGCCGACTGTATCCCGGATGGAATCGCTGACTTTCTTCAGCTGGTCTTCCGTAGCCGCCCGGCCAGAAACATAGTCTTTACCGTCCCAGAGCGTATTTCCAAGGCCGGTGACATAGTTTCCGGTGCTTGATACATTTCCCTTGCTGATGACCGTCTGATTGCCCATGACCACTGTGCCGGCTGTCACCGTATTGAGACCGGCGATATCCTTGGCCAGCTGCAGGGAAAGGGTGGTATTGCCGTCAGAATCCTGGCTGGCAATGACGCCGATGTTGTTGTTCTTCTTGGGGTCCGTGGTGTTGTCCACCAGCTTGTCCTTCGCGACGCCGCCCTTGATGGTCACTTTCTTGTTCAAGGTAGTATTGGCCGTCTCGCCATTATCGCCAGAGAGCTGCAGGCCATCTTCCAGCGTAGCTACCGTATGACTATTGCCATTGCCACCGTTATAGGTAATCCGAGACATGGCCTTCTTCATGGCCTCCGTGTCCTGATTGCCCTGATAGGCAACGCCAATGGACACCGGGCTAACTCCATTATCCTTATTTTTCCCATAGATGGTGAGCGTTCCGCCGTCTGCATCTGTCTTACCCAAAGTCAAGCTATGAGCATCGAGGTCACGGTCCAGTTCAACGGTAAGCGTATTGGTTTTATCATCCGCTTTGACTCGAACATTGGCACCGCCATCATAGGTACGGTCATCTTTGCCTGCTCCCTGGATTGTCAGCGTTTCACCCAAATCGGTATGGACGGTATCCCCTGTATTCCCCTTGAAATTCAGGCCCTTCGTTGTCAGAGTCGTGGTCAAGCCGTTGCTGACCGTCTGCAGATCGCCGATAGTGGCTGCATTCTGCAGCATGGGGTTGCTTGTAGTAATGGTAGAAATATCTACCGGCTTGTTCTGCGTTGTATCATAAAGACCGCTCTGTACATTGGTAATCTGCTTGCCGCCATTGGACAGGCCGTCAGTCGTCAGTTTCACCTGACTATCCGTACTGCCGCTCTTCGGCGTAATGGCAATGCCCTTGCCGTCAATCACGGTAGTAGCACCGCTCACGTCATCCTTAAAGGTAGCCTTGTTCAGGTTCAAGTCCTTATTTAAGGAGACCACAATGGCCTTGTTGGCAGAATCCACCGTGGTAGACAGGTTGTTGTCACCACCAGTGGTAATCTTGATGGCCTTGCCGAGATCCTGCTTGACCTCCGTCGCCTTCGTGCTGTCAGCATTGTCCGCACTGAGGCCAAAGCCGCCGCCCGTAGCCGAGCCATTGACAATGGACTTGGCCACGTTCTGGAGCTGATCTTCCGTAGCCGCCCGGCCGCTGACGATATCATCGGCATTCCATTTGGTATTGGTCAGGCCAGTGATATAATCCCCAGTCTGGGCATTAGTCCCTTTGCCAGAAGTACCGACATTCTGAGAGCCAATCTTGATTCCCTGCTTGCCCGTTTCAGTAGGCGCAAAACTGATAGTGCCCATGTCAGAAAGGTCCTTGTTCAGCTTAACGACCAGGCCGTCACCAGCATCGTTCTTCACCACGCCGATGTTGCCGTCCGTCAAGTTACCAGTAGCAGCACCGCCCGTGATATTTAAGGTGTTGTTGAGCGTCCTACTGACCACCTTTGTTGCATTGGTCTTACCATCATCACCGGCAAATTTCATGCCATCGTCCAAGGTGGCAATGGTATGAAGGACCTTCTCTGCCTCGGCCTCTGACTGACCGCTCTTAGCAGCCCAGTATTGGAGACGGGGAGAGCCATTTTCACTGGAATTGAGAAAGGCCGTTCCATCACTGCCATAATTCTGGATCAATGCGGCAAAGTTACCGCTGGCATCGCCCATGCGCAGGGAGCCGTCTGCACCATTCATTTTCAGGTAAGCCCCACCCTGGCCGGTAGCTTTCACACTTCCATCCACGCCATCCTTGGAACCGACAACCAGATTATCATCCATGAGTACGCGGATATCGCCCGTATCATCAATAGTAGTGGTGATGTTATTGGTATTGTAGGTGTGGCCGTCCTGCTTATTGCCGCCCAAAATGCCAATGGAATCTCCCAACTGAGCCGTATGCGTCAGAGAGGTTGCACCGTCTGCCAGAGCACTGGCCGTAAAGGTCAATCCCTTATCTACATCAGCCTTGCTGGCCAGACCCGAAAGGGTGATTTCCTTGCCCACCGTATCCGTATCACTGGCTACGGTGAGTTTCACATCACCATTTTCATCAATCGTATACTTGCCATCTGAACCAGAAGCCGAGTTCTCGACCAGATGATAATCCATTTTCGAAAGGCCAGTAAGGTCTGCAGTGACAGTATCGCCATTGTTCTTGGTAAGATTCAAAGTAGCTGTAGTGGACGTCACCCCATCAGTAGTAGTTGTTGCGGTCGAGACACTGCCACCGGTGACATAGTAATCGTGAAGGCCAGAAACATTTACGGTATCCCCATTGTGCTCTTTCAAAGTGACCTTCATTTTCCCCGGATTGTCAGTGTCATCACTGGTTGTCCCTTCGGTCACATAGTTATCATTAGCCACGGTGCCGGCCTGAATATGGTTAATGGCTTTTTTCAGCTGGGCTTCCGTAGCTGCCCGATCGTCTACAATATTATTTTCATCCCAATTGGTATTCGACAGTCCCGTAATATAGAAGCCTGTGCCACTATTGGCTCCACCACCAGGCTGACTGCCAATATAAATACCGCCAGTATAGGTGCCATTATTGTTGGTACCACCAATACGAACGGTGTTGAAGTTGACATCCTTTGCCGTGGAAATCTTGATGTCACTGCCGCTGGAAAGTTCAATATTATCCCCTGCCACAAAGTTCAGGGTGTTATCAGTCGGCGTGACATTCTTGACATCCGTGCCATTAATCTGGGCCTTCCAGCCGGAGTTAACAGTATTGGATACGGTCAAAAGTTCGTCTTCCGTCGCAGCTCTACCGCTAATATAAGATGGATTGGCGACGTCCCAAGTCGTATTGGTCAGGCCCGTTGCATACGTTCCTGCCCCTGCTTTCTTGGTGGTATCCTTGCCATCTTTATCCTTCAATGTCAGGGTATCTGCTGCAACAGTGCCCAAAGAGAGGTTGCCAATAGAAGCCGTTCCCGCGCTGCCATCAATGGTCACCTGATTGCCAGCCTTGATTGCACCAGTCGTGCCATTCAAGGAAATCTTCTTCCCTGCATCACTGCCCAGGGTTACAGTATCGTTCAGAGAAACTTTATAGTCCACCGTTCCATCTGTAGTATTCGGCGTTCCTACAACCTTCGTATTCTTATCGTCTCCGCTGACCGTCACCATTTTGGCAGCAATCTTCTTCACATCGCCGATATTGGCTCCATTCGTATCTGTTTCATACACAGGCTTGCCCGCAGCATCATTTCTGGTTGCACCGCTGGCTACATCAGTGATCTGCTTGCTGCCGCCGCTGATGCCGCTCATGGTGACACTTGGGCCATTCGCGATGGTCAAGCCGGTGCCGTTCAGCGTGGAAGAACCAGTCGTCAGGCTGCCGTTGGAACCATCAATCGTGACGGCATTGCCGTCCTTGCCAACCGTCACCTTATCCGCCGTAAGCTGGGTGTCCATCTTTACGGTGATGATGCCGTTATCATCGATTTCCGTGGTCAGGTTGTCCGTCTTGTAGGTATGGTCTTTCTGGGCATCATTGGCGCGGACTGCCACCGTATCGCCAAGATTCATTTTGACCTTCTTGTAGGAGCCATCCACCTTGTTGCTGGCCGAAAAATTGAGGCCTTTGCCGATGGCAGTGATATTGTTAGCAATATTTGTCTGATTGGTATTCACCACATCGGAGACGCTCTTGAGCTGATCTTCTGTAGCGGCGCGGCCGGTGACAGCTTTGGTCTCCCCTACCTTCCAAGTCGTATTGTCGAGACCGGTGAGGTAGTCACCGCTCTTGGTGGTGTCATTGCCGTCGGTCTGCTTGCCCAGCTTAGCGCCGCCAGCCGTCACCGTATCCAGGCCGGTGATATCCTTGGCCAGCTTCAAGGAAAGCGCAGCGCCATTGGCCGTGACGCCGATATTATTGCCCGTTGCCAGGTCAGTTGCACCGCCCTTTACATCGAGCGTCTTGTCCAGTGCAACGCTGGCCGTGCCGGTATCACCAGCAAATTTCAGCCCATCGCCGAGGGTAGCTACCGTATGAGCCGTGCCATTTCCATCGGTATAGCTGATGCGGCCCGTGCCCTTGGTGCCGGAGAGTTCCGGCAATGCAGCATAGCCCGCAGTGATCGTGGTGGCCTTGTTGGCATTGCTGCTGTCTGCTCCCACGATCTTGACAGAGCCAGCCTGGCCGCCGTCCGCCGAAGTACCTTCCGTACCAGCCGTGACCGAGTCAAAATCCGGATTCTTGTCCAAGGCAATAGACAGTCGGTTATTCGCCGTATCCGTCAAGACCTTGACATTCTGCGTGGAGTATTCCTTGTCATCCTTGCGACCGCTGCCCTGGAGCTGGAGCGTACCGCCCTGATCCAGATGAACCGAGGTCGTCGTGTCATTGCCCTGGAAGTTCATGCCCTTGCTTTCCACAGCCTTGAGCTGAGCCACATTGACAGCATCCGAATCCTCTGAGCCAGCTGCCAGATTGGTAATCTGGCGGCTGATGGTCTTACCTTCTGCGTCAGTTCCGCCCAGAGAAACAGCACCGGAAGTGGACACCCAGGTAGCTGCATTAGCTGCGTTGTCTGGCTTCGTCATGTCTGGAGCCAAATAACCGATAGAGCCCTTTTCCCGCTTGGCGACGGAATGAGCGCCCAATGCTACACTGCCTTCTTTGTTGGCCTGTGCACTAGTGCCAAAGGCTGAGGATTCGACAGCATTTGCCCCGGCCGAATAACCATAAGCAGCTGAACCGGTTTCTTCTGCACTAGCACCATAACCAACGGCTACAGCAGCACCATGGTCGGTAGATTCTGCATCATTATTCTTCGTACCGGCCTGAGCACCAAGACCCATAGCAACGGAGAAATTCCCGCTGGCATTGGTACTGTTGCCCACAGCCACGGATTGGGTCCCAGCCGCCTCATTGCCATAGCCGATGGACAGGGAATTCAGCCCTGAGGCCGAGCTCTTGACACCCATAGCCAGGGATAGGTTGCCAGATGCCGTGGTTTCTACACCAAAGGCCATAGAAGCAGAACCCTTGGCACCATCATTGTAATAATTGGCCAGTTTGTTTTCCTCTACCGGCGTAATTGGATTGCCATTCTCATCAACATAAGCTGTCTTGATGCTCAAGAAATGACGGCCCGCCTGTTCCAACTGATCTTCTGTAGCAGCTCTGCCTGAAGCATATTTCCCCGGCGTCCAGGTAGTATTATCCAAGCCAGTGATAAACTTGCCGCTTTCCGTAGCGCGTATAGACGAAATGGTCATATTGCCCTGAGAATCATACACAGGGGCGTAATAGGTGTAGCTATAGTCATTCTGTTTTCCGATGGTGATGGCACCGATATTGGCCAAGCCTGTGGTGCCATTGAAGGAAATGCGATTAGCCGTATCCGTGCTGAGGCCAGCAGAGATTGTGCCTGCCGTACCGTCGAGCACCACAGCCTTACTGCCCGTGGTGTCCTTGCTGTCCTGCAGGGTGACCTTCGGCAAAAGGCTGATGGTCGTAGTCTGTACGCCCTTGGCATCCGTGCTTTCAGCAGCATGGACATTGAACTCATCGCCCTTGACCTTGATATTTGTCTTGGCCTCTGCCACTGCTTCTGCCTTGGCATTCTTGAGCTGTTCCATGACGACGACGTCGTGGTCGTCGATGCCATCCGCTACATTGACGAGACGGTTATAATACGCATCCCTGAACGTATTCGTATTGATAGTATGCTCCCATGGATCTGTTGAATAATACGTATCGCCCGCAACATGGCCAAACGAAATCGTATTCGCCGTTTTCGCTACAGCCTGATAACCTAGAGCCATACCGTTAGCAACATTAACGGAAGATTGATAACCCGCTGCAAAACCCTGGGTTGCAGAGCTGCTCGTACTACCTCCTGCAATACCAACAGAATACATCCCCTGCACGGCAGAATACATTCCGCCTAATGCCAGAGAGCTGTTGCCACTGGTCACATTATAGGCACCACCAACAATGGTGGACCAATCGCCGATTGTTTTATTGGCCGTGCCGCCACTAATGGTAGACTGATTTCCTTTGGCTTCATTTTGATCGCCGCCAGAAACGCTAGCAAACTCTCCTGTCGTTTATTTTGTTTACCGCCACTGACACTGGACTTTGCACCTGAGGCAACGCCATCGCCACCGCCACTGATGCTGGCACTCTCTCCCGTTGCATGGTTCTTCGAACGCCGCTGACGCTGGAGTATTTTCCTTCCGCGTGATTGGCAACACCGCCACTGATGGTTGAATAATCACCGGTAGCCTGGGCCTGGTCTTTCTTTCCTTCAGCATCGATCACTACACCTTCACTGCCACCGATGATCTTATTGCCCGTAGCCGCCTCTGCTGCAGAGCCCGAGCCCATCAGCACGGCTGCCCCTAGGCTCATGGCCAGCATGGTGCGCTTTGTGGTCGATGGGGCCAGATGCGCGGCTTTCTTCTTGCCGTGACGGCTTGCGTTCTCTGATACGACGACGTAGCAATTCTTGACGCTGCTCCAGATGACTTGATAAATCCGATTCATAGAATGCCTCCATTTTCTCTTCGTTCTTCTCTCTATGCTCCTGCCAACCTTGTCGAATCGATTCGAGTTTTGTATATTTATTCAACTCGTACGCGCTGCTCTCATGCAGTCGCATCTCGGACAGAGACATGCAAATAACGGTTCATTCCTGAACGATCATGGACGCTACCGGAAAGATCTCCACATCTCTCTTATCAGCTCTCATCGTCCATGAATTATGATGTCATCTGAGTCCCATGTTCAGCAAAGTGGCTTGAAACATTGCGGTACTCCACTGTGAAATCGGTTAGTACCGCCTTAATTTCATCACTATTTCCTACTATACCGTAAAATCGATTCTAGAACAAGTCTTTACGGCGAAATATTATCCGTTACAGGACAATCCGCATTACCTCCTGTTCCATTATGAAAAGAAAGGTAATTTTCGGCAAATAAAGAAGTCCCCTCCATTGATGGAAGGGACTTCTTTATTTCGTATATTGTTAAGTCTTATGCATATTTATATATCTCTACATATCCTTCGTGATCTGCTGCAGGTAGTCGATAAGCTGCTGCTCGTCCTCGTAGACCTGGTGTCCTTTCTTGGTGACGATACCAGAGTTGATGTAGAAGGGCTCTTCGAGGGCAACGGCGACGAGATTCTCGTCGGGCAGCACGGCCTGGCGCGCGAGGAAAGTCGAGCAAATGCCGCGCTCGACGAGGTTCTTGATGGTGTGCAGGTACGGCGAGAAGTGGATGACGCACGGCTTGCAGCTGTGCGCGGCATAGAGATCGTGAACCATGCGGTAGATGAAGAAGTGGCTGTCGAGCATGACGAGCTCCTCATCGGCAAAGTCGGCGAACGAGACAGATTTGCGCTTGGCCAGCGGATGGAAGGGATAGGTGACGAAGCAGCACTCGCAGTCATAGAGTTTCTGGTAGCAGAGCTTCTGGCTGAAGCCGGTCGCGTAGTTCGTCAGGGCGATGTCGAGCTTCTCGTCCTCGACCATCTGCAGGGCGCTGATGCCACCTGTCTCGATGATCTCGAGCTTGATCTGTGGATGGTCGAGCCGGAACTCCCCGAGGATGCGCGGCAGGAAACGCGTACCGATCTGCAGCGGCAGGGCCATGCGGATGTGATTGCGGTTGTGCGCCATGTCCTGGATTTCCGTCTCGAGCTGATCCATCTGGGTCAAAATGTGGTTGATTTTGCCAAGCAATTTGCTACCCTCCGGCGTCACGACGAGTTTCCGGCCCTCGCGGTGAAACAGGTTCAGTCCGGTCTCCGCCTCGAGTGTCTGCATCGCGACGCTGATTGTCGGCTGTGAGACGTGGAGATGCTCGGCCGCCTTCGTGATATTCTGCCACTGGCACACTTCATAGAAATACCGCATCTGCGTCAATGTCATCATCGTAAGAATCACCTTTCTTATCTTTTATCCTGTATTTCCTATATAGCTTGTATCTTATTGTCCATACGCAATCCTCTATCGGTACGTATCTCTATTATAGCATAAGGCTATATCCCATCACTGTAAGAAACGACACCTATTTCATTCAACTTTACTGTTATTTTCTAATAATCAAAAAGGGCATCCTGCCAGTCGGAAGGATGCCCAGAGAGCAGGCGCAGGAGCGTCGCTCACACATTTCTTTATTTTTTCGTTGATGCCTTGCAGAGACCGTCGGCCCAGTCAAAGAGCTCGGTGAGGTCATAATCGCCGGCATGTCCTTTGCCCCACGGCGAGGAGAAGTCGACATCGTAGCCGTTATTCTGCAGCGTCAGGGCCAGGATGGCGGGGATGGCCAGGCACGTGTCGCGGTCCTTGGCACCATGGCGGATGCGCCAGTGGGAGCGACGGTAACGCCCCTCTGGCCGATGAAGCAGAGT
>ERZ791624.1175-NODE-1175-length-13238-cov-2.478874_pt1 | contig 13238 bp, 12 predicted proteins | sample MGYA00510058_ERZ791624 | MGnify/ENA primary metagenome ERZ791624 (study PRJEB30046, sample SAMN00715158) | human gut metagenome | study: EMG produced TPA metagenomics assembly of the A metagenome-wide association study of gut microbiota in type 2... | reverse complement strand
TATCAACCTCATGTGAAGGTATAACAATTTAATGGTTTTTATTGGGCTTATCTCTGCCAGTCAGAAAAATAAATCACTTCAAACTGCCGAGTTATATGAGAAAAAGGTTCCGGCTCTCTTTTGTTATACGCTACCCGTAGATTGCTGACAAAACTACCATAAACTGCCAGTTGTGTGATCATCCTTGCAGAAATGAAACGCCGCTGTATGGCGCTAAAACCGCGGAAGTTATAGTCAGGACATGATTTTACTGCTGTTGAACATCGCCACGCTGAATTGTTACACGTAATACAATTCACACTAAACACAGCGGCATACCAACGGCAAACAACAGCTACTCACTTCGGGGAATGTGGATGTCCAATATACGACTGAGGAATGTCACCAAAAGGTTCGGCAGCACGGTGACGCTGCACCAGGTCAATCTCGATATTGAAGATGGCGAGTTTGCCGTTTTCGTCGGTCCTTCCGGCTGTGGAAAATCGACGCTGCTGCGCATGATTGCCGGTCTGGAAGAGGTCAGCGAGGGTGAAGTGCTGACGGCGATGAGGTGATGAATGATGTCGTGCCCGCCCGCCGCGGCGTGGCGATGGTCTTCCAGTCCTATGCGCTCTACCCGCACATGACGGTGGCAGAGAACATGGGCTACGGGTTGAAGGTGAATAAAGTGCCGAAAACGGAGATCCGTCGCCAGGTGGAAATGGTGGCTAAAACGCTGCAGCTCTCGCACCTGCTGGATCGTAAACCGAAGCAGCTCTCTGGCGGCCAGCGGCAGCGCGTGGCCATTGGCCGGGCCATCGTCCGGGACCCCGCCGTGTTCCTGATGGACGAGCCCCTGTCCAACCTGGACGCCAAGCTCCGCAACCAGATGCGGGCCGAGATCATCAAGCTGCGGGAGCGCATCGACACCACGTTTATCTACGTCACCCATGACCAGACCGAGGCCATGACCCTGGGCGACCGGATCGTCATCATGAAGGACGGCTTCATCCAGCAGATCGGCACCCCCCAGGAGGTGTTCGACCACCCGGCCAACCTGTTTGTGGCGGGCTTCATCGGCATGCCCCAGATGAACTTCTTCGACGCGAAGCTGACCCGGCAGAACGGCAGATACGCCGTCACCGTAGGCGGCGTCACCGTGGAGCTGTCCGACGAGAAGCAGCAGCGCCTGGCCGAGCACAACGTGGCGGAGCAGGACGTGACCCTGGGCGTGCGCCCGGACCACCTGATGCTCTGCGCCGACGGCATCAAGGGCACCGTGGACGTGTCCGAAATGATGGGCTCCTCCGTGCACCTGCATGTGGCGGCCGAGGGCAAGGACGTGATCGTCATCGTCCCCACCAACGGCGCCGCCGCCCACTTCCCCATGGGCAGCGAGGTCAACATGATTTTCGGCGGCAACGTGGCCCACGTTTTCGACAAGGAGACCGGAAAGAACCTGGAGTGGTAAGTAAATAAGGCTATAGAACAGGCATCCCCCGGCGCAGACGCGCCGGGGGATATATTTATGCGATGAGCGGATGCTCAGGCCCGGCGCTCCTCGTGAATGAACATGACCAGGAAGCTGACGGTCAGCAGGGCGCAGGACACCCAGATTCCCCGGACGGCGGATGCGCCGGTCAGCATGGCTCCGAGACCGGCACCCAGGGCGAACAGGCCGATGACGCCGAAATATGTCAGGGCATTGCGCAGGGCCTCCGGCTCATGGGTGTGGAAATAGGCGCACAGGGCCTCTGTGCCGCTGCGCATGTTGCCGATGCACATGGTGCTGGCGTAGGCGTGGCCACGGACCTTGCGGAAGGTCTGCAGCTGCATGGCGCAGGAGAAGGACACCAGGGAGTTGGCCACAGTGTTCAGTGACTGGGGCATAAAGCCCACCGCAAACAGCACGGCGATCTCCGCCAGGATAATCAGCTGACGCCAGTGGACCTTTTCCATGTGCTTGAAGCGGCGGTGGATGCATTCCGCCGCGAAAATTCCCGCCATAAAGGACAGAACGGGGATCAGATACCGCAGGCAGTGGCCCCAGGCCCCCTCAAACAGATAGGCGCTGAACAGCACAATGTTGCCGGTCTGGGCGTTGGCAAAAACGCCGCCACGGCAGAGATAGGTATAGGCGTCCTGAAGGCCGCCGGATACGATGATGAAGGAGGCTGTCAGCATGGATTCGGACATCTGGCCCCGCAGTCGATGGATAAACACAGCTTGCACCAGGCTTTCTGAGAATTGACCGCCCTTCGGCGGCCCACTGATTATACGACAGGGGAGGGGATCCGTCAAGAGTCCGCCGGGGGAGGGGTTTGGAGGGAACGGAGAGGTGAATTTGCGGCCATATGGTGAGAGAACAGGAGGATTTTTTCGGTTTTTCCGCGTAAAATCTATGTAATAATTCGAAATTTTTATTAAATGACACTTTTTGGCAGTTGACAGGTATGGTACAATGGTTTTTATTATGGAATAGAATGTTTTCTCATCCATGCCGCGATCGGTGCGGCGCATACACCAGTAACAGAGAAAGGAAGGTGCCCTGTCCATGAACAAAGACAACCAGCCGAAAAAGACAGAGCAGAGCGCCAAAACAGGGAAAAAGTCCGGAAAGGGCCGCCGTGTGGGGCGGACCATCGGCATCGTCCTTGGTACCATCCTCCTGGTCACCGTGCTGACCTCCGCCATCTTCGCGGGGATCTTCATGACCTACGTCAACACGTCCCTGAAGGGGCATGTGGAGGTGGACATGTCCGAGTATGACCAGAAGGTGTCCACGGAGCTGTACTATCAGGATCCGGATACCAAGGAGCTGGTCATGTACCAGACCCTGTTCGGCGACGAAAACCGCATCTGGGTGGATTTTGATTCCATCCCCAAGAACCTCCGCGATGCCACCATCGCCATCGAGGACAAGCGCTTCGAGAGCCACCACGGCGTGGACTGGCACGGCACTGTCCGGGCCGTGTTCCGCACCCTCACCAACGGCAATACCCAGGGCGGCTCCACCATCACCCAGCAGCTCATCAAGAACGTCACCGGCAACAACGAGAACACCGTCAAGCGCAAGGTGACGGAGGTGTACCGGGCTCTGGCCCTGGAAAAGGACTACTCCAAGGACGAGGTTCTGGAGATGTACCTGAACACCATCTACCTGGGCAACCAGTGCTACGGCGTGCAGACCGCCTCCCGGATGTACTTCCACAAGGACGTGTCCGAGCTGACCCTGGCTGAGTGCGCGTGCCTCATCAGCATCACCAATAACCCCTCCCAGTATGACCCCCTGCGCAGCGACTGGACCCGGGAGCAGAACCGCAACCGGCAGCTGGACGTGCTGGACGCCATGCTGGCCCAGGAAAAGATCGACCAGGCCACCTATGACGCCGCCAAAGCCGAGGAGGTGGTATTCACCAACGGCTACACCAACCTGGGCAACTATGTGGGGCCCCAGGAGGAGGACGAAAAGCCCGCCGTGGTCAGCACCGCCAACAACTCCTACTTCACCGACGAGGTCATCACCGATGTGGCCGAGAAGTTTGTGGAGGTCTTTGGCCTGACCGACGACCCCGCAGACGCCGACGGCTATGTCCGCACCGCCTTTGAAAAGGCCGTCAGCAAGGTCTATAACGGCGGCTACAAGATCTATACCACCCAGAACCCCAAGATCCAGGACATCGCCGAGTCCGTGTTTGAAAACACCAACTACGCCAAGTATACCGACTCCAAGGGCGAGCCGCTCCAGGCGGCCATCACCATTGTGGACCCCTACACCGGGGACGTGGTGGCCATGGTGGGCGGCACCGGCGCCAAGGAGGTGGACCGGGGCTGGAACTGGGCCACGTCGGCCCGGCAGCCGGGTTCTGCCACCAAGCCCGTGTCCGTGTACGCTCCGGCTCTGGATAACGGCACCATCACCGCCGCCTCCGCCATCGACGACTATCCCGTCCGGGACCTGCCCGGCTACGGCGCATGGCCCTCCAACTCCGGCAGCGGCTTCCGGGGCCTGACCTCCTTCTATACCGCCCTGGTCCGCTCTCTGAACACCTGCGCCGTGCGCACGGTGGAGGAGCTGGGCACCTATCAGTCCTACACCTTTATGGTGGAGAAGCTGGGCTTCACCACCCTGACCCAGGCCGACAGCCAGCAATCCGGCAACATGGGCCTGGGCGGCTATGAGTACGGCGTCACCACCGAGGAGATGGCGGCGGCCTACGGTGCCTTCGTCAACGACGGCGTGTACACCCCGCCCCGGACCTTCTATCGGGTGGAGGACTCCCAGGGGAACCTGGTCTGCGAGAACAACAAGGAGTCCAACGTGGCCATGAAGGCCACCACCGCCTATATCATCCGCCAGACCCTCAAGAGCGTCATCACCAGCGGCACCGGCGGCGAGGCCCGGTTCTCCGGCATGACCATCGCCGGCAAGACCGGTACCACCGACGAAAACCGCGACCGCTATTTCGCGGGCTTCTCCCCCTATTACAGCGCCGCTGTGTGGACGGGCTATAAGTCCAACGAGCGGTTCTCCGAGTCCCTGGGCAACCCCTCCGCCGTGCTGTGGCGTGAGGTCATGCGCCGCATCCACGACGGCCTGGAGAACAAGGACTTCAACAGCTGCTCCGGCCTGGTCCAGGTCACCGTCTGCCAGGACAGCGGCCTGCTGGCCACCGACGCCTGCACCCACGATCTGCGGGGCAATCGCGTCACCACCGTCACCGTGGCGGCAGACACCGCCCCCACCCAGAGCTGCAACGTCCACAAGATGGTGCGCTACTGCAAGGACGGCAAGCACCTGGCCACGGAATACTGCCCTGCCAGCAGCGTGGTGGAGATCGCCGCCCTGGATTGGAACCGCGAGATCATCAAGGACATCAAGGCCCAGGACGACGAGTACCTGCTCCAGACCCTCACCGGCAAGGAGGAGGGCGAGCTGTGCCCGGTGCACAACAAGAAGCCCTCGATTTTTCCCACTATCCCCGGCGATGACGACGATGACAGCAGCGACACCCGCTTCGGCTCCTGGTCGGATTGGTGGGACAAGCTCCTGCCGTAAGCCCAAGATTTTTCCCAAAATCCCCGCCCCCTCTACTGAGGCGGGGATTTTGCAAGGACCTTCGCTGAAGTCCTTTTTTACATTTCTAATAAAAAATTAAAAATTAAATTGTAAGCTTTGTGTATTGCTTTTTACAGAAAAAGGCTGTATGATAGGCATGTAAAGCAGAGAGACAAAAACAAGGATGAATGGTGAATTATATGGCACTGAAGAAGAACCTGGACGTGACGATCCACGAGGCATTTCTGGAGGAGATCCTGCGGGGAAACTGGTTACCGGGCCAGGCCCTGAACCTGGACGAGTTGGCCGAGCGCTACGGCGTCAGCCGGACGCCGGTGCAGCAGGCTCTGAAGCGGATGCATACCCAGGGCATGGTGGTGTTTTCCAGCAAGGGACATTTCTCCGTGCCGACCTTCAGCGAGAAGGAAGTGTGCGACATCATTGAGATTCGCCTTCTGCTGGAGCATCAGGCTCTGACGGACATTCAGCGCAAGGCGCTGCCGGTGGACTATCAGACGCTGGACCGTCTGGCCAGGGAGTGCATCCTCTCCAACGAAACGGACGATGTGGTCAGTGCCCGCCGCACGGATCTGGATTTCCACCGGGTGCTGGTGGAGCAGGCCGGGAACCGATGTCTCAGCGAGGTCTATGACCGGATCCAGGGCCAGTTCATTGTGGCCAACTATCTGTTGGCCAGCCACACCCGGGTGCAGCAGGAGAGTGCCTCCGGCGACCATGAGATGGTGCTCGACGCCCTGCGGGCGGGGGATTTTTCCCGGGCCCACGGCATCATTGAGGAGCATATCCAGGGCGCCTGCCAGAAAATCCTGATCAAAATGCACGCATAAACGAAACGATATCCCCAACCATGAGTTGGCGGCGTCCGGAACAAGCTCCGGACCGCCGCGCTGTTATCCGCACCACTGCACAATGGGATAACCTTGAGCCATCGGAAAGGGATATCTTTTTTCAGACCATAAAAAATTAAAAATTAAAAATTTTTGTTATCCCTTCCTGCGAAGCAGGTTACATAAAAATTCAACAGATAAAAATGGGAAAGGAAGAATCATCATGAAAGTGAAAGAAACCGCCAAGAAGCCTTATGGTATCTGCCCTGCGTCCATGACCATCTGGAACGCTGACCAGACCTATAACAAGAAGGGCATGGAGAAGTATCTGACCTGGCTGCTGGACAACGGCGCACAGTCCATCTCCATCTGCGGCAGCACCGGCGAGAACGTCGCCATGAACATGGAGGAGCAGCGCGAGATCATCGGCCACGTGGCGTCCTTCCTGAATGGCCAGGTGCCCCTGATCTGCGGTACCGGCCGGTACGACACCCTGAACACCATCAAGATGAGCAAGTATGCCCAGGACTGCGGCGCCGACGGCGTGATGGTGATCCTGCCCTACTACCTCAATCCCCACAAGAAGGCCGTTATGCAGCACTTCCGCGACATCCGCGCCGCGCTGGATATCCGCATGATGATCTATAACAACCCCTGGTTCGCCGGCTATGAGATGACCGTTCCCGAGATCGAGGAGCTGGTCAACGACGGCACCATCCAGGACATCAAGGCCGCCCACGGCGATCCCAACCGCGTCCATGAGCTGAAGTTCCACCTGGGCGACAAGCTGAACGTGTTCTATGGCCACGACTACTGCGCCCTGGAGGGTCTGCTGGTTGGCGCTGACGGCTGGCTGTCCGGCTTCCCCGCCGTTCTGCCCAAGCAGTGCCGCGCCATCCTGGACGCTGCCCAGGCCGGTGATATTCAGGGCGCCATCAAGGCCCAGAACAACATCCAGCCCTATATCGACTACTTCTTCCACGACAAGGTCGACGGCGTGCCCCACTGGCAGGAGATCTGCAAGTACACCCTGCAGGCTCAGGGCCTGGACTTCGCCGGTCTGCCCCGCAAGCCCCTGGGCGAACTGGATGCGGCCAACAAGAAGAAGGTCGAAAAGCTCCTGGCCGACATGGACTGATCCGGCAGCAGCCGGAAGGAAAGCTATCAACCCCACATACATAATTAGGAGGATCAAGCAATGAAATCCAGCTTTGTGAAAAAGTTTTTGTCCCTGGTTCTCGCCTCTGTGATGGTTCTTGCGCTGGTGGCCTGCGGCAGCAAGCCCAGCGATGACAACAATACGGATTCCACCGCCTTCCCCACCAAAACCATGACCATTGTCTGCCCCTACGGCGCAGGCGGCGGTACGGACCTGGCCCTGCGGATCCTGGCCGAGTGCGGCAAGGACACCTTCGGCCAGACCATCAATGTGGAGAATAAGACCGGCGGCTCCGGCACCGTGGGCCTGACCGAGGCTCTGAACGCCGCCGCTGACGGCTACACCCTGGGCACCTGCTCCGTGGACCTGATCACGCTGCCTCTGCTGGGCCTGGCTCCCGCCGAGACCACCCGCGACGCCTTTGATCCCATCTGCGTCATCAACGGCGAGCCTGCCGCCATCATCGTCCGCGCTGACTCCCGCTGGAACACCATCCAGGACTTCCTGGCTGAGGCCAAGGAGAAGCCCGGCACCGTCCAGCTGGCCAACTCCGGCATGGGCAACATCTGGCACCTGGCTGCCATCGGCATCGAGCTGGAAACCGGCGCCAGCTTCAACCACGTTCCCTTTGACGGCGCTGCTTCCGCCCTCACCGCCGTTCTGGGCGGCCATGTGGACGCCGTGACCTGCTCCGCCGCCGAGGCTGCCTCCAACATCGCCAGCGGCGAGCTGAAGGTCCTGGCTGTGGCCAACACCGAGCGCCTGGAGGCCTATCCCGACGTGCCCACCTTCCAGGAGGTCGGCGTGGATCTGACCATCGTGGCCCTGCGCGGCCTGTGTGTCAACAAGGATACCCCCGACAACGTGAAGAAGGCTCTGTGCGACGGCTTTGAGAAGGTCATCAACAGTGATGCCTGCCGCGAGAAGATCGAGGCTGCCAACATGACCTACATGCCCCTGAACGCTCAGGAGACCAACGACATTCTGGACAGCATGTCCGGCAACTTTGAGAAGATCATCAACGCTTATCTGAATTCTGCGAACTGATCGTCTTAACCGACTCAAGTGGGCGGTACGCACAGGGGTGTGTACCGCCCACACTCGAAAGGAGAACTTATGAAAAAGTTGAATATTGTATTCTCCGTGGTTCTGATAGCGGTTGCCGCATTTTTCTTCTTTTACGCCGATACCTTCAAGATGCTGCCGGGTCAGACGGAGATCGGCCCCGGCGCTTTCCCCAAGGCCGTTTGTGTGGGTCTGGCAGTGTGCGGCGTCCTTCTGATCATCCAGGAGCTCCGCAAGGGCGGCAGTGAAAAGGCGGAGCTGTTCAGCAAGAAGCTGCTGATCGGCATTGCCGCCGCCGTGGCCTATTTTGTTCTGCTGAAAATTCTTGGCTTCGTGCTGGACAGCATCTGGGTCGTGTTTGTGATGATGGCCCTGCTGCTCAACGAGCCGTTCAAAAAGGCGTGGCCGCTGATGCTGGCCGTGTCGATCCTGGCGCCTGTGGTGCTGTATGCCATCTTCGGTATGTTCCTGAAGGTCCCTCTGCCCAACGGAATCCTTTCCGGCCTGTTGGGCTGATATGAGTTAGAACGGAGGTTTATATGGGAGTAATTACAGCGCTGGGTGAGCTGCTGTCTCCTCAGTATCTTCTGATGATGATCGCCGGTACTATGGGCGGCATCATGATCGGCGCAATGCCGGGCCTGACCTCGGTGATGGGCGTGACGCTGCTGCTGCCCTTTACCTATGGCATGGACCCCGCGGCCGGTATTTCCATGCTGCTGGCCATCTCCTTCGGCGCGATTTACGGCGGCTCCATCACCGCCATCCTGATCGGCACACCCGGCACGCCGGCCTCGGCCGCCACCATGATCGAGGGCCGGCAGTTCACCGCCCGGGGCGAGGGCGGCCGGGCCATCGGCCTGTCCACCTTTGCCTCCTGGATCGGCGGCACCATCAGCGCGCTGGTGCTGATCTGCGTGGCGCCCCAGCTGGCCAAGCTGGCGCTGAAGTTCGGCCCGCCGGAGTATTTCTGCCTGGCCGTGTTCGGCCTTACCATCATTGCCAGCATTTCCGGCAAAAACATGCTCAAGGGCATCATCGCGGGCCTGCTGGGCCTGCTGCTGTCTACCATCGGTCTGGATCCGCTGACGGGCTTCTCCCGCTACTCCTTCGGCGTGGTGAACCTGTACAGCGGGCTCCAGACGGTTCCCCTGATGATCGGCCTGTTCGCCATTGCCCAGGTGTTTATGAACTTCAGAACCGGCGTGGCGCAAAACCAGATCACCCAGAAGGTGACCCGGGTGCTTCCCTCCAAGGAGGACCTGAAGAAATCCCTGCCGGTATCCATTATGTGCGGCTTCATCGGCACCTTCATCGGCATCATTCCCGCCGCCGGTGCGGACATCGCGGCCTTTGTGTCCTATGACGTGGCCAAGAAGCGTTCCAGACATCCCGAGGAATTCGGCACCGGCTGCGTGGAGGGCATCGCCGCCCCGGAGGCCGGAAACAACGGCGATACCAGCGGCGCTCTGGTGCCTATGCTGACCCTGGGCGTTCCCGGCGACGCCACCGCCGCCGTTCTGATCGGCGCCCTGACGCTGCAGGGCCTGCAGCCCGGACCGCAGCTGTTCACCGAGCATATGGACATCGTCAACCGTATTTTCGCCAGCACGCTGGTGGCCAACTTCCTGTTCCTGGTGCTGGGCCTGCTGGGTGTGCGCCTGTTTATCAAGGTCATCCAGATCAAGCCCTATATCCTGACCCCCATCATCTTTGTGCTGTGCATCCTGGGCTCCTATGCCCTGCGGAACAATATGTTCGACGTGGGCGCTATGCTGCTGATCGCCGTGGTGGGCTACTTCTTCCTGAAGCTGGAGATCCCCATTGCGCCCATTGTGCTGGCGCTGATCCTGGGCCCCCTGGCGGAGAGCAATCTGCGCCGGTCCCTGCTGCTGAGCCAGGGAAGCGCGTCCATCTTCTTCACCCGTCCCATCTGCATTTTCTTCCTGGTGCTGGCTCTGGTGTCCCTGTGCTGGCCCCTGCTGCGCAAGCTGCTCAGCGGCCGGAAGAAGCAGGCATAAGGAGGAGCGTATGGCACGCATTCTCAGCTATGGCTCGCTGAATCTGGACCTTGTCTATCAGGTGCCCCATTTTGTGCAGGCAGGGGAGACCCTGAGCTCTGCCAGCCGCACCGTCCACTGCGGCGGCAAGGGGCTCAATCAGTCCATCGCCGCCGCCCCCGCCCGGGGGGCGGGGGGATTTTCTGTCTGCGCTGCATTTCGCCTACAGACGCTTTTCACGCCTTATGTCCGCCGATCTGCTCATTTCTCTGGCGGGCAGTTGCGCCGTCGCGGAGACTCATGGCCTTCAGGATGGCGTTTTTGCCGTATTTTTCGCGGATGGCCAGCACGGCGTCCTGCATCCGCCGTTCGCGCGCACGCGCGGACTGTTCCTCGCGCCGAGCCGTGAGCGCCGCTTCGTCGGCAAACAGATCGAGCTGAACGTATTCCGGCTCGGCCTGCACGTCCCGCTCCCGCTGCACATGGTTCGCGACGACATACATCCGGCGCACGAGCAGCCCGCGGTCCACGATCCGGTCAAACAGCACTGTCAGCGCCTGCAGGAGCTCTCTGGAGGAGGCGGTCGGCACCCGGAGCGTTTCTGACCCGTGCGCGGCTTTCGGGACGCGCCGCCCGTAATGGTCGACTGTGACCGGGCCGTGATACGGCGGACAGGACGGGTCTGTCAGGCTTTCACGGTCATAGCCGACGGTCAGGACCATCTGATCGGTCACAAGCCCCTTCCGGGCCAGCTCCAGCGCCAGCGCGTCCGCCATCTCCCGCGCGACGAGCCGCGCCTTTTCAAACGGATACGGGCATTGCAGCACCTGACCGGAGCTGACGCTGTGCGTCTGGGGCCGGTAGGCCTTGATGTCCGCAAGCGTGCACGGCTCGCAGCCCCATGCGTGGTCGATCAGCAGCTCCGCGTTCACACCGAACATCCGGTACAGCAGCTCCTCGTTGTAAAATTCATCCGGCCTGCCGAGCGAACAGCGGGCGATATCGCCCATCGTGAACAGGCCCTTTTCCTCAAGCTTTTTCGCGATCCCGCGTCCGACGCGCCAGAAATCCGTCAGCGGCCGGTGCGTCCAGAGCGTTTCGCGGTAGCTGTGCTCGGTAAGGCAGGCAATGCGCACGCCGCTTTCATCCGGCGCCACGTGTTTGGCCCCGATATCCATGGCGACCTTCGCCAGATACAGATTCGTGCCGATCCCGGCGGTCGCGGTGATGCCGGTCGTGCGCAGCACGTCCAGAATGACCGTCCGCGCCAGCTCCTGCGGCGTCTGGCCGTAGGTGCGCAGATACGGCGATGCGTCGATGAAGACCTCGTCGATGGAATAGACGTGAATGTCCTCCGGCGCGAAATATTTGAGGTAGATCTGATAGATCTGCGTGGAGACACGTATATAGTTCGCCATCTGCGGCGGCGCGGTGATGAAGGAGAGCGCAAGCTCTGGGTGCGCGGCAAGCGTGTCCGCGTTTTCACTCTGGCCGCGCAGCTGTCGGCCCGGCGCGTGCTGCCGCCGCATGGCGTTTACCTGTTCGACGCGCTGCACCACCTCGAACAGCCGCGCCCGGCCCGCGATGCCATACGCCTTTAAGGACGGCGAGACGGCCAGGCAGATCGTTTTCTCCGTCCGCGCCGCGTCCGCCACAACGAGATTTGTTTTCAACGGGTCAAGCCCCCGCGCCGCACATTCCACCGACGCATAAAAGGATTTCAGATCGATCGCCAGATACACCCGTTCCGCCTCCCTTCAGGTTCTGTCCCTATCATACCACCGAAGGCGGATCCAATGCAAGCATTATTAGAAAATTTGTTCGATTTAGAAGATAAAATAAAACTACAGCTGGTAAGGGGCAGGAGGAGTGGGCCGAATACGATGCAATTGTCACAGAGGGGGGTTGGGCTTCCCAGCCGAAGCAGGGAAGCCCGGATTTGCTTGCTTGAAGGAGAGAGGGTTAAAACGTTTCCAATGCCATAGCCGGAAGGAATGAGGGATGACTCCGCTGGCATATATACCAATGATAGCATACACTACAGCCTTTTTCAAGTCCTTTCGTGCGTTTTTGATGGGAAAATAACAGATTCCCCGCCATGCGGGCGGCATGGCAGGGAAAATTGTAAAAATATTGGAGGCTCAGTTAAAGCTGCCCAGCTGCTTGCCGGAGAGCACGTGGAAGTGGATGTGATGGACGGTCTGCCCGGCCAGCTCGCCGACGTTCGTTACCACACGGTAGCCGTCGGCAAAGCCCATTTCCCGGGCAAGCTTGGCAATGACAGTATAGATGTGGCCGACCACGGCTTCATTTTCCGGCGTGACCTCAGCGGCGGAGGCAAAATGCTGCTTCGGGACGACGAGGAAATGTGTGGGGGCAAGGGGGCTGATGTCCTTGAAGGCATAGCAGAGGTCGTCCTCGTAGACCTTGCTCGACGGGATGTCGCCCGCGATGATCTTGCAGAACAGACAATCAGACATGTTTTATCGCTCCTTTCTGTAAAGTAATTTTATCTTACACAAATTGATTTTTCTCGGCATCGTAGGTGTAACCGATGCCTGCAAGCGATGTTTCGATGCTCTCGCGCGCAACGTCCAGATCGTCGCACAGTGCATCAAGAGAATCGTAAAAATCGCGCAGCTTCATATTCCGGCGCTCAGCAGCATCGCCGGATCTTTCGGTAACGCCGCCATCAGCCGAGCTTGCTCAGGATGAGATCATCCACCGCCGCGAGCGCGTCGTCGACCTTGCTGACTTCGGTGCCGCCGCCCATGGCAGAGTCGGGCTTGCCGCCGCCCTTGCCGCCGCAGATAGGCGCGATAGCCTTGATGATATCGCCTGCCTTGATTCCGCTTGCGACCGCTTCCTTGCCGCACACGGCCAGAAGCGTGACCTTGCCGTCCTTGACGGAGGCGAGCACGCCGACGATCTTGGGCTCCTTGTCGCGCAGGAAGTCGCCGAGCTTGCGCAGGGCGTTTGCATCCATGCCGTCGCGCTGGGCGGTGACGAGCTTCAGGCCCTTCACTTCCTTGGCGGAGGTCAGGAACGTGCGCGCCTCGCCGAGCGATGCCTGCTCCTTGAACTTTTCAAGCTGGCTCTTGATCTCCTTCATCTCGCTCAGCATACTT
>ERZ791624.1174-NODE-1174-length-13255-cov-3.455530_pt1 | contig 13255 bp, 11 predicted proteins | sample MGYA00510058_ERZ791624 | MGnify/ENA primary metagenome ERZ791624 (study PRJEB30046, sample SAMN00715158) | human gut metagenome | study: EMG produced TPA metagenomics assembly of the A metagenome-wide association study of gut microbiota in type 2... | reverse complement strand
AACCGCCGGGGCTTCCGTCCTTGATCCCGGGCCCCGGCCCGACGATCCTGCGGATCGCGCCCGTCAGGAACGGATAGTGCGTGCAGCCCAGCACGATCCCGTCGACCGGCTCGCGCAGATACGGCGCGAGCTTTTCGGTCAGATACGCCTCCACGGCGCTCCCGCGCAGCTCCCCGCGCTCGACAAACTCCATCAGCCCCTCGCACGGCAGGCCGATGATCTGCGCGCGGTCGTCAAACTGGTGCTTGAGCGCCTGAAATTTCTCCTGCTTGATGGTCATGGGCGTGGCCATGACCAGAATCCTGCCGCCGGGGTATTTTTCTACGGCGGGCTTGAGCGCAGGCTCCGTTCCGATCACGGGAATGTCCGGGTAGACTTGCCGCAGCAGGCCGATGGCGGCGGATGTCGCCGTGTTGCAGGCCACGACGATGGCCTTGGCTCCGGCGCTTACCAGATGCTCCGCCGCCGCAAGGCTCAGCGCCTGGATCTGCGCTTCGCTCTTGACGCCGTAAGGCGCGTGGAGCGAGTCGCCGTAGTACAGATAGTTTTCCTGCGGCAGCAGCCGCACCGTCTCGCGCAGGACGCTGATCCCGCCGAGGCCGGAGTCAAAAAACGCAACAGGCCGATCCTGCTTCTGCATACTCACGCCTCCAAAAACCGCACGATCTCATTCAGATCGTATTCCCCGCCGTCCATGTTGATGCGCAGCGTCCGCTCCGGCGGGAGGGTTTTGGCCCATTCGTCGTAAAGCTCCTTGAGCTCGTACACATACATGAGGTCGAGATCGTCCTCGTATTCCCGCCCGCGCTGGCGCATATGCTCGATGATCGTGCTGACGGAGCAGTCGAGATAGAGATACTTGTCGACCGGCGGCATCAGCGACGCGATGCCGTGCGCCAGCTTGCAGAGAATGCCGAATTCGTCCTGCGTCAGATCCTGCTGGTTCAGGCGGTATTTCGCGATGACCAGATTTTCCAGAAACGCACGGTCAAAGAAGAAAAACTCGGTGTCGCCGACCTCCGGCCGCCACTTCTCGTCGTCAAAATACAGCGAGAGGAAGCTCACCTGCGAGTGAAACGACCAGCGTTTGGAATCGGAATAGTATTCATTGATATAGGGGTTGTCCTGCGGACGCTCCTCATGAAACGCGGCGCGCGGGCCGAAATATGCTGTGAGCCGCTGCAAAAGCGTCGTCTTTCCTGCGCCTACGGTACCGCAGATCGCAATGTACTTCATATCCGCCCGCCTCCTTCGCTTGAACAGAATGTTTTGCGTCAACTGACGCTTATTCTACAACATCCAGCCGGTGGAAGCAAGATGCAAAACTGCTGAAAAACACGCAGCTCCGCTTGCAAACCTCCCGGCGGCATGATACGATAGAAAAAAGAAAAGGGGAGGGTGCTGCAATGAACTACGCGGCGATCAAAAACTGCGATATTGCCAACGGACCCGGCGTGCGGGTCAGTCTGTTCGTCTCCGGCTGCCGCCACCACTGCAAGGATTGCTTCAATCCCGAAACGTGGGACTTTGCCTGCGGCGAGCCGTTTGACGAGGCTGTGATGGACGAGCTTCTCGCCCTGCTGGCTCCCGGCTATATCCGGGGCATCACGTATCTTGGCGGCGAACCGTTTGAGCCGGAGAACCAGCCGGGACTGCTGGAGCTTTCTCGCAGGATCAAGGCGGCCTATCCCGAAAAATCCATCTGGTCGTTCACGGGCTATCTCTTCGACCGCGACATTCTGGCAAAAAAGCTCGGCCCGTGGGAGGTCACGCAGGAGCTTTTGTCCTATCTCGACGTGCTGGTGGATGGGCCGTTTGTTGCAAGTCTCAAAAATCTGAACCTGCGCTTCCGCGGCTCGTCCAATCAGCGGCTGATCGACGTGCCCGCAAGCCTGAAAACCGGAGCCGTCGTCCTCTGGGACGAGCGGCAGTAGGAGGAAGTCTATGCCTGTGATCAAGATCCACTATTTTTCCGACGATCTGCCCCGTCTGCAAAAAACCAGCAAGGGCGACTGGATCGATCTGTACTGCGCACAGACCATGACGCTTCACGCGGGCGAGTTTGCCCTTATCCCGCTGGGTGTGTCGATGCAGCTGCCGGAGGGGTATGAGGCGCGCACGGCCCCGCGCTCGTCCACGTTCAAGCGCTGGGGCATTCTGCAGGCCAACTCCGTCGGCGTGATCGACAACAGCTACTGCGGCACGAACGATGAATGGAAGCTGCCGGTCTACGCCACGCGCGACACCGTGCTCGAAAAGGGCGACCGCATCTGTCAGTTCCGCATCTATGAGGTGCAGCCGCCGATCGACTTTGAAGAGTGCGAGGCGCTTTCCGATACCGACCGAGGCGGCTTTGGTTCGACCGGCGTGCGCTGATTTTTGAAACATATACTCCGATACAAGAAAGGATGATTTGATCATGAAAACGTTGCTCAAGGGCGGCACGGTCGTCTCTGCGGCAGGCTCCCGCATTGCGGATGTGCTGGTGGACGGCGAGAAGATCGCCGCTGTCGGCGAAGGACTGGCAGTGGACGGCGCGAACGTCGTCGACGTGCGCGGCAAGCTGCTCTTCCCCGGCTTTATCGACGCGCATACGCATTTTGACCTCGACGTCTGCAACACCACGACCGCCGACAACTTTGACACCGGCACGCGCAGCGCCATCCACCGCGGCACAACGATGGTCATCGACTTTGCCTGCCCGAATAAGGGCGAGACGCTGGGCTACGGGCTTGATCTCTGGCACAAAAAAGCTGACGGCCGCTCCAGCTGCGACTACAGCTTCCACATGACCATTGACGACTGGAACGAGGGCATCAAAAATGAAATTCCGGCCATGTTTGCCGCCGGTATCCCATCGTTCAAGATGTACATGACGTATCCCGCCATGATGATCGGCGATCAGGACCTGTTTTCCGCGCTGCTGGAGCTGAAAAAATACGGCGGCATCGCGGGCGTTCACTGCGAAAACGCGGGCGTGATCGACGCGCTGATCGCGCAGCACAAGGCGGAAGGAAAGACGGCCCCGTCGTCCCATCCCGAGTGCCGCCCGAATCCGCTTGAGGCGGAGGCCGTGGCCCATCTGCTGCGCATTGCGGAGGTCGCGGACGTTCCCATCGTGATCGTGCATCTGAGCACGAAGGAGGCGCTGCTCGAAGTTATGCACGCGCGTGAGCGCGGCCAGAAGGTCTATGTCGAGACGTGCCCGCACTATCTGCTGCTGGACGACAGCGTCTATGATCAGGAGGACTATTCTGCCTCTGCGCGCTATATCTGCGCGCCGCCCATGCGCAAGAAGGAGGATCAGGCGGTTTTGTGGAAGGCCCTTGCCAACGGCAGCATCCAGACCGTCTCGACCGACCATTGCAGCTTTACGCTGAAACAGAAGGACGCCGGACGCGGCGACTTTACGAAGATCCCCGGCGGTCTTCCCGGCGCGGAAACGCGCGGCGAGCTGCTCTATACCGCAGGCGTGGCCGAAGGCCGCATCACAAAGGAGCAGATGTGCGCCCTGCTGTCCGAAAACCCCGCCCGGCTCTATGGCGCATATCCGCGCAAGGGCGTGATCGCGCCCGGCAGCGACGCGGATATCGTCGTCTACGATCCTGAGGCTGACACGGTCATCACCGCGCAGACGCAGCTTTCCGCCGCAGGCTACACGCCCTATGAGGGCTTCAAGACCAGGGGTTCCATCGCACAGGTCTATCTGCGCGGCACGCTCGCCGTCGACCACGGCGAAATGAAGACCGGCCCCATCGGCACGTACATCCCGCGCCATCCGGGAAGTCTGTAAGCATAAGCGCAGCGGCCCGGCACGGGCTGCTGCGCTGGTTTCTTTCTGGATTTGATTGACAGTGCCCGGAAACTGTGGTACAGTGAGATCACAGCCAGTGTTATACGGGGCGTCTTGGACGTGTTTGCCGGGGGGGCTTCGGCCTGTTGATCCGCTTCGGGCGGGCACATCGGTATCGTCGGAAACACTGGTGATAAATACAGCTGATGAGACACCGGCCGATTTGGGCGTTTCGCCCGGATGTCCACCGTCCAAGGCTGTGTTTGCGCTCCTGCGGTCCCGGTAATCCTGCCGCGGCGGGAACCCCGGTCTTGATTGCCGCAGGAGCGTTTTTCATGTTTGCAGGCGCATTCTCTCCGGCATTTCCTTCAAAATACAGCCTCCCATTCTCATGCATGGCATGACAACGGGAGGCTGTTTCGCAGATTCCTGCCGCTCAGGTTTGCCGGGCGGCTTTTTCCATGAGCTTCTGATAGACCGGGCGCATGGCAGGCTCGGAGACGGAGGATAAAACATCTTGCACTGAAAGCCAGCGGACGGCGCTGTTTTCATCCGGCTTGCAGCGGATGGGGGATTTGTCGTCGGCCTCCAGCAGATACGTCGCGTTCAGATGCAGGTGGGCGCAGACGAATTTTCCACGCTTGACGTGCGGCGCGACGTGCAGGATTTCGAGCGAGAAAATTTCCGGGGAGACGGGCGCGGCCAACACGCCGGATTCCTCATTGGCCTCGCGCAGCGCGACGGAAAGAAGGTCGGCTTCCCCATCGGCGTGTCCGCCGAGCCAGGCCCAGGACTGATAGAGATTGTGATAGGCCATGAGCACCTTCGTCCTGTCCGGGTTTACGATCCAGCAGGAGGCGGTGAAGTGCGCCGTAGCGTTTTCGCGCGTAAGGAGATCGGAGAAGCAGTCCATGTCAGCCAGCATCTGCCGCCGGTCGGCCTCCTCCTGCTCGTTATAAGGCGCAAACGCCTCGATCTGCGCGCGCAGGCGGGTAAGCTCAGTCATGCTCGTAGGCCATCATCTTGTCGATGCGCCGCTGGTGACGTTCGACGCCGGAGAACGCCGTGTCCAGCCACACGTCGACGATCTCAAGGGCCAGCATTTCGCCCGTCACGGCTGCGCCAAGGGCCATCATGTTCGTGTCGTTGTGTTCGCGGGTGAGCCTTGCGGACATGGGGTTGTCGAGCAGCGCGCAGCGGATGCCCTTGACCTTGTTGGCCGTGATGGACACGCCGATGCCGGTCGTGCAGCAGACAATGCCGCGGTCGCATTCGCCGCTGGCGACGGCCTGCGCCGCCGGGCCCGCAAAGTCGGGATAGTCACAGCTGTCTTTCGTGTAGCAGCCGAAGTCCTTATAGGCAAGGCCGCGCTGTTCGAGATGCTTCATAATGGCGTGCTTGAGGTCAAGCGCGCCGTGGTCACAAGCGAGAGCGATCATAGGGGTGTTCCTCCTGCGGTTTTTCTTTTATTATACCGCAGAGGACACAATTTGCAAGCGCAATCGGAGGCGGGGCGCGTTTTAATGGTATATGCTCAGGAAAATCTCGTTGACCGCGCTGCTGTCATCAAACCGCAGCGTGGCACAGAAATTTTCTGTATAAAATCTCATGTGATAGCTGGTATCCGCACCAAGAAACGCATACGAAGACGCCGCATTGCTGCCATACAGATCCTGTGTACGGTAGTAGTCCTGCGGAAGCGTCAGAATCTGCATCTGCGGGTCGACCGGGATGGTATCCAGAATGCCTTGCAGACTGCTGCCGATCGCCGCACCGCGCAGGAAGGCCGAGGAAAATGTGCCGCTGTCCGCTGACGGTGTGATATCGACGGAATCCAGCCGCAGAACGCGGTCAGAATCCGGCGTAAAATAGTAGCTTACGCCGTCAACGGTAAAATTATCGCCCGGCATCCGGCCGCGCCAGACGCGGCTGTTCTGGTAGCTCTGCGCCTTCCTTACCGCCGTCTCATAGTCCATGCCGAGGTGGACGCCGTTGGGCAGCGTCAGCTCACACGGCTGGACGGGGATAGTTTTATCCGTTTCCACCGATGCCGGAGGGGTGTTCGGGCCGGAGAGGTACACCTCTGCGCGCAGGAAGTTGACGTGTGCGGTCCTGGACTGGAACGAAACCTCCATATTTCCCGCAGACAGCAGCCCGGTGTGGCCGTCCTGCTCGGAAATGCCGAGCAGCGCCGCCGTGTCCTCGTATTCCGATTTTAAGAACCAGTAGATCGCGTTTTCACGCGGGCCGTCAACGACGGTCTCTGCGCCGGTTTCCGCAGAGCGGTACACAAGCGACGTTTTCCAGTGCCGGTTGCATCCTGCCTTGTTCTCGGGGCACGGAGCAGAGACAGACCGCACAAGCAGCTGATGCGTGCCGACCTGTGCCAGAAGCGTCGTGTCCAGCACTGTGCCGTCGGTGTCCAGCGGGGTGAAGCTGGCCGCGATTTGCTTTAAAAGCTGCCCCTCATAGCGGGTCTGCAAATACGGGTTATAGCCGGAGGATGTTTCCCTGTCCTCGCCCAGCGTCCAATGCACGCGCACCTCATAGCAGCCGTCGGCTGCGCCGAAGAGGTATACCAGTTCATTTTCTGCGCCGGAGGCCAGCGTGAAGACCGTATAGCGGTTGGTCAGTTGGGAATCGTATCCCTGCGCCATATAGTCCGCGATGCGGCTGGAAACGTCTGTACCGGCAAGGAGTTTTGCTTCGAGCGTTGAGCCTGTCAGATGCGTGCTGGATACCAGACCGCTTTCGTCATAGCCCCAGCCGGTCGTGGGCAGATACGCGCCCCAGCCTCCGGCCTCGTCCGGGAAGGTGGAGAAGTACGCGTCAATATGAACGGCCCTGCCGTAGCCGTCCATGCCGTTATAGAAGCTCGGATAGAAATAGCCCTGTATATTATTTGCACCATGGGTCGCGGCGTAAATGTCGCGCAGATAGTCTTTCAGGCGCCCGGACTGTTCATACACGGCCAGCGCCGTGCCGTCCGTGTCCTTTGTCCAGCCGAGCAGGCGGTAGTCCTGCGTTTCGCTGCGATAGGTGACGGTCACGAGGTAGCGGGTGTCGTCCACCAGATATTCCTGCCCGTCGATATACGACAGGCCGGTATCAGTGCCCAGCATGAAGGTGCGCCCGTCGGCATTTTCCGGCGCAATCGCAATTTTGTAACTCCACAGCTGCAAATCTCCCTCCGGGTCGAGGCCGGACAGGGATGCAAGCTGCTCGAGGTTCACCATCTGCGCGTCCTGCACCGTATCTGTTACAGTCTCAAATCCGCCGTCGGTCAGCACCTTATATTCGATTGGCTCCGGCAAAATGACCTGCGCGATATAATATTCGGCGTAGTCCTCTATACTGGAAAAGAACGCGCTTGTCGGGGGCGTGCTGTCTGCCTCTGCGGGGCTGTCTGCGGTAGAAGAAGCGGGCGGCTCTTCCTCCGGCTGCTCTGCGTCCGTCTTCGGGTCGGTCAGGAAGCACACGGCCACGGCGATGGACACGAATACCGCCGCCAGCACGACCCAGAACGCAGGCTTTTTGTAATTCAGAACGGACTTGATGCGCCCCTTGACGCCCGTTTCGCCGAAGGCCAGCGGGCAGGCCGTAATCATCCGGCGCGGGACGCTGCATTGCAGCAGCGCACGGGAATAGGCCGTCTTGCAGCCCTCTCCCAGCTCGCGCACGACCTTTTCATCGCAGGCCGCCTCGATATCGCGGCAGAATAAAACATACGCAGCCAGCAGACGGGGTTGAACCAGTATGCCGTCAGGAGCAGGAAGCCCAGCGGCTTCCAGAGCTGGTCGCCGCGCTTTAAATGTGCGCGCTCGTGCGCCAGAACCATGTCCTGCGCGCCGGGCTCCAGCCCGAAGGGCAGATAAATTCTTGGCCGAATCACGCCGAGGATGAACGGGGACGGGACGAATTCCGACTGGAACACGTTCCCCTCCAGCCGCACTGCCGTCCGCACGCGAAGCCGCAGGCGCAGCGCGGAAATGGCTGCGTACAGGATAAGCACTGCGCAGCCGCCGAGCCAGACCCACGCGGCAAGCCACGTCAGAATTTGCAGCGGATTTGCGCTCTGCGCGGGGTCGGGCGTGAATGCAGCCTGTAAGGGCGGATTTACAATGGCGTCGACCGCCGGGATGCCGCTCGTGATGGCGGGCGCGGCGGAATACACGATCTCCGGCTGCACCGGCTCCGCGCTCGGAATGAGGCTCAGCACGCTTTCAATCGAGAACGGGCACAAAAGCCGCACCGCCGCCAGCGCCCACAGGGCGCACAGCAGCCATTTCGGCGCTTTTTTGAACGCCAGCCGCACCAGCACGACCGCAAAAATCAGAACCGCCGCAGACAGGCTGCGGTTGAGAAAGCCGAGAAAAAGATTTGTCATGGCCGCTTCTCCTCATAGCCGTCGATCATGGCGCGCAGCCGGTCGACCTCGTCCTGCGAAAGCTTCGTCTTGCGCGCGAACGCCGCGATAAACGCGGGGAGCGAGCCTTCGAACGTCTTCTCGACCAGCTCGTCCAGCTCTGCCGCCTGCGCCTCGTCCTTGGAGACGAGGGAGGAGACGAGGCCATTTTCGTTTTTCACGACGCCGCGCTCGGCCAATCGGTGGATGACCGTATACGTCGTCGTCCGGCTCCAGCCGAGCCTTTCTTTGCACAGCTTCGCCAGCTCCGCGCTGGGCAGCGGCTCATGCTCCCATAAAATCAGGCAGAACCGGTATTCGCTCTCAAAGATCTTCGGGGTGTACATAGGCATTCCCTCCTTGTCTAATGCGTTAGACTGTAATTGCAGTCTAACGCATTAGACTGCTCTTGTCAAGCCCCCTTTGCAAAAGGGCAGCTTTTTGCGGACAGAAAATTTTCGGCAGGATGCAACCCTTGCGGAATTTTTGCGTGTAGGAAAGAGAAGTGCGGATGTGGACGCGGCGCGGCCCACAATATCTTGTGGCGGGTGTTACGTCTACCTCGCAACATGGGCCGAAAGGGGCTGAAATGCTTGGTAAAACAGACATTTTCGTAAAAATCGGTTGCAATTTTTAATTTTTATGGTAAACTGGTTACATAAAATCTGCGGCTGCAACAGGCCGCAAATTGAAAGAGGTGCAGGTATGAAGCGTACATTTGGAAGATTCATGAGCCTGCTGCTGGTGCTCGCCATGGTATTGGCGATGGTTCCGGCGGCATTGGCTGCAAACGCGTACAGCGTCGAGCCGGACTCGACGATCACGCTCACGACGACGTACACGTTCACGGAAGCAACGTGGACGTCCAGCGATTCGACCGTCGCAAAAATTGAAAGCAGCACCGCCACAACGGCAGTCATCAAGGGCGTAAAGGCCAGCAACACGGCCATCCGGATCACGGCTACCGGCAAGGTAAATGGTCGTGATTATTCGGAGTATTTCACGGTTTATGTGCGGGACGCATATACCCTTACGCTGGCGCTCAGCAACAGTAATATCAACGGCACGGTTGCGCTGAATCAGGGCGACACCAGAACGCTCACCGCGACTGTCACGGTCGGCAGCAGCGGCGTGACCGCAGGCAATCTGGCAAACTGCGAAGTTCATTTCACCAGCGATAACGATGCCATCTCGGTTACTCCTGCCAGCGCGAAGGTCACCGCAAGCACGGTCGGCCACTACACGACCTATAAGGTTGAAGCGACTGTCAAAGCAGAGAAGGTCGGCGGCGCAACGCTGACGGCGCAGGTCTGGTATCAGGGTAAAGATGGCATGAAGCCGTCCACGTCCGCGACTGCGACCAAGACCATCGGCTTCAGGGTCAGCGGCGCGGCGACGATCTCGGTCACGCTTCCGACCGCCCAGCAGGTATTGTCGCTGGAGGCAGGCGGCACGTCTGCCACGCTGCAGCCGAAGGTGACCGGCTATTCCGGCACGGCGCAGCCGAAGCTGCTGTATCTGTATGACACCAAGGATAACAATCTGTATGTCCGCCCCAACGCTTCGACGACCTCCGCGACAGTCGAGCCGTACAAGGCCTGCGACGCAACGAAGATCTATATCTGCATCGCGGACTACAACGCGGGTCTGACATACGCGAAGATCGACCAGACGAACCCGTCCGCATCGATCGTGGGCAGCTATGCCGTCTGCACGGTCAGCATCAAGAATAAGGGCATGGCTGTCACATCGATCGAGGTCATGAACAACGAAAGCGTGTCCTATAACGGAAAGACCTCCCGCCTGCAGACGCTGCTTGACAACGGCACGATGGTCTTCGGTCTGCAGGACAGCTATTATAAGCCTGCTGTGAAGGCTGCGTTGATCCGTGACGAGCTGATACTTACTGCGCGCATCAAGGCTCCCGATTCGCTGCTTGCAAGCGCTGCGGATCTGAAAAATGCCTATTCCCGCATTGAGTGGACAAGCTCTGCCCCTGCTGTTGCCAAGGTGGGCACGACCGATTCGGACGGAACCTCGGCAACTGCGACGATCGTGCCGGTCGCAGCCGGTACGGCGACGATCACCGCGAAGGTCGACGGCAATGTTACCGCAACCTATAATGTTACGGTCTATCAGGGCCGCGCCTACAAGATCACGGAAGAACCGAGTATCGGCGAAACGGTCGGAAAAATGACCCAGACAGAACTCGAAGCTCTGTTTAAGAAAGAATCGGCGAAGGTCGAGATTCAAACCAGTATTTACTCCGACGAGGTAATGATCTATGAATTGCCAGTCAAAACTGCAAAAGCAAATGGTTCTGATGCGGCTGGCTATACGTTCACCTATACACTTAACGGACTCAAAACGGCCACAAAGGAGTTCTTCTACAACAGAAGCGACCCTGACGACAGCGGTGTTACGACGACAGGCAAGGTGACCTTCTCCGACATTTCCTTTACGGAGCAGCCCGCAAACGCGGCCTATAGGATCACGGACACCATTGCCGATCTGGCCATGACAGCGTCGGTTTCGACGGGCAAGATCAAATCCGTGGTCTGGTACATGAACAGCGACCAGACGACCGGCGGTGTGGATAAAGCAATTCAGACAGACAAAATTACCGATAAGCCTACGAACTACCGTTCGGTTCTGTCCAATCTCAAGCAGTACATCACCGGTACCGGAACCTATGTGTTCTACTGCCGCGTCACGACCGACGACGGCAAGTATGCCGAAACACGCAAGGCTATTATCACCATCACCGGTGAGAACCACATCAACATTGTCTTCAACCCGACTACGGTAAAAGCCGGCGGGACGTTCACCATCACCGGCACGCCGCAGGAGTATGTGAGCGGCAAGCTGACCAATGTGACCGGCAAGACCTACACGATCACATGGACCTCGAGCGACGAGAACATTGTTAAGCTTTCCAGCAAAACCAGCACCAACAGCAGCCCCTCCATCACCGCGACGGCCAAGGCCGGCGGTCAGGTCACCATCAAGGCTGAAACGACGATCGGCGCGAAAAAGTATGCTGCCGAAGTGAAGTTCACCGTCACTGTCCCCGAGGCGGACACTGTCAGCCTGACGCTCGGCGAGAACGAAACCTACGTCCAGCTCGACGGCAGCAAGCTTGCCGCGGCAGTCAAGACCGCCGCGAAGGTCACGCCCAGCACCTTTACCTTTGAGTCCCCGGCCAACGGCACGCTCTATACCTCGAGCGCCATGTCCGGCACGGTCAGCACGACGACCAAGTATTCTGCCAGCGAAGTCAGCAAGATGGTCTACCGTCCGACGAGAACCACCGGCACGCATACCATCAGGTACGCCGCCTATGACGGCAGCGCCCAGATCGCGACCGGCACGATCAATGTCATGACCAGCGCAAGCACGGTCGAATACCATATCTCTGCCAACGAGAAGCAGCAGATGGTCGTCAGCGACTTCCAGCGCGTCTACGGCTCCGGCCTGAGCACCGTGACCTTCGGCTCAAACACCGATACCCGCGGCGCGCTGTACAAGGGCAGCACGACCAGCTCCGGCAAGGTCGGCAGCGAGGCCTACAGCGTCTCGACCGGCTCGAACCTGCTGAAAAACGTCTGCTTCATCGCGGGCAGCACCACGTCGAAGTACACTGTGACCATCCCCTTCACGGCAAACGGCTCGTCCGGTCAGATGAACGGCCAGCTTGTGGTCTATGTCAATGACACCCACACGCTGAACTCCACCGGCGCGTCCTTCCGCTCCATGGGCATCGCGGGTGAGCTGACGCCGGAAAACGCCACCGGCAGCACCTACATCACCATTGACCGTGTCGTCGGCGGCAAGCTTTACTCCGCCTACACCAGCATCAAGAACTGCACCGCGCTGACCAGCAAGGATTTCGGCAGCACGAAGTTCTACTTCTCTGGCTCCGGCAGTCTGGATAACCTCTATATCCTGCCGCTGGCCGACAGCAAGAGGTCGAGGTCAGCTATACCATCGACGGCAGCACGAAGGGCACGCTGTCCTTCAAGGTCAACCAGCAGACAGCCTCCAGTCAGTTCACCGACGTGAGCGGTTCTTACAAGTGGGCGGCCAACTCGGTCGACTTCATGTACATGAACGACATCATCAAGGGCAACAACACCAAGAACCCGAAGCTCTTCGGGCCGGGCGCCAAGATGACCCGCGCCATGCTCGTCACGGTCCTCTACCGTGCGGCAGGCGAGCCCACCGTTACCGGTATCACCAACAAGTTCACCGACAACAAGCAGGGCCAGTACTACTACAACGCAGTCCTCTGGGCCTCCAACATGGGCATTGTCAACGGCGCGACCGCCACGACCTTCGACCCGAACGGCAATGTCACCCGTGAGCAGATCGCGGCTATCCTGTACCGCTACGAAGGCAGTCCGACCGTGACCGGTTCTCTGAGCGGCTATCCCGATCAGGCGCAGGTCAGCTCCTTCGCTGTCACGGCGATGCAGTGGGCTGTCGGCACCGGCATCATCACCGGCGTCACCTCCGGCGGCAGGACGACCCTCTCCGCGAAGGGCAACGCCACCCGCGCTCAGGTCGCCGTCATGCTCCACCGCTTCCTGACGTTCTAAGCATATCGACCCCTCGCCCCCGGCTCACGCCGGGGGCGTTTTTTGCGCACAAAAGGCGCCCCTTTCAAGGCAATGTCATCAACTTAAGGTCAGCACACATCAGATTTACACAGAGAACGACCGGCACTCGAACAGGGCTGGTAGGGGCGGGGCTCTGCTCCGCCCGGCGGAGGGCACTCGTTTTAACGGGAATCTTGGGCGGATACGAATGCAGTTTCCTACTTGTATGTACGGGCCGATGCCTACTCGGCCCATTTGGAAGCTCCGAATTCGCCGAAGAGTTTCGAAAGAACCGGTGCATTCTGCGGGCGGACAGAGTCGTCCGCCCCTACAGGATACGGGGTATTGAGGTTTCGGTGCAGGGGCCGGCGACTCTGTCGGCCCATTTGGCAGATACGAATTTGCCGCAGAGGTCCGTAAAAACGGGTGCATTCTGCGCGGGCCGATGTAGGCATCCGG
>ERZ791624.1173-NODE-1173-length-13255-cov-4.095530_pt1 | contig 13255 bp, 10 predicted proteins | sample MGYA00510058_ERZ791624 | MGnify/ENA primary metagenome ERZ791624 (study PRJEB30046, sample SAMN00715158) | human gut metagenome | study: EMG produced TPA metagenomics assembly of the A metagenome-wide association study of gut microbiota in type 2... | reverse complement strand
CGGGAGCCTGGGTCCAGTTCAGAACGCCGGTCTGGGTGTCGTAGCCATAGGTGGTGGTCTGGCCCAGTGCGTCCGTAACGCTGGAGACCTGGTCCCCGTTAGCCGTGTACACCGCGCTGGCGGAAATGGTCTGGCTGCCGCTGCCCAGCTTTACGGTCTTGATGTTGCCATAGGTATCATAGGTGAACCGGGAGGTAACGCCCTCCGGGCTTACCGCCTTGATCACATTGTGGTAACTATCATAAGTATACGACTGACTGGCCCCACTTGGCAAGGTCATTTTTACCAAATTGTTGTTGGAATCGTAATCATATTTGGTTTTGTTCTTTTGCAGGTCTACCACGCTGATGAGATTGCCGTTGGAGTCGTAGTCATAGCTATGTCCAAACTCCTCTTTGAACAGCTGCACATTGTCGAAATAGACGGTGTTCAGTGTTTGGACATAGGCCGTGTAGATGCCCATTTGGGAGTAGGGCTTGGCTGCCTTGACCACGCCGGAAACAAACTGCCAACTGCTCTGGCTGTCTGTATCCGGATTGAACTTGATAAAGTTGTCGCTTGTGGTGCCATCTGTGTAATAGAATCGCACCATCAGGGCATACATCCGGCGATTGCTGTCGTCCGTATATACGCAGTCGCCCTTGGCCCAGCCGGCCACCGTATATACATCGCCTGCGGCCCCGCCAAGACCGCTCAGAATTTGATTGCCATACTTGTGCTTGTTGGGGTCACCGGTGATGCGCATAACCCGCTTGTCCGAGTTCTCCGTGGGAGAGCTGGTATAGGTGATGATCTGGTCCGTACTGGCGCAGCTGGAGTTGGGAGTCCAGGCGGAATTAAAGGAAAAGTCGCTGTTTTCCACCAGGTTATACCGGCTGGGCGAGGCGGTCTGTTCCAGCTGCAAGGCGTCAAAATAGGCGGCCGTACCGGAGGTGTTCTGCAGGAAGGGGAGAACCGAGGCATAGGCGCTTCCGGATGGCAGCGTATACGTCACCTGCAGCCGGGTCCAGGTGTTATTGGCCGGTGCGGCGGTGCTGACAACCAGGGGCTCCGTGCTGCCGGGCTTCAGCAATCCAATGCGGGCTCCGCTGGCTCCGGCTCTGACATAGGCGGAGAAGGTATATGTCTTCCCGGGCTCAAGGGCCCGCACAGCGCTGCTGACCGGCTTGAGGGTGTTGTTCTGAATGGACAGGGAGGTGCGGCCATAGTAGGCCTGGGCCTGGCTGTAGCTCCAGCTGCCGGTACCGGTGCCGGAGACCGTCCATCCGGTCTTGCTCTCGAGGCTGCCGCTTTCCAGCAGATTGATGACGGTATTCTGCAGCTTGGACGACAGCGTCAGCTGACTGGCCTTGGCCAGGTCCGTGCTGTTGGCATATTGGGAGAACTGCGCACGGCCCAGTCCATCCTGCACCGACAGGGTACTGCCGTAGCGGTTGAACTGCATGATCTCCTTGTTGCCGTTGTGATCGGTAAATGTGGTCTGGTTATGTGCGTATTCCAGAGACAGTGTTCCGCCTGCGGTGCTGCCATCGTATTCCTTGATGGTCGCGATTCGGTTAGGCTGTCCGTTCGTGGTCGTGTTATAGGTATACGCCAGCTTATAGCCGTCAGCATCCTGCGCACCGGTCAGCAGATGTTCTGCGCCATAGGAAAATGTCGCATTTTTCCCGTCTGGATATCCGATGGTCCTCAGATTATCGCCGCTGACCTGGTAGGTCATAGCGGACAACTCTGTTGTGCCGGTACCTGTAAAGCTGATCTTGGTCAGGTTGCCGCTGCTGTCATAGCTGAATCGGTATTTGCGGCCAACGCCGTCCGAGATGACCGAGATGTGATCCTGCGATGCGTAGTAAATGGAGACACTGCTGGCTGTGGCCTGGTTATTGGAGAGTCCAGCCAGCCGTCCACTGGTATCGAAATAGCGTTTGCTGCCGCTCTTTTCTGTGATACAGAATTTTTTCGTTCCGCTGCCGGTATCCGTCAGTTGACGTGTAGGCTCCAGTTCATCCACATACAGCCCGGCAGATTTTTTCATAAAATAGTGGCGGGTGCCGTCCTCATCCTCCCACCGGTAGTAGGTAGTGCCGCCTAAAGTGATCTGCTCAACGCGCTGGTTGTAATTGGTACGCCAGCCGTAGCCAAGACCGTAGGCCTTGTTGCCCTTGTCGTTTGCGTTATAGACAGCGTTGATGCTGACGGGCATCCGATTGCCGGAAAAGCCCAGCCCTGTGTGGACCCACACCAGGTTTCCGGTGTAGTCATTGACATAGCCGGTACCGGCCCGTCCGGCACTGGAGGAGGTATAGTCCCAGGTGCTTTCCAGTCCGCAGTTGTTGATATAGGAGATGACCAGCATGGGGCATTGCTGCGTGTTGCTGTAGTCAGAGGAATAGAAGGACGCTGTTTTTGTTGTCGTCCCACCCTCTACGGCTTCCGACATGCGAAGCATGACACCAGTATTTCCGGAGGGCTCATACCATTTTTGGGCAATGTTCGTAATATCCCAGCTATGCCAGGTTTGTCCGGCAACGAATTGATAATCTTCTGAGGTGTGGACATAGTCCGCCCGGTTAGCCCAGGTAATTGTTTCAGAGTCCCACATGCTTTTGACCTGATGCGCCGTCATATAATTGCCCGAGATACTACCGGAGCCGCTATATTTACAAAGCAAGACTTTTGCACCTACGACCACATCTGCTGACGTCAAAGAGGGGATATTCTTAAAACGAATATAAATCCGTTCCCGCCCGCGGTTGGTGGAATATCCTGCATCTAGAGAAATGTCATCATAGGCCGGCGGATTGCGCTGGGTCACGGTCTTATCCCGGATGGTGAACGTGTTGGATACCGGCTGGACTACGGGGTCCAGTATTACGGGGTACGCAGCAGTCGCCATCCAATCCTGGGGCAGATAGTACCGCAGCTCATAGCCCTTGTCGTTTTCCTCCAGGGTCACTTTGATATCATTTGAGTATGCGTTTTCTGCATCCAACAGATAAGGAGCCGGCATATAGAACACCGGTTCATCTTGGGGACCGGCGTCTTTGGCATAGGCCAAAATACGGTTGTCCTCCTGCAGCTCCAGCCGCAGGCTGTCCGTTTCCAGGCGATAGCGGTAGCCCAGCATTTCCTTCGGGTAGCTGCGCAGAATCAGGGACTCCTTCAACCGATTGGAGTCCAAGTCATAGGTCACATCTGTGTCGTGATAAACATTCTGATACAGGGCCTTACTGCGCTGATTCTTCAGCGCAGCCTCTGGCTGAAGCTGGTCATCGTCTGCCAAAGTGGAAGTGGTACTGCTGATTGCCGCAGTACTTTCGCCTGCGGGAACGCAGATCATATCCTCACCGGGCAGTTCCTCCCCCATGGAGGCGCTGCCGCTTTCCGAGATAGCGCCCCCGTCTTCAAACAACTGACCTGTCAGATAAAAGGATAGACTATATCCATTCCGGCTGACAGTGATCCCTCTGGCGGTGTTCAGTTCGGCGGGTACCGAGACATCCCACATACCGGCGACATTCTGATAAACCGTCTCGCCGTCCCGGGTAGTCGCAGGCAGAAGGCGATTATCGATATCCTTCCACTGGCCATCCTTTTGATAATGAACGGCTGCGGGATAGATAACTACTTGCCGCACGCCGTTGGCCAGCAGAAATTCCTTCTGGTTTTCCTCCCGTCGCTCCAGGACTTCTCCTATTACATCGGGAGGTGTCTCTGCGATGTTTTCCGTTGTCAGCGGCCACAGGTCCCCCAACTCTTCAGCCATGACCTGCACAGGGAGCAGGTATACGGTCAGAAGGAGCGCCAGGAAACAGGACAATATGCGTTTCCACAGTTTCATTCGTTTTTCTCTCTTTCTCTTTGTATTCAGACGCTAGTTTGTGCGTCTACTTATAGAACTGTCCCACTTTCTATTTTGCAACAAAATTCGACACATTTTGCAAGAATTTGGAACAATTACCAATATGCCGCATTGAAATTGAACCTTTTGACTAAGAAAATTGCCCGTTTGAAATAACTGGTGTGTCGCAGACCAATGCCAGGCGTCAACCTTCCTTCGCCGTTTTTACCTATTCTTATCTTCAATGAGTTTTACGCCAGGGAAACCAGCCGTAAAATACGAGCCGTTTTCAAAGCAATGGGACAGTCCGGCAAGTCACTCAGCACAAACCCGCCATGCGGATATGTGAAGGATTCGGAGGACAAGACGCACTGGATCGTGGACGAACAAGCCACCGAGATGGTCAGAGACGTGTTCCGGCGAGGTTCCGATCATAGTGGTCAGTTTTCTCCAATAGCCTTGTTGCTATTTTGACGACTACAGGCCCGAAAAGGCGGCAGAGATTTTACTCTCTGCCGCCTGAACCACATCAGAACATTTGAACAGAAGAACTATCCGGTTCTTTGTGGTTTTCACTGTACTGCCCCTGCTTCCGAGCAGACTGATTTGAGTTCTGCTGATACCACGATGTGAGCCAGCACTGATAATGCATCCGCGTTATCAGGAACATTTCACTGAGAGCCTCAAAGTTCATCATGACTGCCACATGGTTTTCCGGCTTACTACCGAATTTCGGAACAATCAATCCTTTTTCGTTGGTTTTACCGGGGCCGTTGTCGGCAACAAAGAGGAAATCTGCTTTGTTGGCAGGTATCAGTTGCGCCACACGGGAAAGGCTTTTTTTGTCCGGTCTTGCCCGACCGATGGCTCTAAGCTTTTCGGCAGATGTGCCGCCAAGGCACTGGTATAACGGCGTATTATCGCCGTTTTTCTTTTTGCTTTGCAGCATATACCGTAGCTCGCCGCAATCCAGCTTTCGGCACAGTTCCAGAAACTCATCCACAGCAATATAGATATGGACATTGTTCGTCTGGCGCTGACCGGCCGGCTTCGACTGATCGTATGCGGCAAAAGCCAGATGGATCCTGCCGATAGAGAAGCTGTCATTCAAGCTTTCCACAAAACAGTTCCGGGCATCTTTGCGAATAATCTGAAATTGATTTCGGTCTTCACGCATGGTTTACACCATCCTTCGATGTTGGCATCATTTTCATAAGATTAAGGACTTTTTCAGAGTTCTCCTCAAATTGAGGGAGAAAATCCTTACTCGTGTCGTATTCCAGATAGAGCTCCACGAAAGTTGCGCTCCATGCAAGTTCCATTGTGTAATCGCTGCATACCTTTTCCGCCTTACGGAAAATCGAGCCGAGTTGAAAAATCTTTTGATGCCACAGCTTAAAGAACTCATCTTCAACAGGGATACCAAATTCGCTCAGCCACTCTCTCACGGTGTGCGTTTCAGCATTATCGCCGCAGCCCGGATTAGTGAAAATATACTGTATTTCTCCAATCTTGGCGTTAGTCATTTTTGCAGCTTTCTGATCCACGGTAACGCACCGCCCAATCGGAAACATTGCGCAAACTCCGGGTTTGGCCTTATGCACACTGCATTTACGGCCCTTCAAAAGCGGACACCGTTTAATTGATCCGCGAGGCTTCAGCCGGACAATAGGCATGCAGGAGTCATGGCCGATATAGATCTCGCAATATCTCTTAAACAGTTCCTCGGGTGAGATCTGCAATTCCTTTGCCATGCAGTATATGTCTCGCGGTGTCAGCAGAATGTCCTCTCGGTTAATGCAGCACTTGCCGCACATGGTGCAATGAAATCGGAAGGGCTCGTCCACTCCGATTTTCAAGCTGTCAAAATTGTCTACGATTTCTTTTAGTCTGTTATCCATTGATATTACCTCCCAAAAAGATTGAGGCGCCGCAAAACGACGCCTCTTTGTTGTGTCATACTGACCTGTTACTCTGTGAGTTCTTTCAGATACTCACGCAATACTTTCAGATTTCGCTCATACTGAGGCAGGAACGGTTTGCCCGTGTCGAAATTTCCGTATTTAGCCCAGTGAAAGCACATAAGCGCTCTCTTTTTGCGTTCATCCGGAATTTGTCTGAGCAGCCGCGCCAATTCCTTAGCAGAGCCAAAATCAGCATTTAAGAAAGCACGGTCTTCTTCACCAACCCGTTTTTTCATCCATGTTTTCACATGAACCTTCGGTCCTTTGAAATGCTGCATGCGCTCGTAGGATACCAGATACTCATATCGGCCGTTTTCCTTCGGGTCTACAACGAGCGGATATATCCTGCAAGCTCTCGGATTGACCGTGTGGATCCGGCATCGATTACCTTGTAGAAAAATGCAAGCTTCCTCCGGTCCCTGCGTTTTGAGAAAATACACGAAAAAACCACACTCATTTAACAGTGCCGGCTCGGTGTACCGTTCCCAAAAATCATCCATGCACTCGATATCTTCGCCTTGCTGCTGCAAATGCTTTACGATACGGAACGCATCCAGCGTTTCGACCGGAACCTGCATATGTACATGCTTGCAGCACGCTCCGCAGCCGATGCACCGAAACGGCACCTGCTCCTTCGGATTCAGTCTGACGAGATTTTGATACAGTTCATCCATCAAGCTTCCTCCAGCAGCATTTTCTCCCGAAAATTGGATCCGCCTGAAGCCAACGCTGTCACAGAACCAATAGCCGAGGCCTTCTATCCAAATGATATCCGAAACACTCATAGAGCGACCTCTGTATCCACTCGGATGTTCCAAGTTGAAAATGCGAAAGACATCCTCCGCTGTCTGCGCAGGTAAATCGCCGTCAAATACGAGCTCGTAGTTGCCTGCATTGATTCCGCCGTGTAATACGGTAAATTTGTAACTCATGAACATCAGGTTTTTATCATCCTTTTCAGGAGCGATCTGATACAGCTTTATTTTCACTTCTGACAGCCTCCTTTTTTTCGTAATACCGCCTCATTCCCTCCATTGCATGGCGAAGGTCTGAGTCAAAGCGGTACCAGTCTGCAATCAGCAGGTTTATGGACGCAGCGTCACAAAGGCATGCATCCTCTAAGCAAAACAGTTCGTAATCAACGCTGTCTACTTCATTGAACGGCAGACTCAACACGCCTTCTTTTACAAGCAGCAGGAAAGTGCCGAGATGCAGCTCGTCCGTGATCGGATAGCACCAGCACAGTTCATTTTGATACGGAACTACATCAAACCCATTTTCTGCAAGGAATTGAAGCTGGGCAGCTTTGCTATGTTCTTCGATAGAATCGCTGATCAGGTCAAAAGCAAAGAACTCCAGATACCGCTTCCCAGACTCACGGGCATCCAGCATTCTTACGCTGCCGGCCGCCAGATTTCTGGGGTGGGAATATGGCTCGCTCAGACTGAGATTGATCTTTTCAAAGTGTGCCCAGGATATGACGCCTTCACCTCGCACCTCAAATTTGTCCGTGCAGGGAATGCACATTGGCACATCCATAAAAGTACGGACGGTATGCGTCACATCCTCGTCGATAATGCCCTCGCGGCCTCGGGTGATTGCCTGCTTGAACTCTCCGCCTTCGTAGCGGAGGACAAGTGTCAGACCATCCAGCTTCCACGAAAGCACCACAGGTCTGCCATTTGCAAACTGGAGCATCTCATCAACGGACTTTGTTTTATCCGCCGAGAGCATCGGTTTGGTATGGCGCACCGGCGTCAGTTCTTTCAGGATCTCTCCGGAAACAGTCTGAGTAGGTGACCCGGAAAGGACCAAACCTATTGTTGCTTCCAGTTCCTTTAGCTCATCGACCAGCAGATCATATTCACGGTCGGTCATTGTGGGATTATCATCCCGGTAATACGCAACATCTGCCGCCTTGATTCGATCGATCAATTCCCACATATGCTGCATTAGATTTTGATTCGTACTCATGTACAGTCTTTCCTCCTTGTATTTTGTTTTATGGGCATCAGTGTTGTCCATTCGCAGGTTCCACAGCACATCTATTTTCACTCCGCATCGTCGAAAAGGGTACCAATGCATACGGCGTATACCATCTGTCCCACTCTTCCATCGTCAGAGTGTTTCCGTGAATGACCATGGCAGGGATTCCATACAGACTCAGTTGGATATAGGCCATCCAAACGCAGCGAATGTCGATATCCTGCGCCACAAAGAATGTATTGTGACGATAGTCAAATTCCTTACGCTGCATTGCCCAAATAGCACCGATGACCATCGTTCCCGAACCGCAAGTCGGCTCGTTAATGGTAATCGGACCATCCTTGGTTGAAAGCTCGTCCGATGGAAGCGTGATTTGTGCCATGAAGCGGCAGACATCGTCCGGCGTGAAGTATTGTCCGTTCCACTCGTTATTCAGATTCAGCTCGTGATAGATTCCCCCAAGAATGTCGCAGGGATCATCTCGATACTCACGGACCGTCAGGAATAGCAATGCCAACATCCGCGCATATGACGATAAAAGTTCCGGCGTCATGGTCGACGCCATCTCCTGATATCGCTGCTCCCGCTTTTCGGCATTTTCCGGGTCGGTATGGGCGGCAAGACTGTTTGCGGTAATCTCCAGGAATGTGGTAAACACCGTGTTCAGCCCTTGCGACTGTGCCAGAGATCGTATCTCGGAAACCAGTTCTTTTCTATGTTCACTTTTCATCAACATGGCCGTCCTCCTGAATACACATTTTAGGCGGAGAAAACTCCAGGCTTCTCCCGTTATCAACGAATTCTATTTCCGGAATGGTATCAGAATATAACCCAATATCTGTAATAACCATATCGCGCAGCTCGTCGAGTCTTCCGTTTGCAGGTTCTTCACCGAAATATACGCCTGTGTATTTGGCACCAAAGCCATCAGGGTTGCGGTATATTTCGCTTTCATCCCAGTTTAGGGAAGCGCTTTCGCCCGATGCCAGTCTGACCTCGATATAATCGATAAACAGATCCGGTATGGTGGTTGTCGCCTCAAGGTAAAGAGTCAAACTCATCACCTCCGGTCCCGTTTTGCTCCTGCAATTCCCATTCGGTTTCCGCAATAAATTCGCGTACTTCATACAGACTCACGGCGATATAGACGCACAGCATCAACATACCGGAAAGCGCCTCAAAGAACAGCCCCAGTTCGATTGCCATAATGATGGTTGCTACCCCAAGCGGGATAATGATTACTGCCATAGCAAGCATGGCAACAAAAATAATTCGAGAAAGCATTCTCAAGTCAGATCACTCCTTTATTGGATTTTGTATATAGTTACGGCAAGCCATAAGGCTCCCCGAGAAAAAAGGTTGGGGGAACCTTACGGCTCCGATCTATATAAAAAAGCACCCAAAGAATGAATTTACACATTCTCTGAGTGCTTTGTTGCCAAATGGCCAGGATGAGATTGTAAACACAGAGGGAGGTCCTTCTGTGTCCGTCCGGTTCTGTGCTTCCCATTAGAAAGCATAAAAATAGTGCCTGAAAGATGTTCTCTCAGACACTGTGTAACCTGAAAACTATAACTGCAAAAATGCAATCAATGATACTCATAGTATATAATATCAAAACTCACATGGTATTGCAAGGCTTTTTGCAATAAAATCTGCGGTCGCCTGTAGGAAATAGTCCTAGAATATATTTCGCTTCTTCTATATGCAATTTATCTAAAATGTATGGACAAATTATGAGGTGGCTGGTACAATATCATTACACATCAAAGAGGTGAGGCGATGTCTATGGCACAAACAAAGAGTGCAACAGAGATGAAAAAAGCAACCGAAAGCAAGCTTCTGGAAAAAGCGCAGAAAGAATTTTATTCGGTTGTTAACACGTTTATCCTTCCTCTCTGCGATCCGCGAGGGACTTTAAAACTAGAAAATCGCCCTGAAAAAAACTCTTCCCTGGTTTCCTTTTACTACGATCAAAATAAAATTTCATGTTTGCGCTTTTTCCCGTGTGTTTCAACCAATAATCATGTCACGCCTTTTTACCTGGAAATAAAAACCTATTCTTCAAAATCTATTGTGAAACGGCTCAATGTTATTTTAAGAGAACTCCTAAAAGTTATGGAATACAATTGCTTTGATGGAAAGATACGAAAGCAACGTGATTATGGTAAAAGCAAGCGCAGATGCACATCATATAAACTCAAGACCCTTCAATTAGCCTTTGAGCTTGGCATGTGTTCGTGGGTAGCTCCAAATAATGGCGCATTGATCTTACACTCCATACTGTGTCGAATGGAAGAATGGGCTGCGAGAACATACGAAGGAAAACGTGTTCCTTTTGGATTTGTGGTGGATTTTGGCGCTGAAGCGGATAAGAATGCCGCCAGTTATTTACATTTCTTGAGCAATGACAGTAGTGCAGTATTTACTGACGGCGTATTTTCCGGAATAAAATTGGACCGAAACGGAAAAATACTATCATTTATAACCCGAAATACTCCAGTCAAGGCCGTGCAAACCACACAAGAGATGTTTGTCCCGCATCAATTTTCAGACATAGGCCAACACTGTTTTGGTAAAGCCATTGGCGTTATTGTTTTAACTAACGGCGAAATATTGTTAGTTAAACAGTGTGCTATTTGCTTTGCTAAGCGCGGAACAAAATGGGTTTCTTTCGATTGGGATCGTGTATATTCCAAACTGCTTCCATACTTTTTGATGGGTGCGGATGATTTAATTACAGCCCAAAAAAAGATTAAAATTATTTATAAGACTTTATTAGATGTTTCTTTTTCGCACGTCGGTGGATGCTTGGCTTTCGTCCGTCCGGATGTAAGTGACACCGATATATCAAAAATAATCAAGGACCGCCTTGATTTAGCTGGCATTGGGGAGTTACCTGCCGGCGTTAGTGCCGAGAGCAAAGAAAAGATTGCTGTGCTGCGTTATTTGTTATCTGACAATAACTTTTTTGAGATAGAAGCTCCTCTACGAAAGGAGATATTGAGCTTGGACGGCGCAACTGTAGTTTCTCCTGATGGCTCATTTTATTGTGCAGGCTCTATTGTTTCTGTTCCCGGCGGGAGTTCTCACGGAGGGCGTACTGCAGCGGCAAAAAGACTTGCTGCTCTAGGGGTTGGTATCAAAATCTCCGAGGACGGTTATATAGAGGCATATGGGTCGTTTAATAATGCGCAGAATCATGCCAGTAAAGCATGTGAGGCTGGGAATTCCGATCGACTTACCATTTTGTTTAAGATTCGATGAATTTTCCTACATTGCAATAAATAATCACTTGACATCTGTAGCTTTTCCTGGTATAATACCCGAACTGAGATGTTTATTTTTCTGCACAGAGTGTATTATCGAATGTTTTGTGCATATAATTTTATCGAACCATATGGGAACGCCCATATTGTTTTACGTTCTTCTTGAGCTAGGATCTGCTCTCGGAGTTGGCTTCTCAGAAGACGAAAGATTCCTGCAATTGCAGATTGTAGGAACGATAGCGGGGATGTTGCGTTGGCACATCCCCGCTATCAACTTTGTGTTGCCTCTTTGACTAATACGCATTCTTTTTCGATACTCTCCGAGCATCCTGTGCTTTGGGTTGATCCCATTTCGACGGATGAATGTCTAAGAAACGAGCTTCGAGGGCTGTACTACACTAAACGGCGTTATGTGGAAAACGATGCAGGAAACCGCTTTTTGTATGATGCGTATGGCGTGAAATGGCTTGCTTTTGATCCGAGAAGCCAAATGTAAATAAGGATTAGCTGACAGGTGGTATTCCGAAAATTGGCGCCGTAACAAACTACATCCCGACCAGCATGAGCGAGTAGTAATTTCATGCCCAGCGAACTGATACGGGCATGAGCTGATATAGGTTACTTCTTTACTTTTTTTTACTATTTTGAGTTTGGTGGGCAATCTCATGGTCTAAACAGACATCGTAAACAGCGAGTACCATTCGAATGCGGTTGTGCATATCTTTATTGTATTTAAACCCAAAAATAACAGAAAAAGAGAGAAAAATCAGGTAAGTCCATAGCCTTAAACAAGCACTTTGGCACAAAGTGTGCGTCGAAGCTGCAGTTAAAAAGTTTATTATTGGAATCAATGCAAATACGCCAGATAACAGCATGGATAAACCTTGCACTTCCCGTAGCCGCTCTGGCTTTTTGTCTTGATTGCGGATTTGTATGTAGTAAACACAATGAGCAAAGTAATCTGAGCACTGCTGTTCAGCATTCTTTTTATTATCACTTAAAGACCCTAAGAAAAAATGAGCATTAGCTTTTTCTTTATAACGTCTGAACTTTTCAGAATTACCTACGATATTATCTTTAATTAAACAATTTCCGATGGCTTTTTCCTCTAAGCCAAGAACTCTTTTATAAAAGCATTCACTAATCGTGTTAATAACTGAGCCAATTAAAAATGATGCCGCAATAAGACTGATAAAGCTAAGAATTAAAAGAAATGTGGATTCGCCTATTGCTGTCGACCATATCACCATAATTTGGCTTGAACTAGGATACTCGCAAATCCAGAGTCCAAGCAAAAATACGAATCCTCCAATTAGCAGATTAAAATAGTCAAATATACTGAATTTCTCTGCAACACTATCCATTTTCCGCATCCTTCCTAAAGTGTAGGTTTGTCAAACATATTGGACAGAGAACTCTGCTGGGGAGAGCCAGTGGAGGGGCCTCATAGGTAAGCTGTTGGAGCGGCGGTTGTGGACAGCGAGCTGCTTTGCAAAGTCGTCCAGAGAATAGAACGCATGGCAGGAATAGAAGCGTTTCTGGTCCTCGCGGTGGCTGCGCTCCACCTTACCGTTGTGCCGCGGCGTATATGGACGAATGAGCTTATGCCGAATATCAAGTTCGGCAGCCGTCCGCTCAAACAGTGTCGGCAGATCGCGTTTACTGTTGGAAAAACGGTTGGTGAACTCGAAGCCATTGTCCGTCTGGACACACTCCACCTTGATCCCGCGGCGCGCATACCACGCGGTCAGTCTGCGCAGGAAATCTGCCGAAGAATAGGTGGACTGCTCCGGATAGGCGGCGAGGAAGCGCAGGCGCGTGAACTCGTCGATGGTGTGTACTGGAACAGCCGCAGCTCCGGATCCGCGATGCACTTGCGGGGCACGACCTTCACATCCACCTGCACGCGCTCACCGGGACGGGTCATCTGCTCATAAGGCTTGGGTTTGTATGTATTTTTCGGCTTTTCGGCAGGAAACAGGCCCATTTTACGCATGACACGGAACAAACTCTCCGGGCCGCGGGTGTAGCCGCGCTGCCGCAGACGGTGCCAGAGTTCGACCATGCCCAGGGTTGGATTCCGGCGGCGCATGTCGCGGATGAGCTTCAGCTCGGCCTCTGTATGCTGGTTGGGGTGGCTGTGAGGCCGTCTGGACTGGCAGGCCAGGGACGCCACACTACCGTCCCACCGCTGT
>ERZ791624.1167-NODE-1167-length-13306-cov-2.008754_pt1 | contig 13306 bp, 12 predicted proteins | sample MGYA00510058_ERZ791624 | MGnify/ENA primary metagenome ERZ791624 (study PRJEB30046, sample SAMN00715158) | human gut metagenome | study: EMG produced TPA metagenomics assembly of the A metagenome-wide association study of gut microbiota in type 2... | reverse complement strand
ATTAGCCGCCGTTTGGAACAGGACAGAGCAGGGCACGGTCGCCATTGAGTACCCGGGTGTCGGGAATATGCCGGCACCACAGGGCGGCATGTGTTGATTTGCCAATGCCGCTGGGACCGCTGAACAGGATGGCTTGCCCACGATAATCAGAAAGGCACAATGCAGTATGTAGCATCCCCGGGCAGACAAAGGACGTTCCAGACAAAGGCAGGAAATGAACAGGGTATCTGTTTGCAGTTCTCTTTTCAGTCCTTCGATGAAATAGATGTCGGCATTCCTTTCGTCTTTTTCCTGATAGAGCGCATAGCAGGCGTTCAGATTTCCTATAGCCAGCAGGCGTGTTTCCCGTTCTTCCTTTCGGAAGATCACGATGTCGTTGCGTCGGAATATGGCCTGCCAGTCGTTGGACGGCAAAGGCAGACGGCCGACAAAATGGAATGTATAGTGCCGGTCTGCTCTTTTATCAGCGGGTTTACGGTCGAGGAACAGACGGCTGTTAACAGGAATTTCCTGTTCTGTCACTCCCGACAATTCATCGTCAGCGGGCCGATATTCAGTCTCACAATCTTCGGTTTTTAGTGTGTTACGGAGGGATAATCCATAATGATCTGTTCTTTGGCTTTCGCCATCTGGCAAAGATAGTCCATGTTTCCGGTGATTGTCTTTTCACAGTGTGCGGCGGCATAGCATACATTGCATACGGGACGAAGGTGGCAACCCTCGCATTCGGTATGGGATACCAGTTCCTTTGCTTCCTCTAAAAGCTTAAGGTGTGCCTCCAGCTCCTCTGCGGTCGGGAAACATACACCATAAATTCTCTGCAGCACTTTGTTTTTGCTGTCACCTTTCCAGTATGCACCAGAGTGACGGATCAGCTTGAAGTTTCTGCAAAGCTTTACATTATCTACATGCGGTCCACGGCACAGATCCGTGAAATCGCCCTGATCGTATACAGTGATATTTCCATCCTCCAGATCGGAGATCAGATCCAGCTTATACTCATCATCCTTGAACATTTCCATAGCCTCTGCCTTAGAAACTTCGCGGCGCATGATTTTCTTTCCGGATTTTGCAACCTTTTTCATCTCTTTTTCGATCTTTTCGATATCCTCGTCGCGGATAACATCCTCTCCAAGATCCACATCATAATAAAATCCTTCGGCTACAACCGGTCCTACCCAGAATTTGGCCTGCGGATACAGATGCTTGATTGCCTGTGCCATCAGATGTGCACAGGAATGGTTTAATGTTTTTAATTCTTCGTTTTCCTTAAAGTTTACCATATTACAACTCTCCTTCTTTTTGTATGGAAATAAAAAACACCCTGATATGTCATTTGACATATCTAAGGGTGCTTCTACACGGTTCCACCTTAATATTTTACTCTTATAGCCTGTAACGCAGCTACACGGTGACGCTTCTTTCGCGCACAGCTCAGGAGTGGTTTTCATGAAATCTTTCCATAAGTGGCTCGCACCATCTGCCACTCTCTCTGCATGTTCTGATTCCATTACTCGTTCCGTCAATGCTTTTTCTTTTCCTATGCATTGTACCACGTTCTGATTTCTAATACAATAGGGTAATTTTGCTAAACCATGGGTTAATCCATATAGGTGATTTTCAAATCAAATGACCACGGAACACCCGAAAGATACTGTTCTGCATAATAATCATTTTCTTTTGTAATCTTCTTTTTAAAGCGGAATGAATCCGGTGTAAAAAGAACCAGCAGATACGTATTTCCTTTTTTCAGACGGTAGGTATTTGTCTCTGATCCCATGCTGTATTTGGAAATACTGTCTTTTTTCTTCTGCAGTTCTCTCTGTATGGCACTGGTATATCCCGGTGAATTTTTGATGGCACGATTGGCACTTCTTGTAAGTTTCTTTCCGGCATTGGCATCGTACCATACCTTACCATATCCACTCGCAAAATTTCTGGAGAGGAACTGGTAGTAGGTACGATTCCATGGATCATAAATCTCATATCCGTTTTTTAACTCTTTCGGCAGAAACATAAGATAGTTGTTGTCGTTATAAATAACTTTCTTCTTGGATTTTCCCTTAAAATTATTTTCCGTAAACTGGTATTTGCCGGTTTTTGTACATTGGAATTTGACAAAGGAAACGTTTTCCCCCATACCGTCATCATTGACATAGCTGGTATTTGCCTTGCCTTCATCCCCGGCACATTGATATGGTTCGACCCCTCTTTCAGTGCGGGAACCTGCTGCATGGTATAGCTGTACACACCTTTTGAAATCAGTTTTCTCTCATAAGCACTTGTCTCAAGCTGCCGGTACGTCAGTTTATCTGCATTGGATTTGTTTACAAGATTTCCAGTCATCAGTGCCGTAACGGAATGCACCATTGCCGCATCCGCATGATCCATTTCAACCGGTGTCACAGCAAGCGCTGCCAAAATCATAGCCAGAACAAAACAAACTCTCTTTTTCCACATTTGCTTTCGCATATTAAATGATCCTTTTTTTTGTTATTATTTTATTCTATCTTTCCGATTCCTTCAAGTACTTTCTGCTCTATTTTCATTATCTCATAAATAAAACCATCAGCCACCTTACCGCAAATGCTGCCACCCAGGCGATCATACACTGCCAGATCACCATGCCAACTGCCCATTTTCGTCCAAGTTCCCGGCGAATGGAAGCAATTGCTGCAATACACGGCGTGTACAACAGACTAAATACCAGAAGTGAAGCTGCCGCTACCTGTGTCAATGCATCCTTTACTGCTCCTCCAAATAAAATTTCCAGAGTTGAGATCACGCTCTCCTTTGCCATAACGCCGCTGATCAATGAAGTACAGATCCTCCAATCTCCCAGTCCAAGCGGTGCAAAAATTGGAACCAGGCAGTTTGAAATCATCGCAAGAATACTGTCTTTAGAATCTGCCACCAGATTAAAATGCAAATCAAATTTCTGTAAGAACCAGATACAGATCGTTGCTACAAAAATAACGGTAAATGCTTTCTGCAGGAAATCTTTTGCTTTCTCCCACAAAAGCTGCATAACATTTTTCAGCCCCGGCAGACGATAATTTGGCAGCTCCATGACAAACGGAACCGCATCTCCACGGAACAGTGTTTTCCGATACAACAACGCAACCAGGATTCCAATCACAATTCCGGTCAGATACAAAGCACACATCACGAGTGCTCCATACTCCGGGAAAAATGCGCTGGTAAAAAATGCATAAATCGGCAGTTTTGCCGAACAGCTCATAAACGGAGTCAGCAAAATCGTCATCTTCCGGTCTCTCTCACTCGGTAGCGTGCGGGCGACATCACCGCCGGAACTGTACATCCAAATCCGATGAGCATCGGTACAATGCTTCGTCCGGAAAGTCCGATTTTTCGCAGAAGTTTATCCATAAAAAATGCAACTCGCGCAATGTAACCACTGTCTTCCATCAATGACAGAAAGAAAAATAATGTTACGATAATTGGCAGGAAACTCAGTACACTTCCGACTCCGGCAAAAATACCGTCAATGATCAGTCCGTGAAGCACTTCATTGACTCCCGCTGCCGTCAGCGCACGGTCTGTCACATTAGACAGTGCGTCAATCCCCATGGCAAGCAGGTTCTGTAAAAAAGCGCCGATCACATGGAACGTAAGGAAGAACACCAACAGCATAATACCAATAAAACATGGAATTGCTGTATATTTTCCGGTCAGAATCCGATCAATTTTCTCACTGCGGATGCGCTCCCGGCTTGCCTTCGGCTTTACTACCGTTTTCTCGCACACCTTTTCGATGAAATTAAAACGCATATCCGCAATCGCCGCACTGCGATCGAGCCCACGCTCTTTTTCCATCTGTACAATCAGATGTTCCATTGCTTCGTGCTCATTCTCGTCCAGTTCCAGTTTCTGCAGAATCAGATGATCCCCTTCAATGATCTTAGAAGCTGCAAAACGCAGAGGAATTCCCGCATGCTCTGCGTGATCCTCGATCAGATGGCTGACTGCATGAATACAGCGGTGCACGGCTCCACCAAACTCATTTTCACTACAGAAATCCTGTCGTCCCGGCCGCTCCTGATATTTTGCGATATGCAGTGCATGCCTTACCAGTTCATCCACTCCCTCATTTTTTGCAGCAGAAATCGGGACCACCGGCACACCCAGCATTGCTTCCATCCCGTTTACATCCACCGATCCTGAATTTCCGGTCATCTCATCCATCATATTGAGTGCCACAACCATCGGGATATCCATTTCCAGCAGCTGCATCGTCAGATACAGATCCGCTCGATATTGGTTGCATCAATAATATTGATGATCGCCTTTGGTTTATCCTCCAGCACAAAATTTCTTGAAACAATCTCCTCACTGCTGTAAGGGGACATCGAATAGATTCCCGGCAGATCTGTCACCAAAGTGTCTGGGTGTCCTTTGATCGGTCCATCCTTGCGGTCAACCGTAACCCCCGGAAAGTTTCCGATATGCTGGTTTGAACCGGTCAGCTGGTTAAACAGCGTCGTCTTTCCACAATTCTGATTTCCCACCAGCGCATATGTAAGCCTCGTCTTTTCCGGCAAAGGGTTTCCATCCCCTTTTACATGATACTTTCCTTCTTCTCCGAGGCCGGGATGTACCGATTGGTTGATGTTTCGGGCGCCTTCGTGTTTTCTGGTACGGGAGGAAATTCTCTCTATCGTAATCTGATCCGCATCTGCCAGCCGGAGTGTCAGCTCGTATCCATGGATCTGCAGTTCCATCGGGTCTCCCATGGGAGCAAACTTAATCACTGTCACTTCCGCTCCCGGAATCACTCCCATATCCAGGAAATGCTGCCGAAGCGCACCCTCGCCGCCTACGGTTTTAATGACTGCACTTTTCCCGATTTCCAATTCTTTTAATGTCATATTGTCTTATCCTTTGCATTCTTTCTTTTGTGTTATTGATAATTTTTCTTAATTATACACGTAAATTACTAAAAGAGAAAGTTTTTCAATAAGAAAATATGGAAAAGAACAAGTCTATAAAGTTAGTTTTTTGTACATGGAAATTGTTTCTTCATTCGTCTCCCCGTAAATAAAATAATAGTCGATCTGATCCTCGCCCAGTGTACTGATGTAAGGCCCATAGGTTTTGATATTACAGAGCAAAACGGTTTCTTTAGCCGCTATCCCAAGCCCATACCCCTTCCTGGATAAAACAAGAGGCATCCGCATAGGCTTTCCTCCAAAAGAAATATACTTTGCCTTTGCACGCAGCACGAGCAGATCCGTAGAAAGAATTCCCTTTGCATTAATCTTTTCCGAAGAATCCCATTCAAAAAATTCCCAGGTCTGCTGATCCATAATCAGGCGCGGTTCCACGGAGCGTTCCTTTAACAGTACCGTCCCATCTGCTGTTTCAAATTGTATGGCACCTGTTTTTTTATCAATCACAGCACTGACTTTTTCCGTGGAAACTTTTAATGCCGTCTTTGACTCTCTGACACTCCACGAAAAAACATCCGTTGCCTCCGGTTTCCAGTAGGTATCCTTGATTTCTGTCGTCACACCTTTGACGAAACTTACCCTTATCACCTCGGGTGTCATCGGTGTCAGCCGAAGAATTCCTGCCATACTTGCAATGTCTATATGCTTTTTCGTTTTTTTGGCCCATTTCACCGTATAATTCATGCGGGAATGTCCACGTACCGGTAGCAACCGGTTATCCGGCAGATCCCCAAATGCATAAGGAGACGGATTGATCTGCGCAATCTCCGGGGCCTTCGACACCTTTGAAACCGGATGGATGTCAGATTTCTCTTTCTCGAGTACAGACTTCTCTGAAACCGGATGGATGACAGGTTTCTCTTTCTTGGGTACTGACTTCTCTGAAACCGGATGGATGTCAGGTTCCTCTTCCTTCGGTGCAGACACCTCGATCCGTTCCGGACCGATATAACTTCGCGCATTGCGTTCCTTATCTGCCTCCGTCCGTCGCTGCTGCTCTATTTCTTTTTGCGTAAAGGTTTTCTTTTCATATTCCTTTGCCTTGGTCAGTGTTTCTGCTGCAAACACTTTCTGCTTTTTCTCTTTTGAAACCGGATCTGTCAGAATTCTGCTCAGATTTCCGTGATACAACACCACAAGCTCATGCAGCGCGCGGGTTGCCGCAACATACAAAAGTTTCACATGTCCGTTATCTGCCGGATATTTTTTCTGCGTCGGATCATACAAAAGAACCGCATCAAACTCCAGTCCTTTCGTGTAGGCAACCGAAAGCACCATAACACCGTCTCCAAATTCCGTAGTTCCCGGGTTACAGTCCACAATCTCCATATAAGATTTCAACTGTTCCGCCAGCTCTGCTGCCTCTTTTTCCTCACGACAGATCACCGCAATCGTTTCATATCCATCTTGCTGCCACTTCTGGATCGTGTGTACCGTCTCTTCTAAAAGCACTGTTGCATCCGGCTGTTTCTCCACCCGCACGGCTGCTCCATGCCGGATAATCGGTTCCACCGGATACACAGCAAAATCTCCATGCCGCAAAATATCATTTGCAAATTCGGAAATTTCCACCGTATTCCGGTAACTTTTCCGCAACAGCCCAAACGCATCATACGTGCCGGTCAGCACCAGTTTCCGCAATTCCTCCCAGTCATTTAGCCCATACCGGAAATGTATGTTCTGGGAGGTATCCCCCATGATCGTGTATGTGCATCCCCGCAGACAATAGTGCAGACAGCAATATGCCATCATTCCAAAATCCTGTGCCTCATCGATGACCACATGACTGGCCTCCCGCACCGGATCAGTTTCCTTGATCCGCTTGTAAATATAGGCAAGCGCTGCAAGGTCGTATACATCAAAAGAAGTTTCTGGTATATCTACTTCTTTCCCGGCAACTGCCTGCACCTGTAAGAATTCCCGGTAAAAATCGTAAATAGATGTCTTCCATTTTCCATCTCCAAAAAAAGAAGCATATTTCTTATCCAGTGCCTTTTTTACTTTTGCCGGATAGGATATTTGTTTTCCCAGAACTTCGTTTTCGTATTTGGAATATAAAACCTCGTTGAGCATAAGAATTTTGCTCTGCATGGAAAGATCCGGATGTTCCCGCAGATAAGTATTGATCAGCACATGCCCGACCAGAAGTGTCTTTGTGTTTTCCAGATAAACTTCCTCGTGTGAAATTTCCCTCTGTTCATAAGCTGCACAATATAATTCCAGATCATGAAACCACTCACGTTTTCCTTTCTGCGCATTCTTTTCATCATCTTTTTCCAGGAGGTGAAAACAATATTTCCGTTCATCCCAGTCCTCATACAACAGACGGATGAACAGCTGTTCCATCGTCATCTGCCGGATGCCATACACATCCAGTTCCGGCAATACCCCCGTAATGTAATTCAAGAGTATCCGGTTGCTCCCTATAATATAGAAATCTTCCGGCCGGAAATCATCGCTGTAATTGTATAAAATATAGGAAATACGGTGCATAGCGACGGTTGTCTTTCCCGAACCGGCTACACCCTGTACAATGATATTGGTCTTTGGAGAACGCCGGATAATCAGATTCTGTTCTTTCTGAATCGTTGCAATGATCTCACCGAGCACCGCCTTCTTGTTTTTCGCCAGATACTTTGTCAGAAGTTCATCATTTGCCACCACATCGGAATCAAAAAAATCTTTCAGATGATCATTTTCAATCTCATACGTGCGTTTCCGTTTCAGGTCAATCGTAAAGGTTCCCTCCGAACTGACGGTATACTGACATGGTCCCAGACCACTCTCATAATATACCGATGCAATCGGTGCTCTCCAGTCCAATACGACCGGTTCCGAGTTATTTTTTGCAATTCCCACTCTTCCGATATAGTAAGACTCGTCCCCTTTTACATTCGGATCTTTGAAATCAATTCGTCCAAAATACGGTTTCCTGCGCGCTTTCTCATAACGCACCAGATCATACTCATTTTCCTTCAGACGCGCGGTTGCATTATTCCACAACGCCAGGCCTTCCTTATCCTGTGCCTCATACACGTCCAGCAGGTCTTCCAGATCCTCGTTCACTTTCCGGATATCTGCTCTGGCGCGTTCAAGATTTTGCTGTGCAATCCCGATAATCTCCTGCAGTTTTTGTTCTTCGGCCTCCCGCGTCAGTCCCGGAAGCATGTTTTTCTGTTCCAAATGTATTACCCTCCTGTAATTTACAGAATGTTTGAAAGACACAGGTTTCGCAACCGGCGTGTCAGGGAAAACGTGCCTGCATCTTTTTTCTGTGCTCCCATAAGGATCGTGATATCCTGTTCCGGCAGATTTGCAAAATATACGCCCAGCCAGCCATCCCAGCCATATTCTCCCTTTACACAGATTCCCTGCTGCAATTCAGGTGCCACACATCTCCGCATAAAATTTGCATAGGTATACCCTTCCAGTCCGATCCACTGCTGCATTGCCTGCTGCGGGTTTGCCGACATACTGCCAGCTTGTCCCAGGTGCAAATACCAGTGGACATGCCGCAATTTTTTCTGCCATTTCCTGTGTGCTCACCGAGTGATCACTTTCCAGACGCGCACATGCTTCCTCAAACACTTTTGTGACTGCACGTCCACCCATGGTCTGTTCCTCCGGATATACCAGCCCGGAAGTCATCGCTAAAAGATCATGCATCAGTATCGGCCTCTCCGGTGTATACAATTTTCCGTCTCGCTCCACTTTCTAGTGTGCAAATGCCGGAAGGATATCCGCTACCGGCTCGTACAGATCAAGCATTCCTCTTTCCATCAGAATCATTGGCGCCACTGCTGTAATCGGTTTTGTCATGGAATATAACCGGAAAATAGTATTCCGTTCGATTGGTTTTTCCGCTTCCCGGTCCGCCATTCCAGCCTGTGCATAGACCAGTTCTTCATTTCCTTTTGTTATGAGAAGATTAGCACCCATGACTTCGCCTGAGGCGATAGATTGTATTATCAGATCCGTAGCCTGTTGCGTTAATTTTTTCAACATTTTTTCTCCCTGTTTCATCCCGTTTTTCACTATTTATAAAATTTTACTCTTAATTCGTAGAATGTGCAATTTATTTTACTTTAAAATTAAAAAGAAACGGTCACCATACTTTCAACTTTAAAAATACAGTGACCGTTCTACTCGGTTTCGCTATTCAATTTTTTATTCCTTTCTTTTGTAATTTAATTCTTCCAGCTCACAAATGTTTCCACCTGTTTAGAAAATTAGTGATATGTATGCTCTATATTGAATAATAATCTGAAGTATGCTCTCTCGCTTTTTATAGAATGAACTTCTTCCGCACATCCTACCCTCAAATTACCTTCCGTGGTATCTTTCCGCAGTATCTTCATCTGTAAAATGTCTGTACATATCCATTGCCTTCCATCGTCTCTGTTATCCTCTACTAATAACTTTAAGAATTATTCTCATCCATTTGAAAAGGCTTTTCCTGCTGAAAACTATCAGACACTACCACACTTACCATGAAGTTTTGGATTTTACTTATCGTCCCATTGGACTGTACCTCCTCTTCTCATTCAATTCCTGCTTACTCCAAGCTTCTCTTTATTTCCAATTGGCTTCCCAACCGCTTGGTTCGATTGGAAGTCTTGTGTAATTAGGTCTTGTTTGTTTTGTTGACTGTATATTACCATATGCGTTTTATATTGTCAACTATTTTGCTTAAAATTTTTATTTTTTCTCTTTATTTTTTATCTATTCTTAAATTGTGTATGTTTTATATTTAAATATATATTTTTAACTGAAAGTTTAAAATGCAAAAAACACGGCAAAATCCTGATAATACAAGATCTTTGCCGTGTGCAGATTTTCTTACAGGCACTGTTTTAAGAATTACATCTTTCCGCCATAAACCGGGAAACCGCTGCTCTCTCCGTAATTTTCGATATGCTTGAAGTTCTTAAGTACTTCCATATCCTCCTTGCGGATCTCAAAATCAACCTCTGCATTTGTTTTCATATGCTCCGGATTTGCCGTCTTCGGCAGGGATACTACGCCAAGCTGTATCGTATACCGAATGCAAAGCTGTGGAACGGTTACTCCATACTTTTCTGCCATTGCAGCAATTTCCGGCTGCTTTAAGATTTCCCCGTGAGCGATTGGGGAATATGCCTCCACAACGATACCATTCTTCTGACAATAATCCACAAGTTCTGTTGGTGTGTTACTAATATGAAGAAGAATCTGATTCACCATCGGTTTGATCTCACAGTTTTTTATCAGATTTTCAATATCACCGATCTGGAAATTAGATACACCGATCGCTTTCAGTTTGCCTGCTTTATAAGCATCCTCAAGAGCTCTCCACGCCTCACGGTTTCCCTCTTCATAACGGTTCTGGCTCTGATTGACTTCTGTCCATGGCTGAGGGCTGTGGATGATCATCATATCCAGATAATCCAGTCCCATCTTCTTTAAGGTTTCATCGATTCCCGCCATTGCCTGCTCATATGTCTTGTGCTCTGCTGCAACTTTTGACACAACAAATAAGTCTTCTCTCGGGATTCCACAGGTGCGGACCCCTTCCCCGACACCACGCTCATTGCCGTACGCCTGCGCCGTATCAATCATGCGATAACCGATTTTTATGGCTTCTCTTACCGCTTCTGCCACTTCACTGTCATCGATAAACCAGGTACCGAGTCCTAATTTTGGGATTTTAATTCCGTTTTCCAGTGTATATGTATTTTCTAACATGTTTTTCATCCTTTCAATGCACCTTTTATATTTATTTATACTTCCCTATTTTTCCTCATTCCATACTTCTTTTGCCATGCGGAACACTGCCCATGCTTTCGGCCATCCGCAATAAAACGCTGCATGTGTAACGATCTCTGCTATTTCCTCTTTGGTAATACCATTTGCCTTTGCACTCTGCAGATGATATTTGAATGATTCATCGGTAAGTCCCTGTGCCATCAGTGCCACAACCGTCACAAGGGAACGGTCGTGCAGGGAAAGTTGTTCTTCTCTGCTCCACACTTCACCAAAAAGCACATCATCATTCAATTCTGCAAACTTTGGCGCAAACTCTCCCAACTGTGTTCTTCCTGCTGTCTGTTTTACTGCCATAATTTAAAACCTCTCTATTTTAGCACTGTTATATTGCTCATCCGTTACCGGCTCACACCACTCATTGCTGCAGTTTTCTCCCGGACATTCCACCGCAATATGACTGAACCAGGAATCTGCTGCCGCTCCGTGATAATGCTTTACACCCGGTTTAATATATACCACATCCCCCGGATGCAGAATCTGCGGTTCTTTGCCCCACTCCTGATATACACCCTCACCAGCAGTACAGACAAGGATCTGTCCACCACCTTTATCTGCGTGATGAATATGCCAGTTATTCCGGCATCCCGGTTCAAATGTGACATTCGCCATATAAACCGGACATTCTTTTGGATCTGTCAGCGGATGCAAAAAGGAATCTCCGACAAAATACTGCGCATATGCATCATTCGGTGCTCCGATTCCAAAGGCATCTGCCTGTTCAAATGCAGCTCTTTCTTTGTACTTCATACTTTTAAATCTCCCTTATTCTTTTCTTAGTTGTATTTTAACCGCGCTTTTCTTGACGTAGAAGAATCGATATTATAATATCGTATTAACTTATAAGCAATACATATGAGGAGGTATTTTCCATATGTTCAATCATTTACTCACTGTTTTTGTCTGTGCCGCTGACTGCGGAAGTTTTAACAAAGCAGCGGAAAAACTTTATCTGTCCGCACCTTCTGTCATGAAACAGGTAAACGCATTGGAAAAACAGCTGGACATGAAACTGTTTCACCGCACTAACCAGGGACTGCATCTGACCCCCGCCGGTCAGGTGATCTACCGCCATGCCAAATACCTTTTTTCTTATTCCCGGAATGCCATCGCGGAAGCCCGTGCCGCTGCCAGCCTTTCTGAAAAAACGTTTTGTATCGGAAGTTCGCTTCTCAATCCGTGCAAACCTTTTATGGATCTGTGGTACAAAGTAAATGCTTCGTTTCCGGGTTACCGGCTGCACATTGTTCCTTTTGAGGACGACCATCAGGGCATTCTTACCGAAATTTCCTCCCTGGGCAAAAAATTTGATTTTCTCATCGGAGTCTGTGACTCTGCGCTCTGGCTGGACCGCTGTAACTTTCTGCCTCTCGGCACTTATCAGCACTGCATTTCCATGTCGCGTGAACACCGGCTGGCGTCAAAAAAACGCCTGCGCATCGAAGATCTCTATGGAGAAACACTTATGATGGTAAAACAAGGCGATTCCGATACCGTCGATGCAATCCGCGCCGAGATTTTGAAGCATCCACAGATTCACATTGCAGATGCCCCGCAGTTTTACGATATTGAGGTATTTAACCAGTGTGAACAGTCCCAGAACCTCATGGTCACAATTGAATGCTGGAAAGATGTCCATCCGGCTCTTGTAACACTCCCTGTTGACTGGGATCACCCGATCCCTTACGGAATTCTCTATGCCAAAGAACCGGATGCCGATGTAACACACTTCATTGAAACCGTGAAAAAAGCACAGGAAAAAAACATGTGACCAAATTCCCCCAAAATTTCAAAAACGGGAAAATTTCATACAAATTTTATTGATTTTATTGGGTAATTATGTATAATACTAAATTAGGGAAAAAGGAATTTTTTCTTACTATACTATAAAGAAAGAGGTTTAAATCAAGATGGCAGAAATCAATTTAAGCAAGTATGGTATCACCGGTACCACAGAAATCGTTCACAACCCTTCTTATGAGAAATTATTCGAAGAAGAGACAAAAGCTGGCCTTGAAGGATATGAAGTTGGTCAGGAGACAGAGCTTGGTGCAGTTAACGTAATGACTGGTATCTACACCGGACGTTCTCCAAAAGACAAATATATCGTTATGGACAAGAACTCAAAGGACACTGTATGGTGGACATCTGATGAGTACAAGAACGACAACCACCCAATGACAGAAGACACATGGGCAGTTGTTAAGGATATTGCAAAGAAAGAGCTCTGCAACAAGAGACTTTTCGTTGTAGATGCATTCTGTGGTGCAAACAAAGACACCCGTATGGCTATCCGTTTCATCGTAGAGGTAGCTTGGCAGGCACATTTCGTAACAAACATGTTCATCAAGCCTTCCGCTGAAGAACTTGAGAATTTCGAGCCTGATTTCGTAGTATACAATGCTTCTAAGGCTAAAGTTGCAAACTACAAAGAGTTAGGATTAAACTCTGAGACATGTGTAGCTTTCAACATCACAAGCAAAGAGCAGGTTATCATCAATACATGGTACGGCGGAGAAATGAAGAAAGGTATC
>ERZ791624.1164-NODE-1164-length-13326-cov-2.216261_pt1 | contig 13326 bp, 15 predicted proteins | sample MGYA00510058_ERZ791624 | MGnify/ENA primary metagenome ERZ791624 (study PRJEB30046, sample SAMN00715158) | human gut metagenome | study: EMG produced TPA metagenomics assembly of the A metagenome-wide association study of gut microbiota in type 2... | reverse complement strand
TCCCGCTTGATAGCTTCCCGTTCAATCTCCAACTGTTTAATACGACGGGAAACTTCGTCCAATGCTTCCGGTACTGAATTCATCTGCATACGCAAACGAGCTGCGGCTTCATCCATCAGGTCGATTGCCTTATCCGGCAAGAAACGATCCGAAATATACCGGGTTGATAACTGAACAGCTGCAATGATAGCATCATCCTTGATACGGACCTTATGATGGTTTTCATACTTTTCCTTCAATCCACGCAGGATAGAAATAGCATCCAACTCATCCGGTTCATCTACCATGACAATCTGGAAACGACGTTCCAAGGCTTTATCTTTCTCGAAATACTTCTGGTATTCATCCAACGTTGTAGCACCAATCGCCTCAAATCACCACGAGCCAAAGCAGGTTTCAAGATATTGGCAGCATCCATGGCACCTTCTCCCTTTCCTGCGCCGACCAACGTATGAATCTCATCGATAAACAGGATGATTTCTCCTTCCGACTTCATCACTTCGTTTACGACAGCTTTCAGACGTTCCTCAAACTCACCTTTGTACTTTGCACCGGCAACGAGTGCACCCATATCCAACGAATAAACCTGTTTGTTCTTCAGGTTCTCGGGTACGTCTCCCCGTAGGATACGATGTGCTAATCCTTCGACAATAGCTGTTTTACCCGTACCCGGTTCACCAATCAGAATCGGATTGTTCTTAGTTCTCCGGCTTAATATCTGAAGTACCCGTCGAATTTCTTCGTCACGTCCGATTACCGGATCGAGTTTACCGCTACGAGCAGCTTCATTCAGGTTAATGGCATATTTTTCCAATGATTGATAAGTGTCCTCACTGGATTGTGACGTTACTTTTTCTCCTTTCCTTAATTCGCTGATAGCGTTACGCAACTCCTTTTCCGTCATTCCGGCATCTTTCAGAATGGTGGATACAGTGCTTTTTACAGTGAGCAACGCTAACAGTATATGTTCCAAAGAAACAAACTCGTCGCCCATTTCCTTTGAATACTGGGTTGCTTTCTGCAATACATCATTTGCTTCACGGCTCAGATACGGCTCACCACCGGAAACTTTAGGCAGCGAATCAATCTGTTTGTCAACGACAACCGCTACTTGCTGTCCATTCATACCTAACTTTTGGAAGATGAAGTTCGTAACGTTTTCGCCTACCTTCATCACCCCCTGCATGATGTGAACGGGTTCTATGGCTTGTTGCCCCCGGCTTTTCACCAGATTTACAGCCTCCTGTATCGCTTCTTGGGATTTGATTGTAAAATTGTTAAAGTTCATATCGTTGTTCTCCTTTCTTTTTCATGTTTCTAATAACACTTAAAAGGGCGCAAAAGATTTGCCAAGTAGAAAAATGTGACAAAATAGCATGATTATAAGGAGCTTACAGGACAAAATGGCTTCTTTTTCCAGTGTATGACTGACGAATTTGCTGCGAAATGAGGAGGATAAATGAAAGTATTGTAGTATCTTTATCGGCTGTAATGTTATTGTAAATAAGATATGAACGATAAACCTCAAATAAAACTGTCTGAAACAGTAGTGCTGATTGATGCAGCTTTTCTGAACTTTGTAATTACAGATATGAAAGGATACTTTGAAGATACTTTGCAACGTTCTTTACAAGAGATAGACCTTTCGATACTGACTACCTATCTTACTTTGGATGCCGGGATTACGGAAGGGAAAAATGAAGTCCAATTTCTTTTTGTTTACGATAAGGAGTCTGGGCGGCTTGTACATTGCCGGCCTTCCGATCTGGAGAAAGAACTGAACGGGGTTGCTTTTCAAAGCCCTTATGGAGAATATTCATTTGCCAGTGTCCCTTCGGAGGGAATGGTGACAAGGGAAGATTTATTCTTGGATTTGCTGTCTATTGTTGCCGATTCGGCTGATGTGAAAAGAATGATTGTGATTTCCTTTAATGAAGAATACGGGAAGAAAGTGGCTGATGCGCTGAATGAAATAAAAGATAAGGAAGTGATTCAGTTCCGCATGAACGAACCGGATGCTCCGGTGAAGTATAAATGGGAAATGTTGGCTTTTCCTGTGATGCAGGCATTGGGGATCAAAGCTGACGAACTGCAATAATATCAGTTCCTATATTTGCTGACTATACCTATATATTTAATACTTAAAATTTAGCCCTGTGTCTGATTTTCGTTTAAAAGTATTCCAAAGTGTAGCGAAGAACCTGAGTTTTACGAAAGCTTCGCAAGAACTGTTTGTAAGCCAGCCTGCTATCACTAAGCATATCCAGGAGTTAGAGACTTATTATCAGGCTCGTTTGTTCGAGCGTCAGGGAAGTAAAATTTCGCTGACCGATGCGGGGGAATTGCTGTTGAAGCATAGTGAGAAGATTCTGGATGATTACAAGCAACTGGAATATGAAATGCATTTGTTGCATAACGAGTATATTGGTGAATTGAGACTGGGTGCCAGTACAACGATTGCCCAATATGTCCTTCCTCCTTTATTGGGAAATTTCATAGCTAAGTTTCCGCAGGTCAATCTTTCTCTAATCAATGGAAATTCCCGGGGAGTGGAAACAGCCTTACAGGAACATCGGATAGATTTAGGTTTGGTGGAAGGAATCTTTCGTCTGCCTAACTTAAAGTATACTTCATTCTTGCAGGACGAACTTGTAGCAGTGGTGCACGCGCATACCAAGCTGGATATTCAGGATGAGATTACTCCGGAAGACTTACCGAATATTCCATTAGTTCTGCGCGAAAGAGGTTCCGGGACGCTGGATGTCTTCGAACGTGCTTTGTCGCAGCATAATCTGAAACTGTCTTCTTTAAATGTAATGATGTATCTCGGCAGTACGGAAAGCATTAAACTTTTCCTCGAACATACTGATTGTATGGGGATTGTATCTATCCGTTCCGTACATAAAGAACTCGTTGCAGGTAATCTGCGTGTAATTGAGATAAAGGGAATGCCTATGCAGCGTGAATTTAACTTTGTGCAACTGCAAGGGCAGGAGGGGGGATTATCCCAAGTCTTTATGCGGTTTGCGGGACATCATAGTAAAAGTCTGTAATCGGCTTTTCCGTTACTTTTACATACAGATTAACTTCCCAGCATTTCAATGCGTTACGATGCAACAAAATGGCGGGGAGTTGGTCTTGTTTTTAGTAATGTGTGGCACCAGAAAAGATTTTTCAATTTCATTTCTCATATTCTCATATAAAAAGTTATCCTTCTGATTACTAATCATATAAATTATGAGAATTAAAATGTTTACATGTATTTCTCATAATTTATTCAAGAAAACACGCTTAAAATACCGCATTTCTCATACTATCATTGGTATTTCTCATACTATTGCAAACGTTATTCTCATCATCCAATCATCAACACTTAATAAACTGTAGCAAAACTATTGTTCATCTTCGTTATAACTAACTGACAATCAAAGAATATCCTACTGAAATCAATAGATTTTCAATAAGAAATTCCTATCGTTGCACTCCAGTAAACAGGCTTGTGCACTGGAGTGAATAGGGCTACTACCCGAGTGCACCGATCTGTTTACTAGAGTGCAACAATGCGGATGAAGGAAAGAAAATACAATGATGCCGGTTGCGAAAGATATGTCATCTACCGACTTAACATATAAACTACGGTTATATTGCCTCCTACATATTAGTCCCTTTATTTCCATCAAGCAGGGGTTCTTTGCATTTTCCCTTTTTCTCCGTTGGCTTCGTTTGGCATCATAAACGCTTTATTCATAAGCCATTCAATGCCATTTCTCCCATTTTATTCGTTTATTCCAGAGATTCTGGGTAAGTTTGCTCATACTCTGTATAAAATCTCATATTTCTTTTTTATCTTTGTTCTTATATCATCAAATACAAGAACTTAATGGATAAGATCACCATATATCTTCTGGAAGAAAAGCAAGCTAAACGAAAGGGGAGGGCTTATATCTGGAAATGGTAGAGTAGGACGATTGATCATGTTCCGTGAGTGTCTTTGCCATGACGTAGTTCCGTTTATTATAGACGAGCGGCATAAGCAGTTTTATTATAGGGGACTTAGAGAGTTTGCGTCTACTCCCGGATATTTGCTTGATACTTGCCTTTTGGCGCAAGATATTTATGTAGCATGGGTGAAATATTTCTATTCTGGATTATTTGATACTCATAGAAAACTTAAAGAATTAAAAATCAATGGATAATGGATATAGAAAATTATAATTTACAATGATTTCTTGATGTCCGACAAAGCGATTATAAACGTGCTTTTACTTATTAGAATGAGACGGACGAGATGACTAAAAGGAATTTATATATATAATTAAATATTACTATTATGGGCTGTTTTATGAATCTTTTGGGCTGTTGCTTGGTGGAATTTTTACGGCGGTAGAATATCTTATCTCAAGTTTATTAATGATGATTACTATCATCGGTATTCCTTTTGGGATGCAAACATTAAAATTGGCAGGACTTGCTTTATGGCCTTTTGGCAAGGAAGTTAGAAGCGGAAGTCGTTCCGGCGGTTGTCTTTATATACTGATGAATGTAATATGGATATTTCTAGGGGGTATTTGGATTTGTTTGTCACATTTGCTTTTTGGGGCGGTGTTGTGTATAACTATTATTGGTATTCCTTTTGGTTTACAGCACTTTAAGTTGGCGGCATTAGCTTTATCACCTTTCGGAAAAGATATTATAACTGTGTAAGGATAGTTCTGAATAGATTATCTATAACTAAAAGTTATAATACATAATCAGAAACTATTAGTGTGTCTTGATTGTTTCCTGTACCTTTGCACCCCGAAAACAATTAAAGATAAAATATATGATTTCAACAGCTACAAAAACGTTGCAGGGAAACAACAAAACCATTTATGTTGCACTACTTTCTACTTTGACTTTCTTTCTGTTTTTAGACTATATTCCGGGGTTGGAGGCATGGTCGGCATGGGTGACTCCTCCGGTTGCTTTGTTTCTTGGACTTATTTTTGCGTTGACTTGCGGACAGGCACATCCGAAATTTAATAAGAAAACATCTAAATATTTATTGCAATATTCTGTTGTCGGACTGGGATTCGGAATGAATCTACATTCGGCTCTGGCTTCCGGTAAAGAAGGTATGGAGTTTACAGTTATTTCCGTAATCGGTACTTTAGTGATCGGTTGGTTCATCGGACGTAAGTTGTTTAAGATAGACCGGAACACTGCCTATCTTATTAGTTCAGGAACTGCTATTTGCGGTGGGAGTGCCATTGCAGCCGTAGGACCGGTGTTGAGGGCGAAAGATAGTGAAATGTCTGTTGCACTGGGTACTATTTTTATTTTGAATGCGATTGCACTTTTTATCTTCCCGATGATTGGTCATGCTTTGAGTATGGATCAGCAACAGTTCGGAACTTGGGCGGCAATTGCTATTCACGATACAAGTTCGGTTGTTGGTGCAGGCGCTGCTTATGGAGAGGAAGCCTTGAAAGTAGCTACTACTATCAAACTGACTCGCGCTCTCTGGATAATTCCTATGGCTTTTGCCACTTCATTTATCTTTAAAAGTAAAGGACAGAAGATCAGTATTCCCTGGTTTATCTTCTTCTTTGTGTTGGCAATGGTGGTAAATACTTATTTACTTGACGGAGTGCCGCAGTTGGGAGCTGCGATCAACGGAATTGCCCGTAAAACATTGACAATTACCATGTTCTTTATCGGCGCTTCTCTTTCTCTTGATGTGCTAAAAGCAGTCGGAATTAAGCCATTGTTACAGGGAGTTTTGCTTTGGGTAGTGATTAGCTTGAGCACGTTGGCATATATCTATTTTGTATAAGAAACACACACAAATGATATATAGAAAAGTGGGAGAATATTCGTACCATACGATATTTTCCCACTTTATTTTGATGCAGTTCCGTCTTAAAAAGACGGAGGAGATCCGCTTATTCTTTTTTCTTCAATGCTTCAAAAATCAAGCCCTCCAGTTCTTCTGCAAGCTCCGGATTGTCAGCAATACATTGTTTTGCGGCATCGCGTCCCTGACCTAGCTTTGTATCATTGTAGCTATACCATGAACCGCTTTTCTTGATAATTCCCAGATCGGCGCCCAAGTCGATGATTTCTCCGGAGTGGGAGATACCTTCACCGAACATTATGTCGAATTCTGCTCTGCGGAAAGGAGGTGCCACCTTGTTCTTCACCACTTTCACTTTAGTCAGCTTTCCGAGTACCTCTTCTCCGTCTTTAATCGCTTGGCTACCGCGAATATCCAAACGAACGGAAGCATAGAACTTCAGTGCATTACCACCGGTTGTTGTTTCCGGGTTGCCGAACATAACACCGATTTTCTCGCGGAGCTGATTGATAAAGATACAAGTAGTACGTGTCTTGCTAACGGCTGCTGTCAGTTTACGTAATGCCTGCGACATCAAACGTGCCTGAAGACCTACTTTGTTGTCACCCATATCGCCTTCGATTTCAGCTTTAGGGGTCAATGCGGCTACGGAGTCGATAACAATGATATCGATAGCGGAGGAGCGGATCAGTTGTTCGGCGATTTCCAATGCCTGCTCCCCGTTATCCGGTTGGGAAATATACAAATCGTCAATGTTAACTCCCAGTTTGGCTGCATAGAAACGGTCGAAAGCGTGTTCGGCATCAATAAAAGCAGCGATACCACCGGCTTTTTGTGCTTCGGCAATGGCGTGGATAGCCAATGTTGTTTTACCGGAAGATTCCGGGCCATAGATTTCGATGATTCTACCTCTGGGGTAACCTCCTACACCTAGTGCCACGTTCAAGGCGATAGAGCCTGTCGGGATCACTTCCACTTGTTCAACACTGTCGTCACCCATTTTCATGATAGAACCTTTACCGAAGCTCTTTTCTATCTTTTCCATGGCAGCCTGTAAGGCTTTTAGTTTTTCGCTTGATGCCATTTTATTATCTGTTTCAAAATTAAGTTCGTCTTTCTTTGCCATACCTTATAATTAATGGAATTATTGATTTAAAATCTGTGAGGCATGCTCTTTAGTCTTTACTTCTTTCGGAGTGATAATCCGTTCCACAATTCCTTCTTCGTTAATAAGGAAAGTGGTGCGGAAAGTACCCATATAAGCAGTCCGTACAGTTTCTTTTCTCCCCATACGCCGAATTCTTCCACTAACTTTTTGTCAGTGTCGGCTATCAGCGTAAAAGGAAGATTGTTCTTTTCGATAAACTTCTGGTGCGACTTTTCATTGTCCACGCTGACACCGATTACTTCGTAACCGGCTTTACGTAATTCTGAATAGTTGTCGCGCAGATTACATGCTTGTGCCGTACAACCGGATGTGCTGTCTTTCGGATAGAAATACAACACAATCTTTTTTCCCTTGTAAGCACTCAGACGGATTTCTTCACCTTTCTCATTGATGCCTAATACTTCCGGTGCTTTATCTCCTACGTTAATCATAACTTTCTTTTTAATATACGACTGATCTCCTACAACTCCAGATCTTTATCGAACACTTCGTGCCAAGGCAAACCTTGCTTGTTCAGTTGTTCCATGAACGGATCCGGATTAAATTCTTCTACATTGTTTACGCCCGGACGTTTCCATTCTCCTTTGAAGAACATCATGGCGCCAATCATGGCCGGAACTCCGGTAGTGTAGCTTACTCCTTGCATACCTGTTTCTTTATAGGCTTCCTGATGGCTGCAATTATTGTAAACATAATACGTACGTTCTTTTCCATCTTTCAGACCACGGATGCGACAACCGATAGAGGTTTCTCCTTCGTAGTTCTCGCCCAAATCCTGTGGATTAGGCAGAACGGCTTTCAAGAATTGCAGAGGTACGATCTTCACTCCGTTGTAATCTACTTCGCAATACGAGCCATACCGATGTTCTGGATAACACGCAGGTGGGTCAGATATTCCTGTCCGAAGGTCATCCAGAAACGTGCGCGTTTAATTGTCGGGAAGTGTTTCACCAATGATTCCAGTTCTTCGTGATAAAGGAGATATGAATCGCGGGGACCGATATTCGGATAAGTCAGGTCTTTGTGGATTTCCAGCGGACCGGTAGTTACCCATTGGCCGTTTTCATAATAACGTCCGTTCTGGGTAATTTCGCGGATATTGATTTCCGGATTGAAGTTGGTTGCAAATGCTTTGTGGTGATTGCCGGCATTACAGTCTACGATGTCCAGATATTGGATTTCGTCGAAATAATGCTTGGCGGCGTAGGCGGTATAGATACCACTCACTCCCGGATCGAATCCACAGCCGAGGATAGCTGTCAGACCAGCTTCTTTGAAACGTTCATGATAAGCCCATTGCCAACTGTATTCAAAATGAGCTTCATCTTTGGGTTCGTAGTTGGCAGTGTCCAGATAGTTAACTCCGGCTTTAAGACATGCTTCCATAATGGTCAGGTCCTGATAAGGGAGGGCAACGTTAATCACCATTTCAGGTTTGAAATTGTTGAATAAGGCTACCAACTCGTCCACATTATCTGCGTCTACTTTTGCTGTTTTTATATTAGGGTTACCTATTGCCTCGACGATTTTGTCGCATTTCTCTTTCGTACGGCTGGCAATCATGATATCTGTAAATACATCGGCATTTTGTGCCACTTTGTGTGCAACGACAGTACCAACACCGCCTGCACCGATAATAAGAACTCTACCCATTTCGTTAATTGCGAATTAAATATTAAGAATATTAGAATTGTTAGCTTGGCAAATATACGTGATTATTTTCAGATAATCATTCGCCGATACTCCTTTTTATTTGAAACGTTGCAAGGTGCCACTCTCGAATTCCAATGTTTTGCCATTATAGAACCAGTTCTCAAAACGGTTATCCTTTTTCAGTACTATTTCTATCGGGTCGCCGATAGACAGCCGGCATTCATCCGTACTCATGCCTACTTCGAGGTCGCCCCGCGAAATGATTTGCCAACGTTTCTCGGTAATGCCCGGATATTTTTTATGTATATCTTCAAACCCGAAAAGGTCTTCAATATAATTGTTGTTTCTGGTGATTACGTCATACTTCAAGTCAACCTTCATTTCGTAACTAATTCCATTCTTGTCTTTTAATGTCAAAATAGCCAGACTGCCGGGAGAGGGCATCCGAACTTCTTTTATTGTCAGGATAGTGTACCGGGGAAGATGAACGCGGGACTCCATTTGTTTGTTTTCAAGAGAGACAGCTCTTTTGGCAGACAATGTTTTTTTAGGATAAACGGTTGCCCCCAAGTACCTGTTTTTCAGGCTTTCGATATTATCCAGCTTCTTATTCGTAAAACTGATCGAATTTGAAAAGTATTTCATTCTCTTTTCACCTTGAAAATCACTCATGTCCATACCGGAGTTTGTCCGTGAGAGGGCGACTTCCAGATAATAGGAATGTCCCTGTGTGTCTTTGAATATGATTTTCACGGGATACGCCTGGCTGCCCACTCCGACGGCCGTGACAGTTGCTTCCGTATTGACGGAAATAGGTATATCCCGATAGCCGGAATAGCTGTTGGCATCATCCACACGGACAGTTTCGGATTGTATGTATATTGTCTTTCCTATCAGCAGATCTTTTGCCGTATCTACATCTTGCAGGTAAACTAATCCGTTGATGCAGGCACGGGGCATTCTTTCGCATATCTCGTCCAACCGCATATTCTTTATGTCATAATAATATTTTTCCCCTTCATCTTCGAAAACGAAGCGGGTGGTGTAGTTTGTTTCATCTGCTATTTTTTGAACCTTCTCTTCGGTTCCGGTGAAAGTGAGTATTTTGTGTCTCATCAGGCTATTATCCACTCCTTTTTCGGTGTTGTATATTAAAAGGGTAGGAAGAAACATTTCCCGTGCGGAAGGAGCAAACATGAATTTCATTCCGGGAGTCCATTTACATAAAGGTTTTAGAGGAAAGTGTTTTATGATAAACTGTTCTTCTTCACTTGCAGGAATTTCCTGGGCGGAGGGGGTAGTGACAATGTAATCACTTTGGGCGGTAACATGAGACATACCACAACAGAATAAAATCACGGATAGGACGATTGTTCTCATATTTATTTCTTTAAGTGAACTATGTAAATTGTTCATTTGTTGTATATTCAATGGCAAATGTATATATTTTATATTGTATTGGGTGTTATTTCCCAATCTTTTTGGTATCTTTGTCCACGATTTAACTTAAACGTTATAACAATATGAAGAAAGTTTTTGTTTCAATTTGCGTTGCAGGTGCAGCACTTGCAATGTCTTCATGCCGTTCGGTTGAGAAGGCAGTTCCTGTGTCATCTATCAATGGTGAGTGGAATATTATAGAAGTCAATGGCTCGAAAGTTGCTCCGGGCGAAAGTAGAACCCTTCCGTTTATTGCATTTGATACGGCTACCGGTCGTGTGTCCGGTAATAGCGGATGTAACCGTATGATGGGCACATTCGATGTAAATGCGAAACCGGGAAGCCTTGAGTTAGGTGCTATGGCCAGTACTCGGATGATGTGTCCGGATATGACTACCGAGAAGAATGTATTGAGTGCTCTTGCACAAGTGAAAGGATATAAGAAAGCAGGTAAGGGGAAGATGTATCTTTGCAATGCTTCCAATCGTCCGGTTGTAGTTCTTGAAAAGAAGGAGGCTGATGTGAAACTTTCAGTGTTGAATGGAGAATGGAAAATTAAAGAAGCAAATGGTGAGGCGATTCCTTCAGGAATGGAGAAACAACCGTTTATCGCTTTTGATGTGAAGAAAAAGTCTATTCATGGTAATGCCGGATGCAACCTGATTAACGGAGGTTTTGAAACTAGTACGAGCAATGCCAAATCGATTTCCTTCCCGGGAGTGGCAAGTACAATGATGGCTTGTCCTGATATGGAGACAGAAGGTAAGATCCTGAAAGCGTTGAATGAAGTAAAGTCATTCGATGTATTGGCAGGCGGTGGCATTGGGCTGTATGATGCCAATAATGCATTGGTTATTGTATTAGAGAAAAAGTAATTATTATAAGAAATAGGAAAGGCTGTATCAATAAAGCCTGATATTTATGAAACCGGCCTCATTGCTATCTGTTGCAGTGAGACCGGTTTTTTGTTTCATGAACTAATTAATAGTGGAAGCTGATTGTTACAATTGCTTCAATGCTTCCCAATTAATTTCCGGTTCTTTGCCTGTTGGCTTGCAATAAAACTTAGTTCCCATTGGAACGGATTCGTTAAAGAAGCCTCCCATTTTCAGATAAAACCGATTGTCTTTAGTATTGCCACCTTGATAGTCGAGACGGACTTGGGCACTCGCTGTTGCATCGTGTGTAAAGGTAGCGTCAGTGAGTCGGGACCATTTACCTTCTTTGCTACGTGCCCATTGGTTACCGAAGAAAACTTCACGTGGTAAATATCCTTGTTCCGGACTGAAATTCTCAAGGAAGCTGTGAGGACGTTTATACCATGTGTTGGTTTTGGGGCGTAAGAAACTGGCTATTAATTTCCATTCTTTCTCATCTGTTGCATAGAAATAGGCAGTGTAGGTCGTATTTCCATTCCCGTCCGGTCTGATTTGCATCAGAAATTTATATGTATTACCGGCTTTCCAGGGATACTTCAAATAACTTTGTCCGCCTGAGCCTTCGTTGCCAAACTCTCCGATGTGTACATCTTTGCCTTGGCGTAACAGTTTAATCTTTTGGTCATCCGGAATCTCTTTGGGGTTTTGTGTATCAAAAGGACTCCATACCGAGAAAAGAATACGGCGTTCTGTCGGGGAGTTGTATTGCATTCCGAAATAACCTTCCCCGAAGCCGGCCGCCATGTAGTAGCTATGCATTGTTTCGCCTTCTTTGGGCACTGTGATTTCATTGTAGAACCATTCAGTATCACCTTCAGGTAGCGCATATCCCAAATGAACGGAAGGACCGCGGCGTCCCCAATAGTCAGAGAAGTCTTTCACATAATTACTTTTACCTGTAACATTGTCTGCTATCAACTGCTTAATTTCTCCGAAACTCTCACCACTTTTAAAGACTCCTTGTAAGTCGATACGGACATACCCTGCCTGTCGTATATCGATACTTCCAACAGGAACTTTAGTGAAATCATCCGATTGTAGATTGACTTTGAAGCCCTTCTTTCCATAACTGACTTTGATTTCGGAATGTCCTTTGGCATACAGTGACAGATCGCTGTTGTCGGTTGATGCAAATAGAAGTAAATACTAACGATACTTTTAGGATTTGTCCAATGTGTAACTCCTCTTTGTGTTATTCGCGCACCATCTTGTTGCCGGGTTACATAGCCATTGCCGGAAACTCCTACGACAACTTGTTGAGGTTGTGCAAATACGGTAGTGCATAGTAGTAATGCAAGTAAACATAATAAATTTTTCATGTAGATGTCATTAATTGATTTTATGTATAATTCCGATATTAATAAATAGTTCGTTGTTTTATAGTGTAATATTGCAAAGTTAAGAATTAATTCTCTTTATCGAACCAGAATAGATAATATTTGTTTTAGTGTCAGTCACTGAATAACTTTCTTTATGGCTATCATGGCAAGGAAGTTTATTAAAAACTGTCGTTTTGGCAGATATTATGTCATGCATTCGTATAATTTCTTTTTGGCACACGGTTTGCTTTTTAATAAGCGTCCGTTCGAGACGAAACTCCATAACAGGAGTGGAGAAACAACCGGACAAAAAGAAATCATTGAATAATAATAAATAAAAAAATAACGATCATGGGAAAAATTATTGGTATTGACTTAGGAACTACAAACTCTTGTGTTGCTGTATTTGAAGGTAACGAACCGGTAGTAATTGCAAACAGTGAAGGTAAACGTACTACTCCTTCTGTTGTCGCTTTCGTAGATGGTGGCGAACGTAAGGTGGGCGACCCTGCAAAACGTCAGGCTATTACTAACCCGACACGTACCATTTTCTCTATCAAACGTTTCATGGGTGAAAATTGGGACCAGGTTCAGAAAGAAGTTACTCGTGTTCCTTATAAAGTAGTGAGAGGCGATAACAACACTCCGCGTGTTGACATCGACGGACGTCTGTACACTCCGCAGGAAATTTCTGCTATGATTCTTCAGAAAATGAAGAAAACTGCTGAAGATTATCTTGGACAGGAAGTAACGGAAGCAGTAATCACTGTTCCTGCATATTTCTCTGACTCTCAACGTCAGGCTACGAAAGAAGCCGGACAGATTGCCGGTCTGGAAGTAAAACGTATTGTGAACGAACCGACAGCCGCTGCTCTTGCTTATGGTCTGGACAAGGCTCACAAAGACATGAAGATTGCTGTGTTCGACCTTGGTGGTGGTACATTCGATATATCTATCCTTGAATTTGGTGGT
>ERZ791624.1163-NODE-1163-length-13334-cov-3.085172_pt1 | contig 13334 bp, 9 predicted proteins | sample MGYA00510058_ERZ791624 | MGnify/ENA primary metagenome ERZ791624 (study PRJEB30046, sample SAMN00715158) | human gut metagenome | study: EMG produced TPA metagenomics assembly of the A metagenome-wide association study of gut microbiota in type 2... | reverse complement strand
TAGGGGGGCGCCTGTTTGGGGTTTGTTGTGGAATTAGCCCAGCTCGGAGAAGTACTTGATGGTGCGGACCATCTGGCTGGTGTAGGAGTTCTCGTTGTCGTACCAGGAAACGACCTGAACCTGGGTGTCGCCGTTCGGCAGGGGCAGGACCATGGTCTGCGTTGCATCGAACAGGGAACCGAAGCGCATACCGATGATGTCGGAGGAGACGATCTCGTCGGTGTTGTAGCCGAAGGACTCGGTGGCTTCCGCCTTCATCTGGGCGTTGACCTGATCAACGGTGACAGCACCCTTGACGACTGCGTTCAGGATGGTGGTGGAGCCGGTGGGGGTCGGGACGCGCTGTGCGGCGCCGATGAGCTTGCCGTTCAGCTCCGGGATGACGAGGCCGATGGCCTTGGCAGCACCGGTGGGTTCGGAACGATGTTGACAGCGGCTGCGCGGCTGCGGCGGAGGTCACCCTTGCGCTGCGGGCCGTCGAGCGGCATCTGGTCGCCGGTGTAGGCGTGGATGGTGCACATAATGCCGGACTCGATGGGAGCCAGATCGTTCAGAGCCTTGGCCATCGGAGCGAGGCAGTTGGTGGTGCAGGAAGCGGCGGAGATGATGGTGTCTTCCTTGGTCAGCGTCTTGTGGTTGACGTTGAAAACGATGGTGGGCAGATCATTGCCGGCCGGAGCGGAGATAACGACCTTGCGGGCGCCTGCGTCGATATGAGCCTGTGCCTTGGCCTTGCTGGTATAGAATCCGGTGCATTCGAGGACGACGTCAACGCCGAGCTTGCCCCAGGGCAGATCAGCCGCGTTGGGCATCTTGTAGATGACGATCTTCTTGCCGTCGACAACGATGTAGTTGTCTTCGCCTTCGCCCTCGTGGAAATCAACGGTGTGGCCCTGCGCAACATAGTTGCCCTGCGTGGAGTCGTACTTCAGCAGGTGCGCAAGCATCTTGGCGGAAGTCAGGTCGTTGATGGCGACGACTTCGTAGCCCTCAGCGCCGAACATCTGACGGAACGCCAGACGGCCGATACGGCCAAAACCATTGATCGCAACTTTAACAGACATAATAAATTTCCTCCTTATTACCTGCCGGCTGGATGCCGGCCAATATACTGTGTGTTCCACAACATTCTGCTAAATTATACCGCAATATTCTTCCGATGTCCAGTATTATTTTACCCAAAAACCAACGGTTTCTGCCTTAAAATCTTTACAATTTCGTCTGTCTGTCCAAATTATTTATGAGGGCGGCTAAAAAAGTTTTGGAGGCGGTAAATTTTCTGTGAACACTGCGCGGAAAGGTCTGCGATTCCATAGATTTGTTCATAAATCCAGTGTATTCTAATTCTGTTTATTCTGAAATGAAGGATCGTGACCCAATGCTTGAGCTGAAACAGATCGTAAAGGACTATCAGGCCGGAGACACCGCCGTTCACGCGCTGAAGGGCGTGTCGATCCGGTTCCGGCGGCATGAATTCGTCGCTGTGCTGGGGCCGTCCGGCTGCGGAAAGACGACGCTTCTGAACATCATCGGCGGACTGGATCAGTATACCTCCGGCGATCTTGTCATCGGCAGACGCTCGACGAAGGACTTTTCCGCGCGGGACTGGGATACCTACCGCAACCATTCCATCGGTTTCGTCTTTCAGAGCTATAACCTGATCCCGCACCAGACGGTTCTGCAGAACGTGGAGCTTGCGCTGACGCTTTCTGGCGTGAGCAAGTCCGAGCGGAGAAAGCGCGCCGTGCAGGCGCTGGAAAAGGTCGGTCTGGGCGACCAGCTGCATAAAAAGCCCAACCAGATGTCCGGCGGACAGATGCAGCGCGTGGCGATTGCGCGGGCGCTGGTCAACGATCCGGAGATTTTGCTGGCCGACGAGCCGACCGGCGCGCTGGACAGTGAAACGTCTGTGCAGGTCATGGAGCTTCTGAAGCAGATCGCGGACGAAAAGCTCATTATCATGGTCACGCACAACCCGGAGCTTGCCGCGCGCTACGCTACGCGGACGGTGCGGCTTCTCGACGGAAGCGTTCTGGCGGACAGCGCGCCGTATGAAGACGCGGCGGAGCCGCCGGTGCAGCCGGAATCCGGTAAGCGGCGCACGTCCATGTCGTTTTTTACGGCGCTGGGTCTGAGCCTCAATAACCTGATGACGAAGAAGGCCCGCACGATCCTGACCGCCTTTGCAGGCTCCATCGGCATCATCGGAATTGCGCTGATCCTGTCCCTCTCCAACGGCATTCAGACGTATATCAACGACGTGCAGGAGGACACGCTTTCGTCCTATCCGGTGACGATCGAAGCGGAAAGCGCGGATATGTCCGGCATGGTGACGGCGCTGATGGGCGTGCACAGCGAGGAGTCTGAAAAAACGCATACAGACGGGCGCGTCTACGCGTCAAACGTCATGTACGACCTGATGCAGAGCCTGAACGAGAACGGCACGCAGACAAACGATCTGGAAGCGTTCAAGCGCTATCTGGATAACCCGGACAGCGAAATTCATCAATATCTGACCTCGATCCAGTATGCCTATGACCTGTCGCTGCCGGTCTACACTAAGGACGCAGACGACAATATTGTCAAGGCCGACGTGATGGATCTGCTGCAGAACATGATGAGCAGTATGTACGGCGGCGATTACAGCAGTTATTTTTCGCAGTTCGGCAGCTATTATTCCGCCATGGACGTCTGGGAGGAGCTGCTGCCGGACGAGGACGGGACGGGGATCTCCCCGCTTTTGAAGTCGCAGTACGATGTGCTCTACGGCAGATGGCCGGAAAGCTATGACGAGGTCGTGCTGGTCGTGGGAGAAAACAATGAGATCTCCGATCTGGTCATGTACGCGATGGGCCTCAAGACTGAGCAGGAAATGACAGACGCCATGCAGGCGGCCATGAATCAGGAGACGATTGAAAAATCAGACGCGAGCTGGAGCTATGAGGAGCTTTGCGGCCACACCTTCCAGCTGATCCTGCCCTTTGAGCATTACGCCCAGAACGCGGACGGCAGCTGGACCGATCTGAGCCAGAGTGAGGCGGGGATGGAATATCTCTACGGCTCCGACGAGGTCGGCACGACGCTGAAGATCGTCGGCGTGCTGCGGCCGGACCCGGACGCGGCGAACAGCATGGTGCGCGGGTCGCTGGGGTATACGAGTGCACTGACGCAGTATGTGCTGGACGCCGCCTCCGAAAGCGCGGTCATCCGGCAGCAGCTGGACGATCCCGAAACGGATGTTCTGACAGGCCTGCCGTTCAAAACAGGCGACGAGGAAGCGCCTGACGCGGCGCAGATGCGCGAGGCGGTCGGAGCCGTTCTGTCGGACGCGGACACGCAGGAAAAGGCGCAGATGTACGCAGATATGTCAAAGCAGGCGCCGGGCGAGTATCTGGACAGCGCCGTGCAGCAGGCCATGGACGGCATGACGCGTGAAACAATTGAAGCGCAGATGACGGACTCCTACGCCGGGCAGATGGGCACCGACCCGGAGACGGTGCGCGGATACATTGCACAGATGGACGATGAAACACTATTTGACTACGTGCGTCAGATGCTGCGCGAGCAGATTGCAGCGCAGTATGCCGAAGCAGTCTCGGCGCAGCTGGCCGGGCTTTCGTCCGAGCAGCTGGCCGCCGCGATGGACGCGGCGGAGCTGACAGACGAGCAGGTGCAGTATCTCTATGACACATATGTTCCCGCCGCGTATTCGGATTCGACTCTTGAGGACACGCTTTCGGCGCTCGGATATGTAGAACGCTCCAAGCCGTCGAAGGTCAATCTGTACGCCTCCACGTTTTCAGACAAGGATGCCATCGGCGACTGCATCGAGCGCTACAATGATGCGCTGCCTGAGGAGGAGCAGATCACGTATACGGACTATGTTGCGCTGCTGATGAGTTCGGTCACGACGATCATCAACGCCATTTCGTATGTTCTGATCGCGTTTGTCTCGATCTCGCTGGTCGTCTCGTCGATCATGATCGGCATTATCACATATATTTCCGTGCTGGAGCGCACAAAGGAGATCGGCATTCTGCGCGCCATCGGCGCGTCAAAGCACGATATCGCGCGGGTATTCAACGCCGAAACGCTGATCGAGGGTCTGATTGCGGGATTGCTTGGCGTGGGACTGACGCTGGTGCTGATTTTGCCGATCAACGCGGTCGTACAGCATCTGACCGACATTGCCTCGCTCGGCGCAAAGCTGCCGTGGCAGGCCGGTGCGGCGCTGGTCGCCATTTCGATGCTGCTGACCTTCCTCGCAGGACTCATCCCGTCGTCCCTCGCGGCAAAGAAGGACCCGGTCGTAGCGCTGCGGACGGAGTAACAATATAACCGGCAAAAGCCCCCCGGCGGGGCGGCTTTTGCCGGTTATAGAACATTCAGACTTCTGCGTGAAAGATGCTCCGAAATTTGCAGCTGCCCAGCGGGCGGTTCCGGTCAGCGGTCTGCCGCCGGTTTTGTCTCGCGGAACTTGAGGTCGGCGAGCATATTGTCGTAGAATTCCTTGCTGATCTTATATTTGCGCAGATAGATCACATAGCCCGCGACGATCAGGACCAGCGGGATGGCCAGCATGGCCAGCTTGATGGTCAGCTTGCCGGATGCGTCGATGGCTGCGGCTGCCGTGTCAGAGCCCTTTGTCTTGATGCCGGCCAGCATGATGCTGACGCTGATGAGGCCGGTCGAGAGCGCGCCGCCGATCTTGTTGACAAGCGGCTGGATGGAGAACGTGATGGATTCCGAGCGCCGGCCCAGCTTCCACTGGCCGTATTCAATGGTATCGGCGAGGAACATGAGCATCAGCAGTTGGATGAACGCCTGACCGACGAACATCAAAATCGCAGAGACGGCGATCAGGCCGATAGAATGCTCGGCAAAGAAGAAGGCCAGATAGCCCGCGACCACAAAGACCGTCGCGCCGGTATAGAGCTGGCGGCGGTCATATTTTTTGGAAAACAGCGGGAAGATCATCAGTGCCGCCAGCTGTGCCACGCCGCAGACGGCGGCCAGAATGGCGTACATATTGATATCGCCGTAGAGATACTGCATATAGTACGTCGCAAAGCCGGCCGTCGTGCAGTAACCGACCATAAACAGCGCCATGGGAGCGTCGTCCACATGAGCTGATCGTTTTTTGTGATGGCGTTCCACATATCGCGGATGGTGAACTTCTCGTCGTCCTCCTTGATCTCGCGGTTCTCCTTTACGCCGAACAGCGGGAAGCAGAGTCCTGCCAGATAAATAACGCTCACCGAGACGGCGACCGTCATCCACGCCTTCGGCGTATTGCCGAGGGCGGCGGTGATGGGCTGCCAGCCAACCATGATGATGTACATACCGATGTTTGCGCAGATACGCGCGAACGCGCCGTAATTCTCGCGCTGCTTCTGATCCTGCGTCAGGGCGGGCAGGAGCGTCCAATAGGCAATGTCATTGATGCCATAGCTGATATCCCAGAGGACATACGCGGCTGCGAAGAAAATGACATAGGCCGTGCCGGTGCCGACGTTGCCGAACAGGATCAGATAGAAGATCACGGACACGACGCCGCCGACCAGGATCGCGGGCTTGAATTTGCCCCATTTTGTGTGGATATTGTCAATGACAAGGCCCGTGATGGGGTCGTTCAGCGCGTCGGCGATGCGCAGGACGGAGAGCACAAGGCTCACTGCCGCAAACACATGGATGGGCAGCGAGAGAATATTGGAAAGGAAATACAAAAGCGCGTTTGCCTCGAACGCATAGAACATATCACGGCCGATCGTGCCGAGGCCAAAGAAATATTTATTGCGGCGGTCAGGATTTTTCATGACTGCACCTCCCGGATAAAATAGACATTGGAGCCGAAATCGCCCTGCATACGCCCGTCCGCATCGTAGCCGGTCCCGGCAAAGCGCGGCGCAAGCATGATCCCGGCGCTGTAGGCCGCACCGGAGGCCGTGACGGTCTGCTGGCCGTCGTATATTTTGTAATAGCTGTCCGCCGTCTGCACGGCAAGGCCGTTCGGGTTCAGCTTCACGGGCAGCACATGGCGCAGAAGCGAACCGAAATCGCCGACGCGCAGCAGCTGCGGGCGGCTGTCGAGCCGGTACTGCTTCTTCTCGTCCAGACCGGTCACGCGCAGACGCTCATAGCCCGGAGCGGCGTGCTGTACGCCGTGGAACACGCCCGCGACCGTCTCCTCCTTCGTCTTCGCCTGCCAGATGATCCCGCCGCCGTCCGTTTTGCCTCTTGTGAAGCGGCCATACTGAAGCGTGCGGCGGTGTGCCTTGTAAAACTTGATCTGCGCGCGGATCTCCGTCTGCTCAACGGGAAGCAGCTCCGTCAGATCCAGCTCATAGCCGAGACAGCCGAACAGGCTGACATTTCCGCGCGTGGAAAGCGGCGTTGCGCGCAGTGTCTGCGCGTGCGGGCTCGCCGACACGTGCGCGCCAAAGGTCGAGGGCGGATAGAGGTAGCTGAGGCTCTGCTGAATGCGCAGCCGCTCGACAGGGTCGGTATCATCCGAGCACCAGATCTGCGGAGAGAAATAGAGCATCCCGCAGTCGAACCGGTTGCCGCCGGACGAGCAGCTTTCGAGAAGAACCTCGGGCCGCGGCTCAAAAATGCGGCGCAGCACGTCGTAAAGTCCAAGGATGAATTCATGCTGCTTTGCGCCGAGCGCGCAGGAATGGCGGTTCATGTCCCACTTGACGTAGGAAATGGGCGCAGAATCAAGGATCCCGCCGACGCTTTCGACGATATAGTCCCGCACGTCCGGCTTCGTAAGGTCGAGCAGCAGCTGGTGGCGGCCCAGAAGATCGGTACGGCCAAGGCTGTCATGCAGCGCCCAGTCCGGATGCCGACGGTACAGCTCCGAATCCGGGCTGACGGATTCCGGCTCGAACCAGAGGCCGAACTGCAGCCCCATCGCATTCAGCTTTTCGCCGAGTCCCTTCAGGCCGTTCGGGAGCTTTTTGGCGTTTACGGAGTAATCGCCGAGGCTGCTGGTATCGCTGTCACGCTTGCCGAACCAGCCGTCGTCGAGCACAAACAGCTCGCAGCCCAGCTGCTTTGCAAGCTTTCCGAGCCGCAGGAGCTTCGCCTCCGTGAAGTCGAACATACAGCCCTCCCAGCTGTTATAGACGATGGGACGGGGCCGGTTTTTCCAATACGGCGGAATGAGCGCTTCGTTCACATAGCGGCCGAAGCAGTCCGTAATGCCGCCGAAGCCGGCATCGGACCACGCCATGACAGCCTCCGGCGTCTCGAACCGCTCCCCCGGCGCAAGCTCCCAATTGAAATTTGCGGGAGAAATGCCATGCATCACGCGCGTGAGGCCCTGCAGGCTTTTCTGCGCGCTCAGATAATGGCTGCCGGAATAGAGCAGATTAAAGCCGCAGACCTCGCCTGCCGTCTCCGCCGCATCCGGGGCGGCAAGCAGGAAGCCGGGGTTTGCACGGCTGGACGACGCGCCGGTCGTGCTTTCCAGACAGGTACGCGCCATAGTGACGGGCGTTTCGGTATGCTGCATTTCGGCGATCCAGCCGCCGGAGAAGGTGTGCAGCGTCCAATCACCCGGGATATCCGTACTGGTACTCATGAGCTTCCGGATGGAGACGGGCGTATCGCCGCAGTTTTCCAGAATCGCTCTTCTTGTGAAGACCGTGGGCAGGACGCCGTATAAAAGCGTGAGGCGAAGCTTGGCCGCGCTGTCTTCCAGATAGACAGCAAGAACCGTCTGCCCGCGCGAGGCCGGAAGCGCGGAGGGGTGAGCAGATTTCAGCGCTTCGCAGCCGGTATAATGGAACTCCGTGGAAATTGGCACGCCGTTCTGCAGCAGCTCCATGGGGCTTTCGCGGTAGTCTCCCCTGCCGCAGCCGCTCCATTCCAGCGGAAAAATATCCAGACAGTTGGCGTTGGAGCCTTCCCGGTAAAGCGTGCTGTCGCCCCAGCCGCAGCCGGGCCGGACGGCAAGTGCATCCGCGTCGGACGCGCTCAGGCGCGTGCCGAGGTGCAGGTGCTCCAGAAAGCCGTCCCGTACACGGAACAGGTAGGAACTTTTTTCATTTTGCAGATGAAATACGCCGTGTTTGACAGTGATCATTCGACGCGGTAGACCTCCCCTCTGACATACGTGTTATAGGCCTCGTCCGTTACGCCGTCATTGCGGATCATATCGGCGTAGAACTCACCGGAGCGCTTGATCGTGCGTGTCTGGGTGGCGTAATCGACGTTGATGAGGCCGAAACGGGCACTCTCGCCCTCGAGCCATTCAAAGTTGTCGCAGAAGCACCAGTGATAATACCGCTCGAACGGCAGGCCGGAACGGAGCATGGCGTGCAGGTGCTCGTAGATATACCGGGCGCGGAAGGCATCCTGATTGTCGCAGGTGCCGTTTTCCGTGACCCAGATGGGGCGCTTGAGCAGCTTTTCCAGCTTGGCTGCGGCCTGCGGCAGACCGTCGGGATAAATCTCCCAGCCGAGGTCGTTGCGCGGGCTGTTTTTCCGGACGCCGTCGGCAAAGCCCGTGACGGTCGAGCGCGTGTAATAGTTGACGCCATGGAAATCGCAGTATTCGCCCTTCGGCAGCTTCCAGTGGTTCTTCAGCGGCAGGCGGAACACGCCTGTGGACATAGCCTGCGTAATTGCGCCCTGAAACAGCCACTCGACGGCTCTGGCCGTGGCGGCCTGCACGGGATTTTTCGGGTTTTCCGGCTCAAATACGCGCAGATGATTGGCAAAGCCGACCATGGTGTCGGTATAGCCCATGGCTTCGCGCGTCGCGTGGAGCATCTGATAGCAGCGGATGTGGCAGAAGGCCATATTTTCCAGCACCGTGAACGTCTCGGAAAAGCTTTTATGGCCGGGAGGCCAGTCGCCGAAGAAATAGCCGTTTGTGGCGTAGACGTTCGGCTCGTTGATGGTGATCCAGTCGCTGACCAGATTGCCGAAGCGGTCGGCGCAAAGCTTTGCGAAGGACAGAAAATCGTCCAGATTCTCCCGCTTTGAAAAGCCGCCCAGACGCTCGAACCACATGGGGTTGGAAAAATGATGGATGGTCAGCAGCGGGCGGATGCCAAGCTGCCGCATATATTCCAGCTCCGCGCGGTAATGCGCGATCGCCGTTTCATCGATCTCGCCGCGCGCGGGCATGATGCGCGCCCACTCCACGCCCATGCGGGCGATGGGCAGGTGCAGCCCCGCCATCAGCGCGCAGTCCTCGCGCCAGCGGTTCCAATGGTCGTCGGCCACCGCGGGGTCAGAGTCGTCCTTGATCCGGCCCTGATGGTACCAGTCATTCCAGTTGCTTCCGACCTCGCCGCCCTCGATCTGCGCCGAGGCGGAACTGACGCCAAGCAAAAATCCTTCCGGGAACTGCAGCCGCATGCGTCGTCCTCCTTTTACCTCTTATGGGTGTATATACTTGTTTATATTGTATGTGTTTTTCCAGTCTCCCGCAAGTGTCAATTTTGGACGAAAGCGGGCCTGAAAATCTGTTCAGGTTTCCATATAGCGAAACTGCGGTGATATGTTACAATAATATTGTTGTTATGGAAACCAACGAACGGCATGGGGAGAAATGAATATGCGTCATACAAGATGGTTTAAGGACATGGTTTTTTATCAGATCTGGCCCCGGAGCTTCCGCGACGGAAACGGCGACGGGATCGGCGATCTGTGGGGGGTATTGGAGAAGCTCGACTATCTGAAGGAGCTCGGCATTGACGGCGTCTGGTTCTCGCCGCTCTATCCGTCGCCCGGCGCGGACTGCGGCTATGATATTTCGGATTACATGGACATTGCACCGGAATACGGCGGCATGAAAGCGTTTCGGGCCGTTCTGGAGGGCCTTCACCAGCGCGGGATGAAGCTTGTCATGGATTTGGTCGTTAATCATACGAGCGACGAGCATGAATGGTTCCAGAAATCCCGGCGGCGCATCGAGCCGTATACCGATTATTATATCTGGCGGCCCGCAAAGCCGAACGGAAAACTGCCGAACAACTGGGACAGTCATTTTGAGGGCAAGGCATGGCAGTGGGACGATCTGCGGCAGGAATATTATCTGCATCTGTTTGCCGTCAAGCAGCCGGATCTCAACATGGACAATCCGCTTGTCCGAACAGAGGTCAAGAAGATCCTCAAATTCTGGCTCGATCTCGGCGTTGACGGCTTCCGTGAAGATGTGATCACCTTTATTTCCAAAAAGGAGGGCCTGCCGGACGACCATCTGTTCCCGATCTTCAAGGGCATCCGGTTTTACAATCACGGCCCGCACATCCACGAGTATCTGCAGGAGTTCCGCCGCGATGTGCTGGAAAATTACGACTGCATGACCATTGCTGAAGCGCCGCTCGTCACGCCGCAGCGGGCGCTGGATTATATCGAAGAGTCAGACACGAATGAGATCGACATGATGATCCAGTTCCAGTGTATGTGCGCCGACTGCTTCTTTACGGACTATATGCCGCGCAGTTTCTCCTTAAAGCGCCTGCGCCGGGCCTTTTCCAGCTGGCAGACGCAGCTGGACGGGCGCGGCTGGAACGCGCTGTATCTCGAAAATCACGACCACCCGCGCGTGATCTCACGCTACGGCAGCGAACAGTACCGCGTGGAGAGCGGAAAAATGCTTGCTGTCAGCTATCTGTTTTTGAAGGGCACGCCGTTCATCTATCAGGGTCAGGAGTTCGGCATGACGAACTGGCGGCCGGAAAGCACCAGTATGTACGAGGACGTGCAGACCCGCAACCAGCACCCGGACTGGCCGGAGGAAAAGCGCCTTGCGCTCTATCACCGCGCGTCCCGCGACTCTGCCCGCACGCCCGTGCAATGGACAGACGGCGAACACGCCGGATTCACGACCGGTACGCCGTGGTTTTATGTAAACGAAAATTACAAGGACATCAACGTCGAACAGGCGCTGCACGATCCGGATTCGATTCTGAATTTCTATAAAAAGGCCATTGCCCTGCGCAAAAGCCTGCCCGTCGTCCGCGACGGCAACTATCAGGAATATTACAGGGGCTCGGACAAGCTTTATGTCTACGCCCGCGAGACAAAGGAGCAGAAGCTGCTGGTGATCTGTTCGTTCACCGACAAGCCTGTGCGTTTTCAGGCGCCGTATAACTTCTCACTTGGCGACATGAAGCTTCTTCTGACGAATTACGACGGTACCCGCGAGGAAAACAGCTTCCTCACCCGCCCATACGAAGCCCGCGTCTATCTGTACGAATAAACGCTTCATTATATTATGTAAACACGCATGAACCCAGCCGGATCCATGCGTGTTTTTCACTGTGCAAAAAGCGATTTTTGTTCTCCTGCTGTCTTACAGGAAGAATTTCCGGTGCAGGGATTCGCGCAGGGGCTTGCAGATGGCGATGACGATCAGCATCAGGCCGAGCACAATGCCCGCGACCATCGGATAAAACGACCAGAACAGCGTCTCGTGGATCTGGAACGTCAGATTGATCAGGAACTCGATGAGCACGGCCAGACCGCCGCCGAGGATCAGCATACCGCCGTAGATGTAAAGATACCCGCCGCGCAGATAGTGCGTCAGGGCAACGGCTGCGCTGATGAGCAGGCCGATCGCACCTGTGACCGGGAATGCAAAGGACAAGAACCAGTGCCCGCCGGTGGCAAAGTTGATATAGAGCAGGTACAGTCCCACCGCGATGAAATCGACCGGCACAAATATGACGGGATTGGGCCGCCGGAACCACATGGGCAGCAGGATAACGACATACAGCAGCGCAATCGCTCCCGCCGCATAGCCGGACCAGACAAGCGTTCCGTTGATGCGCCAGTCGCACAGCAGACACAAAAGTGCGGGCAGAAGCGCCGCGATGGTCAGCACGAACAGGACGCCGGAACGGTTCACGTCCTCGGGCCGGATGCGCTTGTCCGGCGGAAAGGGCGGCTCGGAAAGATTGCGCGGAATATCAGGATGGAACACCGGCGTCCCGCACAGAGGACATTTTTTCTCGCTGTCGGCGAGTTCAACGCCGCATTTGACACAATACATGCTTTTGTAGCCTCCTATTCATGCCCAGCGCTGGTTGCTCTCGACCTTGACGGGCAGCCCCAGCGCGTGCAGCACACGGTAAAAATGAGATTCCAGCTCCGGCTCGCGGATGTTCCGGATCATGTTGATATACATGGTGCCGTTCCAGCTGACGACGCCGCAGTTGTGCGGAGCTTTGGCCTGCACGCCGATGATGAAGTCCATCCGCGCAACATACGGAGCCATTTCCTCCGGCAGTCTGACAAGACCGAGGTTGGACAGGCACAGGCAGGATTTGCACTCGCCGACCAGATCGAACACGGCCTTCATGGCGATATTTTTCACGAACAGCGGCATGACGCGCAGCACAGCGGAGCGTTCGCTCGCCACGTTCGTCGCGATCTTCGCCGCCATCATCCGGGGATCGTTTTCCAGACCCATCCGGTAATGAACGATCCGGCAGATCTCCGCAAGAGAATAGTCGCCCAGGCGCGGATCGATCTCCGGCGTGACATAGGACGCAAAGTTCCGCATCGTCCGGCTCGGGAACAGGCCGCGCAGATTGACCGGCAGCAGGACCTTGACAGGCTTGCGCCGCATACGGCGCGGAACCTTTTCATTCTGCAGGTCGCTGATGGCCTTCATCATGACGGCGGCAATGAACTCTGTCACGCTGACGCCGAATTCCTTCGCCTTTTCCTTGACAGCGGGGACGGGCAGCATGAGCGTGGTGAGGTTCAAAAAGCCGTCCGGCTCCGGCGTTCCGCTCATGTGGTAGGCGGTCTGCTCGGCGCGGCTGGCGGTGATGTCGCCCGCGTAGCGCAGGAAGCTGTCCTCCAGCTCCTCCGGGTCAGGATCCTCCAAGCGGCCTAAAACGCCGTTTTCGGCGGGGATATTGATCTTGTATTTCTGGCACAGGTATTCCGCAACCAGCGTTTTGAGGAAGATCAGACCGCCCGTGCCGTCCGTGACTGCGTGGAAGAACTCTACGGCGATGCGGCTGCCGTAGACCAGCACGCGGAAGGCGCATTTGCGCACGTCGTCAAACGGGACGTGGACAAGCGGATAGCTCTTGTCTTCTTCAATCGCGGGAGCCTTCGTGATCTCCTCGAGATAGTACCAGAACGCGCCCCGACGCAGGCGGACGGCGATGGACGGGAAGCGCCGCACCGTCACGTCCAGCGCGGCGCGCAGCACGTTCAGATCGACCTCCTCCGTCAGCGTGGCGGACAGGCGGAAATAATTCGTCCAGTTCCGGCGCTTGGCCGCCGGGTAAATTTTCGCGGCATTGTCCAGCCGCATCCAGCGCAGCTTGCGCACCGGAGAGAGCACACGCGTC
>ERZ791624.1162-NODE-1162-length-13339-cov-1.523487_pt1 | contig 13339 bp, 14 predicted proteins | sample MGYA00510058_ERZ791624 | MGnify/ENA primary metagenome ERZ791624 (study PRJEB30046, sample SAMN00715158) | human gut metagenome | study: EMG produced TPA metagenomics assembly of the A metagenome-wide association study of gut microbiota in type 2... | reverse complement strand
GGCTGGATATGGATTGCCGCGGTTCTCGGCTTGCCGGAACCTTTGGGGAGGAGAGCTGTTCTTCAGAATACTTCGGGAGCGCTCGGGCATGGGGATCCACTCCTTTCTGTGTATACACCGTCTACATATCTTCAGCACGGATGCCGGCCCGGTGAAGCTTCTGAGTATGGGACAGACATCGACCTTTCGGAGCCTGCCGGTCAGTCTGCCGTCTTTGTCCATCCGCTTTCTTCGAATTCAAAGAGCGGGTGCGTCCGGATTTCGCCGGAGGGAATGTCAACCCATCTATTTCAAGAATCTCCAGAACCTTCCGGCTTTTGTCACGCATGCGGGAGAGGTGCACCATGATGTCGATGCCGGACGCGGTCTGTCTGCGGATTGCAGGGATTGGAATGGACAAGCCCATAAGAACCATGGTTTCAAGGCGTGAAAGCATGTCCTGCGGACTGTTTCCGTGACCGGTGCTGAGGCTGCCGTCATGACCGGTGTTGAGACTCTGGAGCATATCGATGGTTTCGGCGCGTCGTACCTCCCCTACTATTATCCTGCTCGGACGCATTCTCAGGGACGCCCTGATCAGATCACGGATGGTGACTTCCCCGCCGCCCTCAACATTTGGCCGGCGTGCTTCCAGCCGGACGAGGTTCCGTACACCCTGGATCTGAAGCTCTGCATTATCCTCGACCGTAATGATCCGTTCATCTTTCGGGATGAAGTTGGAAAGTGCGTTTAAAAATGTCGTTTTTCCGGATCCGGTTCCGCCGGAGATAAAGATGTTGTAGCCGGCTGTCACCAGTTTTTTCAGATAGTCGGCCGCCTCCCGGGAGACAGAGTTCCATTCGATCAGCTGCTGCATGGAGATGGGGTGGTCGGGAAATCTCCGGATTGTGATGGCGGGTCCGTCGACAGCAACGGGATTCATGACAATGTTTACGCGTGCGCCGTTCTCCAGACGGGCATCGACAATCGGGACAGCCTCATTTGCCACACGGTTGGAGAGCGCGACGATGCGCTGTATGACATCCTGGAGCTTTTCCTGTGACGAAAAATGCTCGGGGCAGCGGAACAGGCGGCCGGAGCGTTCAATAAAGATGCTCTGAAGGCCGTTGACCATGATTTCCGTGACGGAATCGTCATCGATGAAATCCTGAAGGACATCGAGTCGGCGGACTGAATTGAACAGCTCCCTGCGCATTTCCCAGCGGTCAGAGAGGCGCATTCTTCTGCGCGGATCACTTTCCTCGATCAACTCGTCAATGATGGCATAGATTTCCGCATCAGACAGATCACGGGTCACTTCGATGCGATCCATAAGTTGGCTGCGGCATTCCTGAAAGCGTTTCTGATCCATAAGAAGGTACCTCCGGGGCTGAACGGACGAGCCGGGGCTGACGGATGAAAGGGAAGAGAAAGGGAGCCGGCAGGCGCCGGAAAAGATAAGAGCCGGAGAGGGCAGAAAGACAGAAAAAAGAACAATAAAATGAACAATAAAAGCGAACCGTAATAGAAAACGGCAGCAGGTATGGGGCGGCAGACCGATTAGCCCCGCAGCTGCCGGATATAGGATGACAAAATCTGTGCGGCTGCCTGATGCGCAGCACGCCCGGGATGCTGCCGGGCACCGAACATGCCTGGCTTTGTCGGAGGAAGAAGCAGAAAATGGGTGTCCGTGTCGCCGGATTCTGTGCGGTATGTACGCACGGCGCCGGCGATTTCATGGGACAGGAAGTCTCCCAGCATCCCATAACACCAGATGATCTGCGCATGTGGATTGCACCTGCGGATTTTCTGAAGAAATGCGACGATAGCCCCCTGAAGCCGCTCCGCATCCTTCATCTGGGGACGCCCAAACTCATCGAGCCGCTGGCAGAAAACAGACATTGTCTCCGGATCAAAGTAGGGGTCTGCGTGAAAGGCTCCGTCGTCATTGGTACCAAGATTTACAACGACAATGTCGGAAGGGTCGGCAGAGAAATCAAACATGTCATGGGCATGCGCCAGGATATTCTCCCGGCAGCATGTGACACCGCAGATCTGCTCATAGAAGCGCGGAAGGACACAGTGCGGATTATTCTGGTAATCAGACACAACGCCCCACCCGCTCTGGGAGATACAGCTGAACCTGGCATTGAGGATGTCGGCTGTCATCCGGGCGTAGTTGTTTTCTACACCGAAATACGGACTGATCCAGTCTTCCTCCATCTGGGCGCCGCAGCTGCCCTCCCCGCTGGTGATGCTGTCGCCTACAAATTCAATGGTCAGGCTGGATTCCGGGGGAGCAGTGATCTCTCCCTCATACTGGAGACAGTCCAGAGTCAGAAAGCAGGCATTGTCATCCGGAATCATCTGGACCTCTCGGAAGAGGCGGATCCGGTGCATCACACCGGCGTCCAGTCCCTGTAGAAGGTCGATCTGGTTTTCGCCGCGGTGAAGCGGCATGCGGAGCAGGAAGAAACCATCCAGCTCCATCGAGATCCACTGTTCCATAGAGGTAAAACCAGCCGTAAAGACCACGCTGATGCGTTCTCCGCGGAAGCAGAAATCGATCCCGGAGGCTGTCCAGAACAGATAGAGTTTTCCACTTTGAATGGTCGTCCGCCCCATTCTTCTGACCATGGGCAGCAGGTCAATCGTTCGGTTCTCCATAGACAGCTTCCCTCCGTTGGTATGAATCAGCGCCGTACCTGTTATTCAAAGAGATCCAGAATTTCCTTCCGGTCCTCATCGGTCAGTGTGCCGGGCTTCCAGCCGACATGCACACTGTCACCCTCATAGCGGGGGATCAGGTGGATATGAAAATGAAAAACCGTCTGCCCTGCCGGCTCTCCGTTATTCTGGACGATATTGAAGCCGATCGCTCCGAGGCCTTCCGACAGCCTTGAAGCAACCTTCTTTGCGACTACAAAAGCCTTTCCGGCAAGGTCCTCGGGAAGTTCAAAGACGTTCGCGTAGTGTTCCTTCGGAAGAACCAGCGCGTGCCCCTTTGAGGCGGGGTTCAGGTCAAGAATGACACGGAAATCCGGATCCTCATAGAGGGTGGCCGAGGAATCTCTCCATTGGCGATTTTACAGAAGATGCAGTTACAGTCTTTCATATTTTGTGCTCCTTTTCTGATGGTAAAGAAGAATGCCCAGAAGAAAACCGCTGATCAGTCCTCCAAGATGGGCGGAACCGTCAACACCTTTGTCAACCGTTCCCTGCATGATCATCAGGACGACCATGAAGACCAGCTTTTTCATGTTCCGTTCTCCGAAGGTGCCTCTGTTTCGCAGGGCAATGTAAAGCAGTGCCCCGATAACGGAGAAGATTGCACCGGAGGCGCCTGCTGAGACAGCGTAGCTCCCGGTTCTCATGCTGACAGCCAGTGACAGAAGATTGCCTCCGGCTCCGCCGGCCAGATAAATGATCAGGTAGCGGACAGGTCCTGCGATGGTCTCCAGAATGTCGCCGAGAAAGATCAGACTCAGCATGTTGTAGACAATGTGGTAAAAACCAAAGTGCAGGAACATGGAGGTAAACAGCCTGTAGTACTCACCGTTCAAGACAGCAGGGAGATAACAGGCGCCGTGTCTCAGCATGAATGCGGAGTCAGACGGGTCCCCTGTCAGGCAAGGACGATGTAGACCACGACATTGATGATGACGATGGTCAGGTTTGCCTTTTTTCTGGTTTTGAAAAAATAGATCAGCTCATTCATAGCGCCATGATAGCACGTTTGCTTCCGGTGGTGAACCGCTTTCCTTTACAGATTTGCACGGTAACGGTACCCGGCGATCCGGATCTCCGCGCCAGGCGGGATGGGGGAAGCATGGTTGGGCTCCAGCTTGCGGCCATCCAGGAAGGTGCCATTCGTGGAGAACAGATCGGTCAGATAATAGGTGTCCGAGACGCGTTCAATTCTGGCATGAATCCGGCTCACGGTGTCGGACTTCAGACAGATATCACACTCTCTGGGACTCTTTCCGATGATGAGAAGCCGCCTGCTGACCGGGATGTCATTGTATTGTTCGGGGGAGAGGCTTTGAAGGCAGATTGAGCCCGACAGCGCAGCATTCGCAGGAAGGACGTAGGATCCTGCGGGGTGCTGCCTCCTGGGAAAAGCGGAAGACCTGTTGAATGCCTTCTCCGGGAAAAGGCGGGCCGCTTCGCTGAGCAGTACCAGCGGAGGGGGACTGATCCGCATACACTTCGCTCAGAAGAGAGCGGTAGAACGTATCATCGTCTTCCATTTCCTGTTCCTCATCGGACCAGATATTCTGGAGCTCACTTCTCTTTTTGACCTGCTGCTGTCTGACGAGCCAGATGACGGAGGCAGTCAGAAATCCGATTCCGCCGATCTGTGCAGCGTCCATTTTCAGAGCAACTGCGCAGCTGATGCCAAGCAGGGAGGCGGCCAGAAGCAGCAGGATCAGGTTTTTCCGGTCATGTGCCAGCCTTTCCCGGATGACCTTCGGAACCGCAGGCCGGGGCGCCGGGCAGTCAGAACCTGGGGAGGATGGCCGGGGGCGGGGGACGGAGGAAGGTTTCGCTGCATGAGAGGTCTGCGCTGTGTAAACGTTGGATTCAGAAGGGTTCTGAAAAACAGGTGCGGAACTTTCTCTGGGTGGGCAGCCCGTCATCGGGGTGGAAGAAGCGGCAGATTCCGGATTCAGGCCGGAACCGGGCGGAATCCGGAGCGTCTGGAAGAGCGCATCAGACAAAGACTGGTTGTTTTCTGATACCTGATCATAGAACCGGTATACCAGGGCGGAGGCGTCCTGGTCCGCATGGTCGGTACGTTTCAGAAGAAATTCTGCAAGCAGCATCCGGCTGGAGGAAAGTACGGTTGGGAGACCCGGGATATAGCATACATGGATCTTACTGCTGCCGGGACGAATGAACAGCTTCTCCGGATCGAGGAGAAGGTCCTCTGAAGCAAGCAGATATTCCGGAAGCCGCTGGCAGATATCGCGGAGTGTATAGAGGATGTTTCGGATGTCAGACAGCCGAAGCGGGCTGTCACTGAAGCGTTCTGACAGGGATGTAAAACCGGTGATGCGGTAGCGAACAAGACTTTTTCCGTCGCAGAAAAAGATATGGATCGGCAGAAGGCTTTCGAGGGGACAGTTCTGTGCCATGTTGACTGCATAGCCATATTCCTGTGGATCAAATCCGTCCAGCGAGAGGTATGTCTGGTCTGTTTCTTTGATAACGGTGATATTCACGATGCAGCCTCTTTTCCGTTCAGCCTGGAGCTGAGATACCGCAGTCCCCGGATTTTCCGGATGACGGGAGCGGGAGAAAACAATTTCCTTGAAAAGGTCCGCCCGGTCGAGAGCGTTTCCCTGCCGAAAAGCCGAGGAAGAAGGCCAGGGACCTTCATGCTTCCTGTGTAGGAAACCTGAACAAGATCTTTGCTGAGTGAAAAAGAAGACTCCAGGCTGCGGGACACAAGAACGGCATCCTTTCCGATTTCTTCTGTGAGGGTACGTAGTTTTTTCTCACGGGCTTTATCCGGAGCACTGTTGTCGGCCAGGGAGGCAGCCTCGCAGGCAGCGCCCTGCAGGACACCGCGGTCATGGTCCAGGAATCCCATATAGATCAGACTGAGCAGGACAGGAAGGATCAGGGCCATCAGAAGGGCGGCTTCCACGGTGAAGACTGCGGAAAGGCGTGTTTTGGCAAAGATAAAAGGTACAGAAAACAGTTTCGGCATGAATTGGATCCTCAGGTGATCAGATTGAGCGTGAAGACAGTCAGGTGCCCGGCAAACAGGAAGGGCAGAAATGGAAGCGAGTCCTTTCTGCCTGCTTTTTTCCGCAGAAGAAGGGAGAAAGACCAGATGGCGCAAAGCAGGAAACCTGAAGTCATGCAGGCAATCTCTTCGGAGAAACCGATCAGAAAGCCGCAGGCGGTGATGACAAAGCAGTCTCCAGCCCCCAGAGCAAAGTGGCTGGCAAAGGAGATCAGAAACAGGAAAGCGCCGCCGACAAGCAGATATACAAGCTCCGCCGGCGGGTACAGCCCGGTCAACAGATTGAAGGGCAGCGCTGCGGCAGCGGTCAGGATGGCGTAAAGTGGGCAGATCGAACGGTACTTCAGGTCGCTTCTGGCGCTCAGAAGGAGATAGACCAGGGCTGCGAGATAGGAAATCAGCAGGTTCCAGGTCATGCCGCAGTCCTCCTTTTCGCACAGTCCAGACACTCACGCAGGTCATGGACATCATCCGCATGGACAGTCCGGATGCTTCTCTTCAGTCCCGGACAGGCGGAGCTGGTGTGCCAGGCATCGCCGTAGGGATTCACAAGAACGGTGCTGCTTCCGGGATTCTTCGAGCCGCAGTACCGGCAGCTTTTGTAGATTGACCCCTTATAATTCCGGACGGTTTTCAGCTGCGGACGCGTGATCTGCGCGACCGTCAGTTTCAGGTGGGAGCAGTCGGCATCTGTGTGGTAGACCGTACCGGAGTCCGTCACATAAACCTCCCGGGTTTCCTCTACACTGTCTTCACCGCCTTTCTCGCCCGAGACTCCTTTGCGGCCGGTAAAGCCGCGAATGGTGATCTCTGAACAAAGACTTTCCAGGGAAGCCGGATGACCGAAACGGGTGCTTTGATCTGATAGGTGAGGACAAGGGATATGCGGCTGTCCTCCTTCAGAAAGGATGAGAGCAGAAAAGAGGGATGCTGGATGGCCTCCCTGTCTGCAGCCTTGGGGATGACCTGGCTGTGTACCCAGACATCGGAGAGCGCTCCTCGAAGCAGTGGTTGGAGTCCTCATAGGCACGGGAGTAGGCGAATAAGGACAGCTGTTCCGCTGCCTGGGTCATTCTTCCGGAGAATTCCGCAGCGGCTCTGAAAACGACGGACAGGTGCAGAATCAGCATCATGCAAAGGAAAAACAGGGGAAGTTCCAGTGCGGCTTCAACTGTAAGTGAGGCGGGAGAGGATGTCCTTCTTCGGCGCGGTTCAACCCGGCGGACTGAGGGGAATCCTGACCGCTTTATTGTGGGAGAGAGTGCGTTTTCCTTTCCTGAGTGTGTTGGTTGAATGCTTCCGCAGCTGCATTGATTCTTTGCAGCCGGCGTCAGCATGGCAGATTTGTCTGGGTTCTCAGCCTGGCGTGCAGAGCTGCCGCCTGTAGATGGGATGGAGAGGGGACTGAGAACACATAATTGTAATTCGGATTGGATTCTGCCTGGAAAGGACATCCTTTCTCACCTCACTTGCGTGGTCAGTGTTGATGGGACAGAAACAGGGTGCGGTCTGGCGGCCGGAAAGCCTCATCAGTATGCAAATCCGCCTTCAATCCGGATCTCTCCGCCGGAAAAGCCTGTACCAAGGAAAGCCCTCGGAATGGCAGAGAAGACGGGACGGATGCGGAATGTACAGACATTCTTCATGGCGATGACGCAGGTATCTGCCCGGAACGTCTCGCAGCCTTCCTCACTCTGCAGATTGAGTTCGAGAAGATCGAGAGCCCGCTCTTTCTGAACCTTTACAGACTGCATATTTAGAAGAAGCCGCAGGTAATCAGCATAGGCAAGCCCTCTTCCGGATGTCCGGTCAGCCTTCTCCAGCCGTGACGGAAGGTCATGGAGCTGGCGTAAGGGGACGTGCCAGTCAGCAGCGGTCTTGATCAGGGGAACCTTGCCCTTGTGCATCAGAATCCGGACATCGTACAGAGATTCTCCGTATGCCCAGTAGAACACGAGCAGCTCCCGGAAGGATTCAATCAGGGCAGCATTGCCGGTCCAGCCCAGGATCAGAGCAGCAAGGGTGGAAGTCTCTTTCAGTGCCTTCGGGTCTTTTTGAAGATGAAGATAGTTGTATGCCTCGCGAAGAAGGATCAGCCGTTTTACGGTGTTTTTCAGGTTTTTCGAGTCGGAGGCAGTCCCGCTGATGAGATATTCAATCTGATACTTCAGGCGGGCTGCCGGCTCGTCGGAATGCCATCTTGGAAAATGATCGAGCAGGTATTCCCGAAAGAGCAGGTTATCCGCCGTGCCGCCGCGTTTCTGCTCAAGGTCGAGCGTACCGGACTCTTTCCGACGTTTGGACAGAAGTTCCTTTCCGGGAAGTTTTCCGGCGGAGACGTCCAGATCTCCGCAGACAAGCGGAAGAACATTCTTCCAGCTGAGCGCGATCATCTTCCAGAGGGGGTTTTTGACCCGGGAGGCTTTTTCTTTTTCCGCCTTCATCTGCTGCTGAGAAGGAGACAGACCGCCGGAGGAGGATCCCACAGAGGCGGAACCGTTCGGGCCGATGATGACGACGGAGCCCGCCGGAGAAGAACCGGCATCCGGATCGGCCTTGAGGGTCCCTTCAAGCTGCTTTGTCTTCTCCCTGAGCTGCTTAGCCTTTTTGTCAGCGTCTTTTTTTGACTGTTCATAGGTTTTCAATGCCTCCTGTGCGTCTTTTGCGGATTTTGAAGCGTCTGAAAGCTTGCCAAGCGCGTTCATCCATGCAGTTTCATGCATGAAATCTACTGCCTGCTGGTAGAAATACGCGCCTCTTTTGTCTGAGAGAAGAGCATACGCGGTGATCTCGGTCGATTGGACTGTTACCTGGAAGGGGTCAAATGTCAGCCCGGGCAGCTTTTCGCTGATCGATCCCCGGACATCAGCGTTTTCGTCCATCCAGGATTTCAAGGATTCATTCAGCTTCGGGATGGACAGGCTTGTACCGCCTCCCGCGCTGTGGATGCCGAACAGGTCGAATTTTTCAAGCAGCCGGTTCTCAAACCCGGAGAATACCGACCAGTTGCCGACCGCCGTCAGATTGGCGCAGTGCGCGCGCGCACCGCGATATCGGACCGCCTCGGCGCATGTGAACATCAGACTGAGAAACAGAATACTCAGAAGACTGAAAAAAACGGTGATAACCGCACGTGAGCGCCTCATATGCCCTCCGGTTACGCATATCAGGATGCGTTCTCAGACACTTCCGGCAATCTGCCGGCGTGTGGGGTGAAGTGCCATCAGACGCCTCTGGCGTCTCTTGCAGCCCGGTCAAGGATGTCCTTGACAATATTCGTAAGCTGCTTTCGGAAGATGACAACGAGTGAAATCAGAACAACGAGTACCAGGATGATTTCAACAACGGTGACACCGTCCTCATCCTGGACGAAGTTCCTGGCGGCAGAACGCGCGAGAGAAGAGAAATGGGTGAGACGGGCAGCCAGTCTGTTCATACGGGAGCCTCCTTTCTTTGGAATTTTCCGCCAGGATCTTTCTGCGGAGCGGGACTCTTCAGATGCCTGTGCAGTGAACGGCGGATCTGTGCCTGTACACATCAGCGTAAGAGGTTTATGCGTCTCCGGAGACAGACCTGCTGGAAGCGTGGAGAAACATCAGGATCCATCGGCCTTCCGGCGGAGATCCGGAGATCTTCATGTGATGGAAGCGGATGGATGCTCAGAGGGGCTTTCAAAGAGAGGTGTAAAAGAAAAGTGAATTGGGAATGATGGATTTATATCATCTGGGATGCGGGCTGTAAACCCTTTCAGAGGCAGAAAAAAGAAATTCGGAGGTCTGCACAGAGAACCTCCGAATGAAGTGAAAATGTATCATGCACATTTATGTGACATTCGAGCAGGACTCGATCAATCCGCAGATAATGTCGATGGCATTGCTCTGGGCTGCGCTGCTCATGGCATCAATATAGCGCTGCCTGTTTTCATACAGAGCCTGAAGCTTCTCCGGCAGAATCTCCGGCGTGAGCTTTTCCTCCTCCAGGACCATGCTGTAGCCCTGTTTTTCATAGGAGCGCGCGTTCAGGATCTGGCTCCTCTGCTGGCCGCCGCGGAGAGCGGAATCAGGAGATTCGGCTTGCGCAGTGCGAGCAGCTCGCAGATTGCGTTGGCACCGGCTCTCGAGAGAACCATGTCGGCGAGCGCGAAGAGATCCTTGAGCTCGCTCTCGATATACTCATACTGGACATATTCGCCCGGATGCCGGATGGACGGATCCAGATTGCCCTTCCCACAGAGATGGATGATCCGCATCTGTTTTAAAAGCTCCGGGAGGCAGGCGCGCAGTGCAGCGTTGATGCAGGCCGCTCCCTGGCTTCCGCCGATGACCAGGAGAACGGGTTTTCCGTCATCCGGAAACCCGGTAAACCGCAGTCCGTTTTCCCGGGTACCCGCAAACAGCTCCTGACGGACAGGGGAGCCGGACAGGACAGCTTTGTCCTTCGGGAGGTACTGCATGGTCTCCGGAAAGGAGCAGCAGACCTTTTGCGCTGCCGGGATGGCCAGTCTGTTGGCCAGTCCGGGTGTCATGTCCGACTCGTGGATGATGGTCGGGATATGGAGGCTGGCGGCGGCGCGGACAACAGGCACGCTGACAAAGCCGCCCTTTGAGAAAACAACATCGGGCTTTGTCCGTTTCAGGATGTGTCTTGCCTGAAAGTAGCCGTGCAGGACGCGGAAAGGATCGGAAAAATTCTTCCAGTCAAAATACCTGCGGAGCTTTCCGGAGTCGATGCCGCTGTATGGAATGCTCTGCTCTGTGATCAGCTTCTTTTCAATTCCGTTGTAGGAGCCAATGTAAGAGACCTCATACCCAAGTTTTTTCAGCGTCGGGAGCAGCGCAATGTTCGGTGTAACATGGCCGGCGGTTCCGCCGCCGGTCAGAACGATTTTTTTACTCATAGTGAAACAATTTCCTGTAAATTCATGAATCGCTGTCAAAGAGCAGTTTGCTTACATCCCCGAGAAGAGGTAGTCCCAGACGGTTTCCATGATCTGTCCCAGATTCTGGATGTCCGTCCGGAAATCGCCGATCTCCAGAGAGTGATTTGCACCATCAAAGGTAAAGAGCGGAACGTCGCACTTGCGGCAGGCATTCAGGATGGCATCATTTTCCGCCCAGGGGTCTTTTGTGCCGTGAAATGCGATTCCGGAGCCCTTCAGAAAATCAAAGGTTTCGGCAACGGGTGTGTACAGGATATGCCGGACTTTCCGGTCGAGGTGGTGGTCATCGGCATAGGACGCACCGATTGCTGTCCCGATGCTCTTCGAGAAGAAGATCAGGTCGTCGTAGGCTTCCAGCTGTGAGTTCTCCAGAAGCGATTCCGCCCCTGCCTTCCGACCTGAAATGCCTTCAGCAGCATATCGTGACTTCCTGCCTGTTTTTTCGGGAAGCCTGAATACGGTACTGGGATGACATCATATCCCTGTGCCCTTGCCATTTTTCCGGAATAGTAGAGCAGCGGCCGCTCGACGCCGTAGCCGATTCCCGGAAACAGAACAGCAGCTTTCCTCATCTGTATCCCCTCCGTTTCAGCAATTTCTTTTCAGACACATGGCCGTCCTGTGATCTTATACGCGCTGCCTGCCTCAGGCCTTTCTGCCCTGCATGACCAGCCAGCCCTTTTCCTTGTCCCAGTCATACGTTACGTCGGTGAACCCGGCCTGTCTGTAGACTTCAGCGAGCTGCTCCGGCGCAAGTACATTCATGTGAAGGTGCTCGGTGATCTTCTCGAATCGATCGCTCATGTCCCCGGCAACCATTTCTACGATGATGGCGAAGGTGCCGCCGGTCTTCAGGACGCGGCAGATTTCCCTCATGTCGCCGGGAAGATCCGGCCAGAAGAAGTAGCTTTCAACCGAGTAGACGGTGTCGAAGAAGCTGTCCCTGAAGGGCAGACTGCTGACAGAGGCTTTCTTCAGGCTCAGCCGCCCGCTCATTACGGCTTCCCCGTTGAAAGAGGTAGCCTTTTCAATTGATACGTCGGAGTAATCGATGCCGAAGAATTCTGCACCGGGATCCTGATGCATGGCGAGGCGGAGCGCATTGCCCCCGCCGCAGCCCACGTCAAGGACGGTGCTCCCAAAATGAAGGTGTGAAAAGCCCCATTCGGTAAGGGCGGCATGACTCTCGTTCATGTCGTCCAGCACTGTTCCGCCCAGCTCGCCGACCGGCTTTCTGGCGTTCTCGATGTAGGTAAAGTCGATCGGTTCCGATGTGCTGTCCTGGGGGACAGCCGTATTTGCCGCTGCCTCTATTTCTTTTTCTTTGTTTTCTGTATTTGTATTCACGATTGTTTGGATTCCTTCTGGTGATCTGCGATGTATCTTGCAACATACACGCCGCTTGCGGAGGCGTGTGAAAGGGAATGCGTGACTCCGCTGCCGTCCCCGATCACAAACAGACCCTTGTGGCAGGTCTGGAGATCGTTGTCGATATCGACGGTCATGTTGTAGAACTTGACCTCGACGCCATACAGCAGGGTGTCATCACTTGCGGTACCTGGCGCAATCTTGTCAAGGGCATAGATCATCTCGATGATGTCGTCCAGGATGCGCTTCGGGATGACCAGCGACAGGTCTCCGGGGACTGCCTCCAGTGTCGGGTGCGTGAAGGATTTGGAAATACGCTTCGCCGTACTCCGCTGACCGCGGATCAGATCGCCGAATCGCTGCAGCATGACACCGCCGCCCAGCATGTTCGACAGCCGTGCGATGCTCTCGCCGTACCCGTTGCTGTCGGTGAAAGGTTCGGTGAAGTGCTTCGAGACCAAAAGCGCGAAGTTTGTGTTTTCTGTCTGGCGGGACGGATCCTCATAGCTGTGCCCGTTGACCGTGACGATGCCGTTGGTGTTCTCCGTGACGACAGCGCCCTTGGGGTTCATGCAGAAAGTACGCACCAGATCCTGGTATTTTTTTGTCTTGTAGACGATCTTGCCCTCATACAGCTCATCCGTGATGTTCTGGAAGACCGGAGCCGGAAGTTCGACGCGGACTCCGATATCGACACGGTTCGATTTGGTCGGAATATTCAGGTCGGAGCAGACCGTTTCCATCCATTTGGAACCGGATCGTCCGACGGAGACGATGCAGTCGTCCGCCGTGAATGAGCCCCGCTCCGTCTGGATGGTAAATCCGGGCTCATCCGCCCGGATGCTGCTGACAGGCGTATGAAAATAGAAGTCCACCTTGTCCTTCAGTTTGTCGTAAATGTTGCCCAGCACCTGGTAGTTGATGTCCGTCCCGAGATGACGGACGGAAGCGGAGAGCAGGTGCATGTCGTTCTGCAGGCAGCGCGTGCGGAGCTGCGAGTTGCCTGTCGAGTAGAGTTTCGTCTGGCTGCCGCCGTTCTCCATATTGATCTGGTCGACATACTTCATCAGGTCAATGGCCTTTTCCCGGCCGATGTACTCGTAGAGCGTGCCGCCGAACTCATTTGTAATGTTGTACTTTCCGTCGGAGAATGCGCCTGCGCCGCCGAATCCGCTCATGATGGAGCAGGTCTTGCAGTGGATGCAGTTCTTGATCCGGTCGCCGTCAATCGGGCATCTTCGCTCCGGGAGCGGCCCGCCGCGCCCCAACACAGCGGGTTTTTTATTCTCCAACACGCA
>ERZ791624.1160-NODE-1160-length-13360-cov-1.435400_pt1 | contig 13360 bp, 13 predicted proteins | sample MGYA00510058_ERZ791624 | MGnify/ENA primary metagenome ERZ791624 (study PRJEB30046, sample SAMN00715158) | human gut metagenome | study: EMG produced TPA metagenomics assembly of the A metagenome-wide association study of gut microbiota in type 2... | reverse complement strand
GGTGAGCAATGTGGGATAGACAGATGCTATATCATTGAGCAGGAACACCCGCGAACGGGCATGCCGCACACCGCGGGCTACTATCAGCACCAGAGCCAGCGCAATAAGACACACGAAAAAAGGCAGATGGCGAAGGCTGAAGATGTAGATGAAGCGGCTGATGGGGTCATCAGGCACCACGCCCGAAAGCAGTTCGCGCTCGTGTGTCCAGCCCATGACCATCTGGTCGTGTGCCACCTTCACCCACACGCTATCTATCGTATCCTCGGGGATAACGGTTATCTGCGCCACCACCAGTTCCTCACCCCTCAGGATGAAAAGGCTGTCGGCATACCCATCCATGGGCATAGGCATATTGTGCAGAGGCTGCTGCGCCTGCAGGTGGAGGGGGTCGGCAGTGACCACGAAGTTGTCATTGACCTCGTAGAGACCCGCATCGCTTATCCTATTATAACAGGACGAGAGCAGGAGGGAGAGCAGGAGCGCCTTCAGCGTCACCGGGTCAGTGATCCGGCTGAGATTATCCAGCGTGAACCTGTGGTTTTCATCCGTGAATCCGTAATAGACAATCAGAATCAGGGGGATGACAATAAATGCAACTGTCCATATCAGATACGGACCAGTCAGAAGCACATTGTTTTTTTTCTTCATATCGTTCACCCGCTGCAAACAAGAAGACTACTATGTAAAAGATTCTGCCGAAAGCAGGCAGAGCTTACAGGTCGGTCGAATTGACCGCCTGCTCGTCCTCAGACTCCGGCTTGTTCATGATCTGGATATTGAACGGGTCCAGATTCATCAGAACTCTGCTGCCAACCGGGAAAAGCTTTGTGGAATGTACCAGCCAGGTAAAGCCGTTCGCCTCGACATCCATCTCGTAATGGACACCCTTGAAGATCAGGTCGGTCACGGTTCCCTCAAGAAAGCCGGGGTTCAGCTCACGAGCCTTGTCGGCAACCTTCTCATATTCCGGAGAGCCTGCCGTGACCGCGTCCGGAAGTGCGTACAGCTCCAGATCCTCCGGACGGATGACAACGTCAACAGGCTTGTTGATGCCGAAGCCTGTATCAACACAGGCAAACCGGGTGCCGAAGATCTCCACCAGCTTATCCTTCACCATCGTGGCATCGACGATGTTGGAATCGCCGATGAAGTCCGCGACAAACGCATTCGTCGGCTCGTTGTAGATGTCCTCCGGTGTCCCGATCTGCTGGATATAACCCTGATTCATAACGACAATCGTGTCTGACATTGTCAGCGCTTCCTCCTGGTCATGGGTGACATAGATGAAGGTGATGCCAAGCTCGTTTTTCAGGCGGATCAGTTCATACTGCATATCCTTGCGAAGTTTGAGATCGAGTGCACCGAGCGGTTCGTCAAGCAGAAGCACCTTCGGCTCATTTACGATGGCGCGCGCAATGGCGATCCGCTGCTGCTGGCCGCCGGAGAGGGAATCCGGCTACGGTTCTCAAATCCTTCCAGGTTTACGAGACGCAGCGCATATCTGACTTTTTCCCGGATGTAGTCCTCCGGCTTTTTTCGGATCCGGAGCCCGAACGCGATGTTGTCCGCGATGTTCATATGCGTGAAGAGCGCATATTTCTGGAAGACCGTGTTCAGCTGCCGTTTGTTCGGCGCGAGTGTGGTGATGTCTTTTCCGTCAAAGATGACCTTTCCGCTGTCAGGCTGCTCAAAGCCTCCGATGATCCGGAGCGTTGTGGTTTTCCCGCAGCCCGAAGGACCCAGAAGTGTCAGAAACTCGTTCTCACGGATATACAGATTCAGGTCATCCAGGACCATCTGTCCGTCAAATGATTTTGTGATGTGCTGAAGGTCAATCAATCTGTTGCTCATGCTGGAATCCTCTTCTATTATCATGGAGCCCTCCGCTCCGGAACCATTGTGGGAATCATTCAGAATTCAGGAGGAGTAGACACCCAGATCAGTGTTGCTTGATTTTTTCCTTTGTTTTCAATGTAGTGAGGCGCAGAGGAGCGAAAGTAAAACGTCTCCCCCTTTCTGGCCCGGCAGGACTGCTGCCCGATATGGATCGTGATGATGCCGGAGAGTACATATCCGAATTCCTCACCCTCATGCGGGTTATCAAGATTGGTCCGCCCGCCCGGCTCCAGTGTCACGCGGATGGGCTCCATCCTGTTCTTCTGGGCATTCGGGATGATCCATTCGGTCCGGTTCTTCAGTTCATCGTCAACCTTTTCGAAGAAATCAGCATTTCGGAAAACAATCTGGCTGTCCGTTTCATCATTAAAGAAATCTCTCAGGTTCGTTCCAAGTGCCTGCAGGATGTCCACAAGCGTTGCAATAGAAGGGGAAGTCTGTTCCCGCTCCACCTGGGAGATGAAGCTCTTCGATAATTCTGTCCGGTCTGCCAGCTCTTCCTGCGTCAGGCTTTTCTCAAGGCGCAGGCGGCGGATTTTTTTCCCGATATCCATGAGTGCCTCTCATCCATATGATGTAAACTCAAAATCCAGTAAAACTGGATTTCAGATGCCTTAACCGATTATACGGGATTTATACGCAGTGTCAATGGAATCTATTAAAAATTTACAGAGACAGAACATTTACACAGATATGGCGGAATGGTATCATGGACGCAGCAGGAGGGCTTCCAAGATGAACAACGAAAAGAAGTATGTTGCGTATGTCGGAACCTACACGCACGGATCGAGCATTGGAATTCATGTCTATGACATTGACAATGAAACAAGGCGCCTGACAGAGCGGAATGTCGTTCCGGTGCACAATTCGTCCTATATTACCAAGTCACGCCGGGGAAACTATCTCTATTCCATCGCGGATGAGGGAGTGGAGGTGCTGAAAATCGAGCAGGACGGCGGGCTGACGCCGATCAACAAGGTTGATATTGACGGGATGAGGGGGTGCTATCTTTCCACGGACGTGTCCGGTAAGTTTCTCTTTGTCGGCGGGTACCATGACGGGAAGGTGACGGTCGTTCATACCCACAGGGATGGGCGGCTCGGCTCTGTGCTGGACGGTGTGTTCCATCAGGGACTGGGTTCTGTCGCCGAACGTTCCTTCCGGCCGCACGTCAGCTGTGTGATTCCGACACCGGATGACCGTTACCTTGTCGCGGTGGACAACGGGATTGACCAGGCGAAGATTTATAAGGTTACACCCGTGACAGGAAAGCTGCACCTGTATGATATTCTGCGGTTCCCCCTTGACTCCGGACCGAGGCTGATGTGTTTCTCAAAGGATGGACGCTTTGCGTATGTCAACTGTGAGATTCTGAATCAGATTCTCGTCTATTCATATAATGGGGAGGCCAATCCGATGTTCGAGCTTGTGCAGCGCGTGACAAGCATCATGGACGACAAGGATGATCGAGCGCCAGCTGTGCGCTGAAAGTTTCTCCGAGCGGAAAGTATCTGTATACATCGAGTGCAGGTGAAAACACGGTCGGTATTTTCCGTATTGACCAGGAAACAGGCTTGCTTTCCAAAGTGCTGATTCTTCCGATTTCCGGGGGGTACCCGAAGGACATCGACGTACTGCCGGATGAGAAGACGCTGATTGTCCTCTGCCATGAGTCGAACTATATGCGGTTCTTTACGGTTGACTATGAGAAGGGAACGCGGTCATGAGAGGGAAACAGCAGTACGTGGAGACACCGAACTGCATCATGATCTCCGAGACTCCGCAGTCTGCCGGGGAGACGCCGCAGGAGCAGGGGGAAAGCTGAATGGCAGGTTCAACATTCGGAACGCTCTACAGGGTCACAACCTGGGGCGAGAGCCACGGAGCCGGAATCGGCTGCGTGATTGACGGCTGTCCGGCCGGACTGCTGCTCGGGGAGCAGGATATCCAGCAGTATCTGGATCGGAGAAAGCCAGGCCAGAGTCGTTTTACGACCAGCCGGAACGAAGCTGACAGGGTCCGGATCCTTTCAGGTGTCTTTGAAGGGCAGACTGAGGGAACACCGATCGCGCTTTTCGTTGAGAATAAAGACCAGCATTCAAAGGACTATTCAAATCTGAAGGATATCTACCGGCCAGGACATGCAGATTTTGGATTTGACCGGAAGTTTGGGTTTCGGGACTACAGAGGAGGCGGACGATCCTCCGGAAGAGAGACAACCGCCAGGGTGATGGCCGGCGCGGTCGCCGCAAAGGTTCTCGCAGAACTCGGCGTCACGCTCCGGGCTTATGTCACGTCCATCGGGCCTGTGGCCTGCAGCCCTGACGGATGGATATGGCGCATCTTTCGGAAAGCCCGCTCCAGATGCCGGATGCAGAGGCGGAGAAGCAGGCGGAGGCCTATCTGAATGACTGCATGAGCAGACTTGATTCCGCAGGGGGTGTCGTGGAATGCCGGGTTGACGGGCTTCCTGCCGGGATTGGAGAACCGGTGTTTGACAAGCTGGACGGCCTTCTGGGACATGCGCTGTTCTCGATCGGGGCTGTGAAGGCCGTGGAGATCGGGGACGGGACTGCGGTGTCGTCCTTAGCCGGGCATGAGGACAACGATCAGTTCGGGGCGGCGGAAGACGGGACAGTGCGCAGGCTGACCAACCATGCAGGCGGCATCCTGGGCGGGATGAGCGATGGAGAGCAGCTGGTCGTCCGGGCATATTTCAAACCGACCCCATCGATTGCGAGAGAGCAGCAGGCGCTGGGAAAGGATGGAGCGGTTCATACGCTTCGGATCACCGGCCGGCATGATCCGGTCATCGTCCCGCGGGCTGCGGTCGTGGTTGAATGCATGACGGCGATGACCCTCCTCGATCTGATGCTGCGAAACATGGGTGCAAGGATGTCCAGTCTGAAGGATGTCTATCTGTAAATATGTGTTTATTTTGTGTAAAGAGCGGCGAGATGCTTTTCATCCCGCCGTTTTTTATTATAATGGCGTAAGAGTTTTGTAAAAAGAAATGGAGTCAGACAGATGAAGCTTCTCAGAAAGATGGAACGAAGGTTCGGCCGGTATGCGATCCGAAACCTTTCGCTGGTTGTCATTGCAACGTATGTATTCGGATATCTCTGCCAGTTTGCTGCCCCGCGGGTCCTTTCATACTTCACGCTGGATCCGGCGATGATCTTTCAGCACGGCCAGATCTGGCGTCTGGTTACCTGGGTTCTGATCCCGCCGGAGTCGCTTGATTTCTTCACCATTATCATGCTGTTTTTCTACTACAGCATTGCCAAGGTGCTGGAACGAACCTGGGGAGACTTCCTCTTCAATGTATATATATTCGGCGGACTGATTCTGACGGTGGTCGGAGCCTGTGTGATGTATGGGGTGCTGATGGCGGTGGGAAGTCCGTCGGCCCTGCTGAATATCCAGGCAATTCCGTACTACTGCAGCACTTACTATGTCAACATGTCCATTTTTCTGGCCTTTGCCCTGACATACCCGGATATGGAGGTGCTGCTGTACTTCTTCATCCCGATTCGTATGAAATGGATGGGATGGCTGTACGGAGCCTTTCTGATTTATCAGTTCTACAAGACGCCGCTCTGGTCGGGGAGAATTCTGATGATCATTTCCCTGCTGAATTTCCTGATCTATTTCCTTGCGACTAAAAATATGAGGTCGCTCTCCCCACAGGAATTTCGGAGGAGGGCTGGTTTCCGGAAAAACAGAGGGGTAAAACCGCAAAACAGACGGGATGTTTCGAAAACATCTCATGAAAAGCCCTGGAACAAGAGCGCGGAAGGCGGGCGGCAGACAGGCGATTTTGGGCAGACGCAGGCGGAGATTCGAAGACCGTCAGAGAATTTCAGGAAGATCGCACCGGGCGGCGCAAGGCATGTCTGTGCGATCTGCGGCAGGACGGAGCTGACCAACCCGGAGCTGGAGTTCGATACTGCTCCAGGTGTGAGGGAAATTATGAATACTGCCAGGATCATCTGTTTACGCATGTCCATGTGAAGAACGGAAGCAAGCCGCATCTGGCAGAAGAGGAGAAACAGTAAGCAGCCCGCAGAGAGCAGCATGAAGATACGGACGCAGAGATGAAATGGAGGCTATTGTGAATCAGCAGCAGCAAGCCGGCAAGGGCCGGCTGAAAAAAGGAGCCCTGATCAGGGCAGTGATTCTGACGGGTTTATTTCTGATATTGTCGTTTCTGGCCCATGAGGCGGAGCAGAGATCGGAGGGCTGGTATTTTCCGGTCTCCGTCCTTCTGTCGTTCCTGCTGGGACTGTTTCTGTACGCAGGACTTCCGAAAAGCCGTCTGTTTCAGATCATCTATGATGTCTCGCTTTCTGTCTCAGTCCCCTTCGTGGCCTTTGTGCTCGTTCAGTCCTATGACACGGGATTCTGGCATGTCGGGGCAGCGCTGTCCTATGAGACGGCACAGCCACCCTACAAGATGATCTATCTGAATCTGATCTTCTACTACCTGATCTTTCTTGCCTTCACGTTCCTGATCGGAAGCATCAGCTGGGGCTACAGTGCAGCATCCGCCGTTTTTATGGCGCTGAGCATCATCAATTTTTATGTTGTGAAGTTCCGGGGAAGTCCGATTGTTCCATGGGATATTCTGTCGCTCAGAACGGCGGGCAACGTTGCGTCTAACTATGACTATGTCATCTACTGGCATATGCTGTTTTCCACGTTCGGCTTTGCATTTGTAATGCTTGGAACTGGAAAGATGAGGGGCCGGATTCGTTTGAAACGAGTCCGTTTTCCGCTCCTGGCGGCAGCCGTCCTGTCCCTGATCCTGCTGACAAATTCCATCCAGAATGAGGATGTAAAGACATTCTGGGGAATGGATACAACCCTGTTCACACCGAATGTTCGCTACAGGAAAAACGGTCTTCTGGTCGCGTATCTGGCAAACCTGAACCTGATCCATATCAACAAGCCGGATGGGTATTCGGTGTCGAAGGTGAAAGAGATCGAGGGACAAATCAAGGAGACAGAGACGGAGTATGATCAGATCGATTACCCGGACAAGAATGAGAGTGCCCAGGAGGAAGATACAGCGCTTCAAGGCACGACTCTGAAAGCGCTGGCAGCGGATGTGCAGCCTGCGCTGAGTCAGACGGAGACGGAAGAGCAGCAGACGGCTTCCACTGGAGACGGTAAAAGCTCGGCGGAGAAGTCAGACTTTGATCTCAGCCAGGCTCCGAATATCATCGTCATCATGAACGAGGCGTTCTCGGATCTTTCTGTGATTGGAAACTTCGAGACGTCGGAGGACTACATGCCCTTCTTCCACAGCATGATGGACCAGTATACAGGCGGCCATCTGATGGTTTCTGTCAAGGGCGGCAACACGGCGAACACAGAGTACGAATTCCTGTCGGGCGATTCGATGGCATTCCTGCCCCAGGGAAGCGTTGTGTACCAGCAGTACATTTCCTCAAAAATACCGACACTCGCCTCTTACCTTGGCTCGCTCGGATACTCAACGGAAGGTCTTCATCCCTATCTTGGAAGTGGCTGGGACAGGGAGCGGGTGTATCCGCTGCTCGGCTTTGACGAGTTCAAGGATATCGACTATTTCACTGGAGCGAAGACGATCCGGAAGTTCGTCAGCGATGAGTCTGCGTTCGACAAAATTATAGAGGAATTCCAGAACAAGGGGAATCAGAAGAAATTCATCTTCGAGGTCACCATGCAGAATCACTCCGGCTACATGGCGAACCCGGCGACAGACAACGGCTTCACACAGGAACTGACACTGACCGGCCTTCCATATGAGAATGCGAATACAATCGCGGCAGAACGGTATCTGACGCTGATTAAAAAGTCGGACGAGGCATATCAGAAGCTGATCACATGGTTTGAGCAGAATGTCACCGAGCCGACGATCATCGTGACGTTCGGGGACCATGAGCCCAGCGATTATGTGACAGATGTGATTGATGGACTGACAGGCTATGACTCGAATACAACAGATCTTGAGGAGGTCCAGAAGCATTATCAGGTTCCGTTCTTTATCTGGAACAATATGGGGATCGGCAAGGATCAGTCGGTGAATCTGATGAGCGTGAATTATCTGGCAGCTTATATCATGAAGGAAGCAGGACTTCCGATGACAGACTATCAGCAGTTTCTGACACAGCTTCAGAAGCAGATTCCAGTGATCTGCGCGAACACTTATATAGACGCGGACGGAACCTACCACGACTGGAAGGACCTGAGCAGCGATGCACAGAACAAGGATGCGGTGAATGCGTACAACATACTGGCCTATAACCATCTGGTTGATGTCCGGCATCGGGTAGACCCGCTGTTCGCCGAACCGGCAGACACACAGGTCCTCAGCTCACTACAGAAGCAGACAGAGCTTCTGAAGGATGCAGCTGGCTGAGGCAGGCCGGTGGAGGGGCTGTGGGAGAAGGACTAGGCAGGCATATGAGGAAGTTCCCGGTATGAAGAAAAAGGGCTATGTTGAGATGCGGTACTACGATGTTCCGCAGAAGGAGTGGGTGCTGGCGCTTCTTGGTCAGGAATGGGTGCGCGCCTACGGTGAGGGCATCGGGTATCTCCATTTTCACAATCTGTTCGAGCTCGGAATCTGCAGAGAGGGGACAGGGGTGCTTGTCCTGGACAGAAAAATCTGTCCATACCATCCGGGAATGATCTCCCTGATTCCCGAGAATTATCCGCACACGACGACCAGCACGGAGGGAACGAAGTCAGCATGGGAATACCTGTTTTTTGATCCGAAGACCATTCTTGGAAGCGTTTTTGGAGAGAACAGGCTTCAGATCAGCAGATGCATGACTGCGCTCGGCTCCGGGGCCCTTTTCGAGGATGTGGGGGCATTCACAGCGCTGACGGATATCGCGAATCTGGTCATGGATGAGATGCGGAGAAAGGAGCGGTATTACATCGAGCGGGTTCACGGCCTGATGACAGCTCTGCTTTTTGAACTGCTTCGGATCTGTAGCAGCGAGGAAGGACGGGCTGAAAAAAACGGCGGCCGCACTCAGATCCAGAATGCACTGCGGTACATGGACAGCCACTATGCCGAGCACATCCGGATTGATGATCTCGCAAAGGCGTGCAGCATCTCGGAAACGCATTTCCGGAGACTGTTCTCGGAATCCTTCAGTATCTCGCCGGGCGAGTATCTGAACATGATCCGGGTCATCCATGCCTGTGAGCTGATGAAAAGCTGTGATGAGCCGATGACAGCTGTCGCAGTAAAGAGCGGGTTTCAGACCGTCTCCACGCTGGACCGGAATTTCCGCAATGTGCTGGGGGTGACGCCGTACCAGTGGAAGAAGGATCCGAAAAACTATGAGAGCCGCCTGCTGGAGGTCAATGTGGCGATCCGAAAAGGCTGGTAAGTCATAATAACTTGTGATAATCATCAAAAAATGCGCATATGAAACCATTGAATCGGTGAATCTGACGTAAATGGTCGAATATGCGCATTTTTTAGTCGAAAATCATCACACATATTTAAACAACTTGTGTACAAGGGATCAACAGTTCCGGGTAGCGGAACAAATTGAGAAGGGTTGAATGGGAGGAAATGACATGAAGAAGAAAACTGTATCTGTCCTGCTTGCTTCGGCGATGGCAGCATCCATGCTGATGCCGGTACCTGCGATTGCGGGAGAGACTGAGGCATCGACCGAGGCTCCGACTGCCAATGTTGCGGGGGAGGATGAGCATACCCTTTCCGTCTATGCGTGGGATGCAAACTTCAATATTCCGGCGCTGAAGGCTGCTGAGGCGGATTATCAGAAGAACGTGGACCCGGATTTTAAACTGAATGTGATCACTCAGTCGGGCTCCTCCGATGTGGAGAACGCTGTCACGCTGGCAGCCAATGCCGGTGATTACAGCACGCTGCCGGATATCGTTCTGTTCCAGGATCACTACTTCCAGCAGTTCCATACCAACTACCCGGATGCATGGCAGGATCTCTCCGGTGCCAAGGACGTGGACTGGGATGATTTCGGATCTGAGAAGCTTTCCTTCAGCACAATCGACGATGTTCACTACGGGGCTCCGGTCGACAATGGAACTGCGGTGATGGCATATCGCACGGACCTTCTGAAGGAGGCGGGCTACTCCATCGATGACATGACGGGCTGCACGTGGGATAAATTCATAGAAGTCGGCAAGGCGGTCCAGGAGAAGACCGGCAAGTATCTGCTCTGCATGGACGGTTCCGGCAATGACCTTCCGTATATGATGCTTCAGGCAGAGGGCGAGTCTCAGTTTACGGACGGTGAGCCGACCTTTGCAGAGAATGACAAGTACGTGCAGATTATCTCCAAGCTGGTGGAGATGGCTGACGAGAAGATACTGTATCTGGCAGACTCCTGGACCGATTACACGGACCAGGCCATCATGGGCGATATGGTTGCAGGTGTCATGAACGGAAACTGGATTATCCCGACGATCGAGCAGGTTGCGGAAAACTCCGGCAAGTGGGAGATCACTTCTCTTCCGACACTGGAAGGCGGTGAAGGTTATGCTTCCAACGGCGGGTCCTCCCTGTATATCACGGCAAACTGCAGCAAGCCGGACCTTGCTACAGATTTCCTTGCAAAGACATTCCTGGCAGGCTCCACTGAGACATACGACGCAGCTCTTCAGAACGGCGGTGTGATCACCTGCTCTCTGAAGGCAGGCGCTTCCGATGTCTATCAGAAGGGTGTTGCATTCTTCAACGATCAGCCGATCTACACCAAGATCGTTGAGATGGGATCAAAGGTCAAGCCGGTTGAGCAGTCTGATTATCACTATCAGGCAAGAAACTACGTCGGAACAGCGATCCAGAACCTTGTTGAGGCGCAGGATTCCTCTGAGGACGGCGTGAAGGCAGCTCTTTCGGATGCGGAAGAACAGCTGAAGTTTGAGATGGAAGGCTGAGAAACCCGGAGGACACAGACGGCAGAGCCCGTGCTGTGACCGGAAAAACATCAGAGAAGTCGAGGGAGGCGGAGAGAGCAACCAGATCTCCGCCTCTTCCTGATGAGGGAACAATCCGGAAGAACGAGGAGGGGAAAACGTGAGACACGCTTCACTGAAAGCAAAGCAGGACCGGGCAGGCTGGCTGTTCCTGCTCCCGGCGACAATCATGATTCTGATCATGAGCTTCTGGCCGATGCTGCAGGCTCTGATCACGTCGTTCAAAAAAGGACCGAGTACCAGGATGGTATGGGCGGATCCGTGGTACAACAACTACGCCAGAATTCTGAAGGATAAAATCTTTCAGACCGCAATGGGAAACACCTTTTTCTACTTGATCATTCAGGTTCCGATCATGCTGGTGCTGGCGATGCTGCTTGCCCAGATTCTGAACAACAGACAGCTGAAGTGCAGAGGGTTGTTCCGCACAATGGTTTTCCTTCCCTGTGCAACCTCCCTCGTATCCTACGCGCTGATCTTCAAATCGCTCTTCGCAACACAGGGACTTGTCAACAAGGTCCTGATGAATCTCCATATCATCAATGAAAACATCAACTGGCTCGGCAAGGCCGGGACAGCCAAGTTTGTCATCATCCTGGCACTGATCTGGAGGTGGACCGGCTACAACATGGTCTTTTTCCTGGCTGGGCTGCAGACCATCGATTACCAGGTCTATGAGGCGGCCAAGATTGACGGGGCTTCGAGCTGGAAGACATTCTGGTCCATTACGGTACCGCTTCTGCGGCCGGTCATTGTCATGACGACCATCATGTCCATCAACGGAACACTCCAGCTGTTTGATGAATCTGTCAACCTGACAAATGGAGGACCGGCAAACAGTACGATCACGATGTCCCACTATATATACAATATGTCCTTCGGGCAGGGCGTCGGGAAGTTCGGCTATGCCTCTGCGATGTCCTTCGTTGTTCTGATTCTGGTCGCAATTCTCGCTGCGATCAGCATGAAAGCAGGTGACAAACGTGAATAAGTCCAAGAAGAGAAAAACCATGGGGAGTATTCAGCGGAGGCTGATTCCCTCTTACATCTTTCTGATTATATGGTGCCTGTTCTCGGTATTCCCGCTGTACTGGATGGTGACAGCAGCGACAAACACGACGGTCGAGGTGGCACGGGGGAAGGTCTGGTTCGGCCTCCCGCAGCTGAAAACCTGAAGAATCTGATGGCGGCGCAGCCGCTCTGGAGGGCGATGGGAAATTCTTTCCTCTACGCCATCTTCCAGACAATCTTCTGCCTCTTTGTCTGCTCACTTGCAGGGTTTGGATTTGAACTGTATGCAGACAGAGCCAAGGACAGGCTGTTTGCCTTCCTGCTTCTGGCGATGATGATTCCGGGCGTCGCGACGATGATTCCACTGTTTGTTCTGATTTCAAGGCTGAAGCTTCTGAACTCTGTCTGGGGATTCATCCTGCCGCAGGTTGCGACACCGTTCATGATCATGATGTTCCGGCAGAATTCCAGGAATTTTCCGCCTGCGATTCTGGAAGCCGCAAGGCTTGACGGCCAGACAGAGATCGGCATCTTCTTCAGACAGTATATGCCGATCATGAGATCAACCTACGCGGCAGCAGCGGTCGTGACATTTATGAATGCCTGGAATGCATATCTGTGGCCGAAGGTTGTCATGCTGGACAACCGCGCAGAGAATATGCCAATGCTGATTGCAAATCTGTCAAGCGGCTATACGGTGGACTATGGTATGCTGATGATGGGCGTCCTGTTCTGCTCCCTGCCGACAATGATCGTGTTCTTTGTGCTTCAGAAGCAGTTTGCCGAGGGCATTACAGGTTCTGTCAAGTAACAGGGCAGAAAGGCATGCACGGTGCCTGGCACTGACAGACAGAACGGATGGCAGGAGCGCGGATCCGAAAGCGCGGGGGCCAGACAGGCTCCTGCGCTTTTCAGGTAAAGACAGCCTTGCAGAACCAGTGAATCAGGTCAGATATCAGATCTGAACCTGCGCTTTTCAGATTACCGCAGCTTTATAGGAGAGACATCAATGACTGAATTTGATTACAGAATTGTAAAGGATCCACAGATCTATGCGCAGAACACGCTGCCGCCTCACTCGGACCATATTCCGTTTGCACCGAAGGACAGGCACGAGAATATGCAGACAAGTCTCAGGCGTTCACTGAATGGGATGTGGCGGTTTCATTATGCTGAGAATTACCGCAGTGCGCCGGATGGATTCTGGAAAGATGACTTTGATGTAAGCGGCTGGGCGGAAATTCCTGTTCCGTCCAACATGCAGATGGAGGGCTATGACAGGCCGGCTTATGTCAACACACAGTATCCCTGGGACGGACTGGAGCCGATTGAACCCGGACAGATTCCGGAGCGGCACAACCCTGTCGGACAATATGTCCGGACCTTCAGACTTCCGGATGGCTGGAAGCAGGACAGTGTCCGGATTTCCTTCCAGGGCGTGGAGTCCGGCTTTGCGCTCTGGCTCAATGGCCGCTATGTC
>ERZ791624.1158-NODE-1158-length-13396-cov-1.828274_pt1 | contig 13396 bp, 16 predicted proteins | sample MGYA00510058_ERZ791624 | MGnify/ENA primary metagenome ERZ791624 (study PRJEB30046, sample SAMN00715158) | human gut metagenome | study: EMG produced TPA metagenomics assembly of the A metagenome-wide association study of gut microbiota in type 2... | reverse complement strand
TTTACACCAAGTACCGCACAGTTTGTGGTAATCAGCGGCAGGTAAACACCCAGTGACTGATACAGTGATGGCATGCTCTTCTTTAAAAACATTTCTACAAACTGTACCAGTGCTGCAATAACCAGAATAAATACAATGGTCTTTAAATAGGTCAGATCAATTCCCTTTTTCACGAGAAACGGATTGGCCAGAATAAATTTATAGATCAGTCCGGTAATGAAAGAAGAGATCGTAATAACGAAAATTACGGCGCCTCCCATACCAGCAGCTGTCTCTGTTTTCTTGGATACACCAAGGAACGGACAGATACCAAGGAACTGACTCAATACTACGTTGTTTACGATCGCAGAACCTACCGCGATCAAAACCAGTTCAGCTAATGTACTCATCGTCTCTCTCCCTCCTTATGCCTGTTCCTGATCAGAAGCTCCTGCACTCTTTCCTGTACAAAGTGCGGACTGACCACAGTGTGCACAGTCTCCGGATAAACATCCTGCCGGCTCTGCAAGCGGTTTGCCCTTTGCTTCCATCTTTTTACGGATAATATTCATTCCGGCTACAAGGAATGCCAATACAAGGAATGCTCCCGGTGCCATGATGAAAATCGTGATCGGAGTAAATCCTTTGATTGCGGAAAGGAACGGAAGTCCGAAAAAGGTTCCGGCACCAAGGATCTCACGGATCAGTCCGATGATGGTCAGACCCATGGTAAATCCAAGTCCCATACCAATTCCATCAAAAATAGATTCGATTGGTCCATTCTTGGATGCATAGCTTTCTGCACGGCCAAGAATGATACAGTTTACAACGATCAGCGGAATATACACACCAAGTGCCTTAGAAAGGCTTGGAAGATATGCCTGCATCAGAAACTGTACGACCGTAACAAGTGATGCAACAATCACGATATAGGCCGGCATACGCACGCCGTTTGGAATCACCTTACGGAACAGTGAAATCAAAAGGTTGGAAAATACCAGTACCACAAGGGTAGAGAGTCCCATGCCAAGTCCGTTGATCGCTGAAGATGTAACCGCAAGTGTCGGACACATACCAAGCATCAGGACAAAGGTAGGATTCTCTTTGATCACACCATTGTACAAACGTTCTACATACTTGTTCATTACTGAGCACCTCCTAACGCATTCTGGAAGTAATAGATGGCTGCATTACAGCCATTTGCCATTGCCTTTGAAGTAATGGTAGATCCGGTAATTGCCTCAATCTGATCATCCGATGCCGGTTTTTGTTTTACAACCGTAAACTTGTCTACCGTTTTGTTTTCAAACTGGCTGTAGAAATCTTCCTCTTCTGCTTTCATACCAAGTCCCGGTGTCTCGGAAATATCGGTAATCGAATATCCGTTGACGGTTCCATCATTTTTGATACCAACGGAAAATGTAATACTTCCCTGGCTTCCGTCTTTCGCGGTAACGGTAATGACATATCCCAGTGCATTGCCATCTTTATCTACGGCCTGCTCGACATCGTCAATCGTATCGTCATATCCTGCATCTGCAACCATTTTGTCTGCGGCATCCGCATCATACTCCTGCTGGTTGAACCCAGAGGCATCCGCAAACACTGCCTGATACGCTTCTTTTTTGGTCTGCTCGTTGGCTTTGTCAATCGGAGCCTTTGTAATTCCATATACCGCTCCTAAAATCACGCCGATCACAAGGGTAAAGGCTGTCAAAACCAAAGCGTCATGTATAATCTGTTTATTCATTCTTCTTTGCCTCCTTTGCCAGTCCAAATGCTCTCGGAATTGTAAACTTCTCAATAATCGGTACTAAAATATTGCTCAGGATGATTGCAAAAGAAACACCCTCTGCATTTGCTCCGAAACAGCGGAAAATACCGGTTAACAGACCACAACAGATACCGTAAATAATCTGGCCGGTTGGTGTAATCGGTGAAGTCACATAATCGGTTGCCATAAAGAATGCACCAAGCATCAGACCACCACCGCACAGTTCTGCAACCAGATAATTGGCATTCATCGGTTCCTTGCCAAAGATCAGCATAAATACCGCAAATGTAATCAGGTAAGCAGCCGGAATCCGTAATGTGATAACGCCCAGAAGAATCAGGATAATCGCACCAATCAGGATTGCGATCACGGATGTCTCACCGATGGTTCCCGGAATCTTTCCTGTCAGCATATCCATGACATTGACGGAAGAAAGTCCTTCATTTCTGATCATGGCAAGTGGTGTTGCCCCGGAATATGCCTCAAACTTAGAACTCTTGAAATTTGTCATGTCTGCGGCAAAAGCAATCAGCAGAAAACATCTTCCACCCAGTGCCGGGTTCATGAAGTTTTGTCCCAGTCCGCCAAACATCATCTTTACAATGACAATGGCAAATACACTGCCAATCACAGCCTCCCACCATGGAAGTCCTGCCGGCAGGTTCAGTGCCAGAAGAAGTCCGGTGACAACCGCACTCAGATCCGGCAGGCTGTTTTTTTTATGTACGATCTTATCAAAAATCCATTCGGAAGCCAGACAGCTTGCGATGGTAACTAAAATCAAAAGTAATGCATGCATTCCAAAATTCCAGATACCAAACAGGGTTGCCGGCAGCAACGCGATGATCACATACAGCATAACTCTGCTTGTGGAGTCCTTGGCACGCACATGTGGTGAAGACGAAACCTGATATTTCTCACTCACAACAATCCACCTCTTTCTCTTATTTTTTCTTTCTCTTATCTGCTAATACGAGTTTCTTCATTGTCTTGACGGACTGTGCCACCTGTCTGCGGGAAGGACATACATAACTGCAGCTTCCGCACTCGATGCACTCTAATCCATGCCAGCGTTCAAACTCATCCTTTTGTCCGTGCTCACTGAACTTTGCAAGCCTGCTTGGAATCAGTTTTTCCGGACACGCTTCCACACACCGGCCACAGCTGATGCATGCGAGCGGTTCAAACTCTGCCACCTCATCTTTTCCTAGACATAACAGAGAAGAAGTCGTCTTTGTGGTAGGAACATCCAGTCCAAAAATGGCAAATCCCATCATAGGACCGCCGGATACCAGTTTCTGTGGCTGTACTTTAAATCCTCCGGCAGCTTCCACCAGCTGCTCGTATGGTGTACCCATACTGTACAAAAAGTTTGACGGGGTGGTAATTGCGTCTCCGGTGATTGTAGCAATTCGCTTCATCACAGGAACTCCATCTTTTACTGCATGCTTGATTGCAATCATGGTTTCTACGTTGTCCACGATACAGCCTGCATCTGCAGGAAGCATTTTGGAATTGATTTCGCGTCCGGTCACTGCGTAGATCAGCTGACGCTCTCCTCCCTGCGGATACTTTGTCAGCAATTCACAGACCTCCATCCGGGGCTCATCCTTAATCAGTTCCTTCAGTTTTGCAATTGCATCCGGTTTGTTATTTTCGACGCCAAACACACCTTTTGCATGGTCAAACAGCTGCAGTATAATCTTCATACCTGCAACCAGATCTTCCGGATTTTCGATCATTCTGCGGTAATCTGCAGTCAGATATGGCTCGCATTCTGCGCAGTTTGCAATAATATACTCGATTTTTTCCGGTTCTTTCGGAGACAGTTTTACATGTGTCGGGAAACCTGCGCCTCCCATACCAACCACACCGGCCTCCTTAATTCGATCAATGATTTTCTCCCTGGATAAGGATGTCACATCATCCACCGGTGAATACTCACACTCCGTAAACTGATCGTCACTCTCGATTACAATGGAATTCACCATATCACCGACTGCCACACGCCGTGGTTCAATTTTCTTCACTGTACCGGATACCGAAGAATAAATCGGAGAAGATACAAAGCCGCCGGCTTCTGCAATCTTCTGCCCTTTCTTTACGCTATCCCCTACAGCGACAATTGGAGTGGCTGGTGCACCAATATGCTGTGACAATGGAAAAACCAGTTCTCCTTTGGGTAGAACTTCTTTGATTGGCGCATCCTTGGCAAGTTCTTTGCCTTCATAGGGATGTACGCCGCCTATAAATGTTTTCAAACCCATCCTTGTGCCCTCTTTCCTTATTTTTTTGTCTAAACCATATAGTTTATAACATAATTCACATTAAATTATAGCACTTTTTAACCATGTATGTAGTAAAATTTTTAATTTTTTCTGAATATTTTGTATTCTTTTTAATACAAAGAAACATGACGAAAAATGAGATTTATGGTATAATCCAGACACACAGACAAAATCCAAACGTTATATAAAGGAGAATTTATGAAAACGTTTCATGAAGAAATCCCCGATCTCTGTCAGGACGCTCTCACCGACCAGCTTTTTGATGAACACTCTATATTTTTTGACATAGAAACTACCGGGTTTTCACCTGCAAATTCCACACTCTATATGATTGGATGTGCCAGACGCAAAAGCAACCGGATCTGTATTGAACAGTTTTTTGCTGAAAAACCGGAAGAAGAAGCTGAAATCCTCGCCACATTTTTTCAGATGCTGTCACCATATACCACCATCATTACGTTTAACGGTGTGGGATTCGACATTCCTTACCTGAAGGCAAAAGCAGACCATTATAAGATTCCGGAACATTTTCGGGATTTTGAATACCTGGATATATTTAAATCGGTTTCTTCGATCAAATTTTTATTGAAACTGGAAAACTATAAGCAAAAAACCATAGAATCCTTTCTGGGTCTTAAAAGAGAAGACGAAAAGACGGGAGGGGATCTGATCCATGTATATTTCACGCATGTGAAACATCCGACAGAAGAAACGATGCATCTTCTTCGTATTCATAATTACGAAGATGTTCTGCACATGATTGATCTGCTCTCTGTTTTATCTTATCTGGAAGTATTAAACGGTCAGTACACCATCCTCTCCCACCGGATCGACCATTACCACGCATATGACGGAACCGAAGGGGAGGAATGGATCATCACCATGCAAAACAACTATCCCGTTCCGCGCCAGCTTTCCTGTAAACAGGATTGTTTTTATCTGATGATCGGAAAAAACCGCACTTCTCTTCGTATTCCGGTCTACGAAGGTGAACTGCATTATTTTTATTCCAATTACAGGGATTACTATTATCTGAAAAAAGAAGATATGGCAATACACAAAAGTGTTGCCTCATTTGTAGACAAAGAATACCGGGAAAATGCCAAAGCAAGTAACTGTTATACGCGCAAATCCGGCAAATTTCTTCCGCAATACAACAATATTATGCAACCGGAGTTCCGTAAAGAGTATAAGGATAAAATCAGTTATTTTGAGATGACGGATGATTTTTGTACCTCTGATATCATGTTGCGCCGCTATATTGATCACATCTTAAAAAATATGATGGGAAAAAAATAATAATTTAAGACTGCAAAAATGCATGTTCTTATGTTTTAGGCATAAAAACATGCATTTTTATTGGTTTAAACATTCTTTTCAAAATAAAAACTGCTGAGTCTGTCAAATCCAAGTTCTTTATAATTGGTAATCTGTTCTGTACTTCCGATAAACAAAACACCATGACTCTTCAGCGACTGATGGAAGTTCTTATAAATCATGTCTTTTGCATCATCTGTAAAATAGATAACCACATTTCTGCAGAGAATCATATCAAAATCTCTTGGATACGGATCTTTTAACAGATTGTGTTCTTTAAACGTCACGCAGCGCTTGATTTCATCCGAAATCTGAAATGATTTTCCGATCTGTTTAAAATACTTGCGTTTAAATTCCGGCGGCACATTTGCAATGCTCTTTTCATTGTACAGACCAACCTGCGCTTTCTGAAGAACCTGCTTGTCCAGATCGGTTGCCGTAATATGAATGTTGGAAAGCGGAATATGTTTGGATAATGCCATGACAAGAGAATACGGTTCATCTCCTGTCGAACAGGCTGCACTCCACACATGCAGATTTTTTCCATGCTGTTTGATAAGTTTCGGAATAACATTCTCATCCATCAGCTTCCACTGATCCGGATTACGGTAAAACTCAGAGACATTGATTGTAAGAAAATTGACAAATGCCTCAAATTTGTCCTTGTCTGTCTTCAGCACACGGATATACTCATCATAATTGCTGCAGCCATGCTTTGTCGCAATCGTATCAATTCGTCTGCGCATCTGTTTTTCTTTGTAATAATTCAGATCAATTTTTGTCAGAGCATAGACGTCTTTTTTGAATTTTTCATAATTGTCAAACATAGACTTTTACCCCCTATAAACAATAAGAAGCTGCCCGAAGGCAACTTCTTACCTATGAAAATTTACAGTGAATTATTCCTCTGTCTCAGCATCTTCAGCCGGAGCTGCAAGAGCCTTAATGCTCAAGCTGATCTTCTTTTCTTCTTCGTTGAAATCTACGATCTTTGCTTCTACTTCCTGACCAATCTTTAATACATCAAAGGCTTCTCTACGTGTTCCTGGGAGATCTGTGATACGTGAAGTAATGCATCAACACCAGGAGCAAGCTCTACGAATGCACCGAAATCTGTCATACGTGCAACTTTTCCTTTTACCACGTTGCCAACAGCATACTTCTCTGCAGCACCATTCCAAGGATTCTCATCCTCAAATTTCATGCTGAGTGCAATCTTGGTATCTGTAATATTCTTGATAAATACGCGAACTTTCTGTCCAACAGTAAATACTTTCTTAGGATTCTCAACTCTGCCCCATGACATCTCTGAGATATGAAGTAATCCGTCTACTCCGCCCAGGTCGATGAATGCACCGAAATCTGTAACATTCTTTACAGTTCCTTCGATTACATCGCCGACTTTGATCTTTGCAAACAGTTCTTTCTGAAGCTCTGCCTTCTTTGCAAGTAATAAAGTCTTGCGGTTACCAATGATTCTTCTCTTTCTAGGATCAAACTCTGTGATAACAAACTCGATTTCCTGATCCTTGAACTTGCTTAAGTCTTTCTCATATGTGTCAGATACAAGGCTTGCCGGGATAAATACTCTTGTCTCATCTACATTGACACATACACCACCGGTAAGTACCTGGCTGACTTTTGCCTTTAAAATTTCCTGATTTTCGAATGCTTCCTCTAATCTCTTGTTTCCCTTCTCTGCTGCGAGACGCTTGTAAGAAAGGAGAACCTGTCCCTCACCATCGTTTACTTTTACAACTTTGGCTTCTAAGGTATCGCCGGCTTTTACGACTGTAGTAAGGTCTACATTTGGCTCGTTTGTATATTCATTACGTGTAATGATTCCATCTGATTTGTAGCCGATATTCAGGATGATTTCATCTGGCTTAACATCAATAACGGTACCCTCTACCACTTCTCCATTTCTTATTGTTTTTAAAGATTCTTCCAACATTTGTTCAAAGCTCATTTCTGACATTCTTTGAAACCTCCTCGATGATATTGTTTGGGGTTGAAGCCCCTGCGGTAATACCTACGTTATTGATGGATTGTATCTGATGATAATCCATATCTTTACTCGTTTGTATATAGTAAGTATTTGCACATTCCTTTTTAGATATTTCATACAATTTTTGCGTATTGGAGCTATGCTTGTCACCAATGACAATCATGAGATCCGACTCCGCAGCAATTTTGCGTGCTTCCGTCTGTCTTTCCTCCGTTGCATTGCAGATTGTATCTAAAACACTTATATCATAACCTTTTTTCTTTATAATTTCAACTAATTCTTGAAATTTATTGTAGTTAAATGTCGTCTGTGCCACCAGACAGACTTTTTCTCCCTCTTTTAACGGTAATTTTTCAATATCTTCCTGACTTGTGACCGTATAGGCAGGCTGTCCTTCCACCCATCCGAGAATTCCTTCCACTTCCGGGTGATGTTCGTTTCCGGCAATCACAATCCGATACCCTTCTTTGCTGTACTTCTCCACAAGTCGGTGAATTTTCAGGACAAACGGACAGGTTGCATCCAGCACTTCAAATCCGCATGCCTTCATTGCTTCATGTTCTCTGCGGCTGATACCGTGTGAACGGATGATAATCTTTCCTTTTGGAAGATTCTCAAGTTCTTTGAGCTCCCTGACCACATGAACTCCACGCTGTTTAAGGTCCCTGACTACTTCTTCATTGTGAATGATCGGTCCATACGTATATACCGGAACTTTTGCCTCTTCTGCTTCCTGATATACCATATTTACTGCCCGTTTCACGCCGAAGCAATACCCGGCACTTTTTGCAATCGTCAGCTTCATTTTTGTCTATTCCGCCTTCTTGATTATTTTTTTCATTTCTTCAACAACGCCGTCAATATCCAGATCCGATGAGTCTAAAAGGACAGCATCATCCGCCTGTTTTAACGGGGAAGTTTCCCGGTGCATATCCCGGTAATCGCGCTCAATAATATCTTTTTCTATCGCATCCATATCACAGGATACACCTTTTGCTGTCAGCTCATCAAAGCGGCGCTTTGCCCGCACTTTCGAGCTTGCAGTGAGATAAATTTTCACATTGGCATTCGGAAGGACAACCGTACCGATATCTCTTCCATCCATAATCACATTTTCTTTTGCAGCAAGCTGTCTCTGCAATTCTACCAGTTTTGTACGAACCACTGGATAAACACTGGTCGCGCTGGCCATGTTGCCGACTTCCTCTTTCCGGATAACGCCGTTTACGTTCTCTCCATTTAAGATCACCTGCTGTTCTCCGCCCATATACTGAATGGTCACGTCTACCTTCGGACAGGCGGCCGCAATCGCCTGCTCATTGGAAGCATCGATATGATTCTGTAAAAAATAATATGCCATCGCGCGTACATTGCACCGGTATCCACATACACATACCCCAGATCCGCCGCAAGTTTTTTGGCGATTGTACTTTTTCCGGCTCCTGCCGGTCCATCAATTGCAATATTAAATGCCATTTTCTATTCTCCTTTGAAATAAATTATTTATCTTTGAAATTACAAAACGGATATTCCCGCCAGGTGTCCGGTGGACCAGGCAATCTGAAGATTATAGCCACCGGTAAGTGCATCCAGATCCAGCACCTCGCCGCAGAAATACAGCCCCTGCACAAGTTTTGACTCCATCGTGGAAGGATTGATATCTTTCACGGAAACACCGCCCTTTGTTATAATTGCCTCTTTAAAATCGCGAAGCCCTGTAATTGTAAGCGGCATATTTTTAAACAGATGTAACAGATTCTGTCTCTGTTCCCTGGATATTTCATTCACCTTTGTATCTGGATCAATGCCTGATAACGCAATCATAACAGGTATCATTTTTGCCGGGAGCAAATGCCCCAGAGAATTTTTAAACTGCTTATTTTTCATTTCATCAAATTCCCTTAAGATCCGGTGATCAAGCTGTTCCACATCCAGTGCCGGTTTAGATCAATCGTCATGGAAAGCTCCTGGTCAAATGCTTTTGCCGGGATACATCCGCTTGCCGACAATACCAGCGGACCACTGACGCCGAAATGCGTAAAAAGCATCTCTCCAAAATCCTCATACAGTTTTTTCTTTCCCCGGGTAACCGACATACGGACATTGCGCAGCGAAAGGCCCTGCAGATCCCTGACCCACGGTTCTTTCATTTCCATCGGAACCAGTGCCGGTGTCGGCGATACCATCTTATGTCCGCTCTCTTCTGCCATGCGGTAACCGTCCCCCGTTGCCCCTGTTGAAGGATAGGAAATTCCTCCGGTTGCAACAATCACTGCGTCCGCATGCATTTTTGTATGATCAGCCAGCTCAACACCGGTAACACGCTTTTCTTCATCCCTCTTTTCAAGCAGCAGACGATTTACCTTTGTATGCAGTAAAACTTCCACATGCTGCCCCCGCAATGCGGTGGATAACGCCGCAATCACATCGGAAGAATGATCCGACACAGGAAATACACGGTTCCCACGCTCTGTTTTTGTAGGCATTCCATGACTCTCAAAAAAAGAAATCACCTGCTCATTGTCATAGGAGTAAAAAGCACTGTATAAAAATTTACGGTTGCTGACTACATTGGCAAACAGCTGTTCCATATCACTGGCATTCGTCAGATTGCAGCGCCCTTTTCCCGTAATAAACAGCTTTTTTCCGAGTTTTTCATTCTGTTCTAAAAGCGTCACTGCATGTCCGCTCTCCGCTGCCGCATACGCAGCCATCATTCCCGCCGGTCCTCCACCGATCACGATTACTTTACTCATTATCGATATCCCCTAATTTTGCATAATGTACCTTAATCGAATCATCAATATAATTGATCTCATCGTTTTCATATACCTGATACTCATCCCAGATGTCTTCTAACATCGTCAGTGTTCCCGCCACTTCTTTCTGTTTCTTCATGCACAGAGCCACTACCAGCGCATTGATAACGGAAAGCGGTGCGACAAGGGAATCCACAATGGATGCCATATCACTGTCCGCAATGAGATTGCAGGAAGAATACAGATTCATCGGTGAATGTATGCTGTCAGTAATTGTAATTACTTTTGCACTCCGGTTATTTGCAAATTCCAATGCCTTTAATGTCCGCATGGAATATCGTGGGAAACTGATTCCGATAATAACGTCATTTTCCCCGATTCTTACCATCTGTTCAAACAGTTCACTCGAACTGTTTGTCGTAAGCAGACGCACATTATCAAACATCAGATTCAGATAAAATCCGAGAAAACTTGCAAGCGGCGCACAGCTTCTGATCCCGACAATATAAATATTTTTTGCCTCAAGGATTGTCGAGACGGCCACCTCAAACGCACTGTGATCAATTTTTTCCAGTGTCGTTTTGATCTTGTCCGCGTCTGCCGATAAAACTGTCTCTAAAATCTTCGACTGGCTGATTCTTCCGTAGGTTACCTCCATGCGCTGTACGGAGTTTAATTTATTGCGCACCAGTTCTTCTAAGGCACGCTGAAATTCCGGATACCCTTTATATCCAAGATATGTTGCGAAACGTACAACGGTCGACTCACTGACACCAACCGTTTCCCCCATTTTGGCGGCTGTTAAAAATACCGCTTTATCATAATTATCTGTAATGTAAGTTGCAAGCAGTTTCTGTCCCTTGCTCATCGAACTGTAACAATTATTAATCCGGTTTAACAGATCATTGGATTTGACATCATATTCTCCTCTTTATCCCATAAAAGCTGTGCCACAAACAGCACTTTTGATTGTATCACTTTAACCGGAAAATGCAAGATTTCATGCAAAAAGAATTTTTCCCATCAAAAAAAGACGCACCAGATCTGATGCGTCTTTTTCGTAGAAACCGGATATGACTATACCGGATATGCTCCGTTCTTTGTATCAGCAGTCTTTGCGTCTACGCCAGTCTGCTGTGCCTCACGGTATTTGAAGAAATCAGTAGCAACCTGTGGGAACAATGCATAGGATAATACATCCTCATCCTGCTGCTTGTACTGTTTCATCTCGCTTCAATCTTATCAAGCTCCGGCTCAAGAAGATCTGCCGGACGACAGGTGATCGCATTCTTTTTATCCTCTCCGAGAACCTTGTCAACAACTTCCGGATTGAATGGTTTAACGGTCTGGCCGTACTTACCAAGAAGAATATCCTTTGTCTCCTTTGTTGCGACTTTATAACGCTCTCCCATCAATACGTTAAATACAGCCTGTGTACCAACGATCTGGGAAGACGGAGTAACAAGCGGTGGCTCACCAAGGTCTTTACGCACACGCGGAACCTCTGCAAGCACTTCCTCGTACTTGTCCCTTTTCCCTGCTCCTTGAGCTGGGAAATCAGGTTGAAAGCATACCACCCGGTACCTGATAACGAAGGGTATTGATGTTTACGCCAAGTACCTTCGGGTTCATCAGACCGCTTGCAAGTGCCTCTTCACGTAACGGACGGAAGTAATCTGCGATTCACTTAACAGATTCAGATCAAGACCGGTATCGTATGGTGTGTTCTTGAAAGCCTCTACCATAACCTCTGTTGCAGGCTGGCTGGTTCCAAGAGCAAATGGAGACATTGCAGTATCAATGATATCTACACCGGCCTCTACTGCCTTCATATATGTCATGGAAGCTACACCGGAAGTATAATGTGTATGAAGTTCTACCGGAAGAGAGGTAGAATCCTTCAGTGCCTGTACAAGCTCTGTAGCCTTAGCAGGAACTAAAAGACCTGCCATATCCTTGATACAGAGAGAATCAGCTCCCATATCCTCTACACGCTTTGCCATCTCCATCCAGTAATCCAGAGTATAAGCATCTCCAAGGGTGTAGGAAAGAGCTACCTGTGCATGACCTTTTTCCTTGTTACATGCAGTAACTGCTGTCTGCAGGTTACGGATATCATTTAAGCAGTCAAAAATACGGATGATGTCAATTCCGTTTGCAATTGACTTCTGTACAAAATACTCTACCACATCATCTGCATACGGACGATATCCTAAGATATTCTGTCCACGGAACAGCATCTGCAGTTTTGTATTTTTAAATCCGTCTCTTAATTTACGAAGACGATCCCATGGGTCCTCTTTTAAGAATCTCAGGCAGGCATCGAATGTCGCACCACCCCAGCACTCTACAGCATTGAATCCAACCTTATCCATCTTTGGGATAATCGGAAGCATCTGCTCTGTTGTCATACGTGTAGCGATCAGTGACTGATGGGCATCACGCAAAACAGTTTCTGTTATTTTTAATGGTTTTTTTACCACTTCTGACATGACTTTTCCTCCTTATTAAATTCCAAATATAGCCATGAAACATCCCGCAGCTACCGCAGTACCGATAACGCCGGCAACGTTTGGTCCCATTGCATGCATGAGCAGGAAGTTTGTAGGATCCTCCTCTGCACCAACCTTCTGGGATACACGGGCTGCCATAGGCACGGCAGATACACCGGCAGAACCAATCAGAGGGTTAATCTTGCCCTTGGTAATCCAGCATAATAACTTACCAAATAAAACTCCGGCAGCAGTACCAACCATAAATGCAACAAGACCTAATACAACGATCTTTAAGGTGCTTGCATTTAAGAAAGCTTCTGCACTGGTAGTTGCACCAACAGAGGTACCCAGTAAGATAACGACAATGTACATAAGTGCGTTACTTGCAGTCTCCTGCAGCTGACGAACAACGCCAGACTCACGGAAGAGGTTTCCAAGCATCAGCATACCAACAAGTGGTGCTGTGGTAGGAAGCAGTACGCAGACAACAACGGTAACAACGATTGGGAAGAGGATCTTCTCCAGCTTGCTGACCGGACGAAGGTTCTGCATCTTGATCGCACGTTCCTTCTTTGTTGTAAATAACTTCATGATAGGTGGCTGAATGATCGGCACAAGTGCCATATAGGAATATGCAGCCACGGCGATCGGTCCCATCAGACCGGTCTGTCCCAACTTACCAGCCAGGAAAATGGAAGTAGGTCCATCTGCTCCACCGATGATAGATACGGCAGCGGCAGCCTTGTCCTTAAAACCCAATATAATTGCAAGGGAGT
>ERZ791624.1157-NODE-1157-length-13401-cov-1.593736_pt1 | contig 13401 bp, 10 predicted proteins | sample MGYA00510058_ERZ791624 | MGnify/ENA primary metagenome ERZ791624 (study PRJEB30046, sample SAMN00715158) | human gut metagenome | study: EMG produced TPA metagenomics assembly of the A metagenome-wide association study of gut microbiota in type 2... | reverse complement strand
GCATAATGGAAGGACCTTTCAACGCGCCTTCTTCACCGCCGGAAACACCGGTACCAATGAAGTTAAAACCTTCTGCAGAAAGCTCACGGTTACGACGAATAGTATCCTGGAAGAAGGTATTACCACCATCAATAATGATGTCACCTTTATCGAGGTATGGCTTGAGGGAATCAATAGCAGCATCCGTGCCTGCACCTGCTTTCACCATTAACAGGATGCGACGAGGCGTTTCCAGAGATTCAACAAAATCTTTCACCGTATAGTAAGGAACCAGTTTCTTGCCTGGATTTTCGGCAATCACTTCTTCCGTCTTCTCACGGGAACGGTTGAAAATAGAGACGGTATAACCACGGCTTTCGATGTTGAGCGCAAGGTTACGCCCCATCACTGCCATACCGACAACCCCGATCTGTTGCTTGGACATTACATACTCCTGTCAGGTGTGGTCACTGCGACAAGTTCGCAGACGATGAACTGCCACATACTTTAACATACACTAACTGAAAAATAACATCTAAAAAAAGCGCACTAATGTGCACAAGTAAGTAAATTTATAGTATGTTCAAGAATAAATCATATTAAGGCATTATCTTTTCAAAATTTTCTTTAATACACTTTTCACACTCTTTGGCAATAATAAAGCTGACAAAGCCAAGGTGATTGAATATATAGAAGGCTGCCCCCACTTGATACCGTTAAAAAAAACCTCCCATGACTTTATATATCCGCCGTTGCTTTTAGCGAATCTGAATGTTTGCGTAAGCAAGAAATCACCCAGAGGCCGTTTATCCATAGGGTCAAAAGACCTTAAAGCCCAAGAGAAGGAATCATCTGCAGTTATTTTTTTGGATACACTATCTGCAGTGGAATAATATAAAACAGTTTTCATTGGATTTTGTATATATAAATAATCCAGACCAGATCTTTGCACCTTAAGTATCCAGTCTATATCTTGATGAAAACGCAATGATTTATCAAACGGTATAGCTTCAGCCAATGCTCTTGAAAATATCATTATAGACGACTGGATAAAACCGCTTTCCCAATTAAATGATTTTTTAACAAATATGTATTCCGAAAATGATTCATTGTTTATTTTCATCCTACCCGGTCGCTCACCTATCTTAAGACCATCTTCGATCAAAAAAACACCAGATGAGTAAAAAATAAAATCTGCAAATGTGATTTTATCTTTTATTGCATGGATAAATTCCTGAGTGTGATGAGATAACCACTCATCATCGTCATCCAATAAAGCAATGTATGATGAATTTGAATTTTCAATTCCAGTTTGCCTTGCATTATTCCCTCCATTGAATGGACCACAATTTATTATTTTAATGTTTTCTCGCCCGGGGAGACGCTCACTTACTTTTCTTTCGAAAACGTCAAAATCATCACCATCATAGCAAAGAACAATCTCATTAACCGGAATCTCTTGTTTGAGTACTGACTCAATAGTTTTAAATACACTGTCCCGACCGATTGTCGGGATAACGGCAGAAACTGTAATATCTTCCATTATTTTCCCTTAGTTTTAAACAGTATTAAAAATGGCATCATAAAAATACTTTTGTGCAATTTCAATACCATTCCTTTATTGAAAAAATAGTTGCTAATAGTAAGCGATATGATCTCTGTTATAACGATTGCTATTGCAGCACCATTCACGCCATTATATTTCACCAAACAAAAATTTAAAATGGCACTAATAAACAACAATGCAAAAGATTTTTTTGATAAATATAAATAACCAGAGTAGCGAGCAATATACCTCGATGTTATCGTTGACAAAGACGATATCATAGTAGCAAAACAGATTATTAGCATGGGAATGTAAGCATCTATAAAATGCTTACCATAAAAGACGTCAATAAACCAATGACCAATTATAGCGACAAAAGAAATAATAAGTAATGATATAAAGACAATGATATATTTTAATTTCACCACCTTAGTTATCACTTCTGTGTCATTAGTTTCTTTAAATATTGCAGGCATATATGAGTTTATAAAAGAAGTACATATAAAAATCCATGCCGTTCCAAGATTATTTGCTACAGAAAAAACACCTAACATCTCCTTTCCATAAAAATAATTTATAGAGATGAATGATAATCTTAAATATATAGATACCGCAATAGTAGCTACTACGAACGTTGAGCCAACTTTTAACAAATAAATTGTATACTTCTTTTTATGACTTGAAAGTGATGACCTATATTAAAATTATGTCTATAAATATAGCATCTAAAAATAAAAGGCAAAAATGAGCTTAACACAATAGGAAATGAGAGAAGTACTGGATCTAACTTGAAAAATGATATCAACCATCTAACAGAAGAGCAATAGAAATCGAAACAACATTAACATAAGTATTTATTTTAGCTTTAAGCAAAGCATTAAAATAAGTTGAAAAGATATCTAATGAAGAGAAAAAACCTGCAATAAAACAAGCTATCGAGAAATAAAAACCACGACCAAAATTATTCAAATCCATCATTAGCAATGTAGGAACAGCAATAATCAAATAGATTATCACTCGAATAGGTAACGTCGCATTAATTAACTTTATACCGGAGATGTGATTTTTGCTTATACGCTTAAAAATAACGACATCGCTACCGAGTTGCGATGCAACTTGAGCAATTTGAAAAATAGTAGTTGCATACATTATTTCGCCATAGATAGACGGGCCAACATATTTAGCAACATACGAAGTAACAAAGATTAATCCGAAAATTGAGATTATTTTTTCTGACATCATCCATATTGAATTAGACAGCGCTTTTTTATTCATCCTAATATCCTGACATCATAAAAATCATAGTTATTTTCAAGACAATACAATCCATAAACTATAAAATGATCATAAAACATTATAAGTGAGAAAGCATTCAAGCCAAATTAGTCGTCTTGGGGTGACATTATGAAAAGCTATCTCGAATTCCATTTTTTTATTCTAAAATGGCAACCATTAAAAAAAGTTGTCAAAGAAATCTTCAATGAATTATTCAGTCCTAAGGTAGGAAAACATTTTAATAAAATTCTAAAAAAATCAATTGCATTTAGGACACTAAAATAATTTCTAAATGTTAAAGCTGCATCAATTAATCTCTCACTTGCCCTGAAGAAAGTAAGAGGAGAATCTACACGAGAAAGAGAATGTAATACCATAGACTTTGATACAATCAAAAAATCATTGCCTTTTATCTTCCTTGATATTATCCGAATTCTTCGAAAAATGCTCATATCAACACCATAAAAAGCATATCTTTCATCAAAAACGTTTGAGAAAAATGCCAAAATTTTTTCCACACAGCATTTTGAAATGATCATCCCTGAACCTATGGAAAAAACTTTCATAGAATCTAATATTCGATCTTCTACAATAACCGAACCATGCTCTACGGGATAATATATACAATCATCTTTGATAGATTTTATTCTTGGCACTAGTATATCAAAATCATTTTTTCCCAGAGAGGAAATCATTGAAATATATTCATCGGTAAGAATAGAATCATCATCCATTAAAATATAGTAATCAGCATCATCCATTGATGCTATAAAATCATTATAGAGGATACTAAGAGGCTTATTATTAGTATGTTCTATCACCTCAACCACTTTAAATTTTTCGTTTAACTTAAAATGAATTTCAGAATCAGGACTCAATATATTCGGGCCATTATTAACAATAGTTAAAAATAAATTACCTGAGCGTACGTTGAGTAATGACTTTAAAGTATTGGAACCATCCAACTGCTTATCATATATAACAACTAAAATAGCAACTTTCATATCTAACCCTTGAATGATTCTATATTCATTAAGCTATAAAGACACGGAATATCCGTTATATATAGATAATATCCGCGCACATATTTTTACTTTTGCCTGTATGAGGTGTGTTTCAAATATTGCAGCCATTTTATATACAATCTCATCAGAGTATTTCAGCCCTAATGATTTTACTGAGATTGACAATATATTCATACTGGTTACTAATTGAGCCCACCTGTTATCTATTTAGCCACGACGCGATTAGGCAGAATGTATTCATATCTGAACATTTATTACTCTTCACAAAGAAATACAGAAAATTTAAACATAATCAGCCAAGAGGAAAGTTTTTCGGTCCCGATTATCCACACTGAATAAACCCAATACATCGCGCAATAGCGAAATGTAAAATCAGAACAGACAACATAGTGCTGATAACTCCCAGCCCGGTATTTGACCATGAGTGGTTATTTGATATTCCCTATTATGGTCACTAAAGTATACTTATACTTATACTTATACTTATACTTATACTTATACTTCAACGAAATAAGTTTAAAGTTAATTCACATAGTTCAATGGCAAAAGTATTATTAACCCAATTCGTGTTAAGATGAATATTTTCAGTATCATAGGATAAATTTTCATATTTATCCTTATGGTTCCCACTAATAAATACATATTATATTACAATCAAATCAGCGACAGTTGAAATGAAACTTAAAGGCAGCATATTATATAAATCATACATATATAGAATATATAAAAAATTTCAATTCCCCATATATACTTTCTCATACTCAGAAACTAATTTATCCTTGTTGAATGGGTTATATTGAGGACTATGCTCCCCCATGTCGAGGTTATTAATTAATTCGACATTAAAGCTGCTTATTGGTTTGATATTTTTGCATAAATTAGCAATTTCAGATATCCCCCCAGCATATTCGTAAAAACAAGAGTCCCAGAAATTGCGCACTCAGCAACAGTCCTTCCAAAAGGCTCATTCCACTTTATAGGTAAAATGACCACATCAACCTGTTTCAAGAAAGAACCCACATCAATAAAACCAAGAAGATCTATATTGCTTTTACTAGCGGATAAATTAACAAGTTTTTCATCTCGATCCGAGGGTCTTCCTGCCGCACAAAAACTGAGATTACTTTTATTTTTAAATTTTTCAGCCAACAAGCAAAAATCAAAATAACCTTTATCTTCTGAAAGCTTACCTATGAATCCAATTGTAACATTATATGGATTAAATATTTTCAATCTATTAATCGGTTCGATTGGATTATAAATCGTGTAAAAATATGCATTTCGAGCAAAGCCATTATCTTTGTGTAAATTAGCAACATAATTACTAATACCAACAAAACAATCAACTTTCCTTGACTTAATTTTTTTAATAAAACCCCAAATCCTACATGATAAAGAAGTTGGTTTCAGATTCTTGCCTTTCTTAAATAAAGTCGAATTTGGGTGCAATAAATAATAATCCCTTGCCGTATGAACCAATTTTACACCACTAAACTTTACTGCATCAAATATAGATACAGAGAATCCTGCAATATTATTTGTATGTACGACATCCGGTCTAAATTTTTTTATTTCATTACCCAGCCTAGCTCTCATATTATAGTTATATATATCCTGCAAATGCCAGCGAAGTCTTTCTAAACTACTTCGCTCTTTGCCATCATAAGGCCAATATAAATTATCTAATGGAAGGTAAACAACCTTTACGCCATTGACAACATCAATCTTTCGATCTTTACCTTGATGCAGGCATACTACTTGCACATCATGACCACGTTCTAGAAGAGTCTCACAAAGAATCTGTACTGATACTTCTGCTCCACCAACATGTGCAGGATAATATAATGTATTTACAACCATTATTTTCAATTAAACACCTCATAAATCGACTTTTAATGTGTGACTTTTGCACCTAAAATTTCTAATAAATACATATGATACGAATTTGTTTTAGAATCGTTTGGTGTTATTGCCAAAGGATATTTACTCCAACTTTGAACAATAATATGCTGCAGTGATGGGATATTCAACGATTTATAACTTTCAATATTATCTTCGGCATTATGCATCCAAGATGTAGTAGTGCCGCCAGTATTTTGCGAATTAAAAATGACCCCAGTATTTATAGATTTATTATCAGCTAATCCTATGAGCGAACTTATTTTTGATTTCCATCCCCCCCCCCACGAAACATCATAATGGAGAAAACTCAGCTTATTCTCAAATCTTTTATTATAATAATCGATGAAGGATGAAAAAATCATTTCCTCATCTCCATCAAACTGGTTGAGAGGTTCTACATCTCCAATTTTAACATTTGGGAAAATAGAATAAATATCATTAGTCACTTCAGATAATTCTTCAACTAATTTCCTTATATCAGAGTCACTCAATGAATGATTATGCATTTTATACCATGCCAGATAGGTTCATCCATCGTAATGAATTTAATATCTCCACCATTACTTTTGATTCTAACCAACAAATTTTTGATGCTATCTTTATGACCAAACCCTTCCGAAGCACGACCGAGATTTGGAACAACTAATGGAGGTGCCTCAATAGAAATAGCTATATTGTGCTTCTTTAGTGTGGCAAATTCATTTCTCATCATTTTATCGTCTAGACGTTCAAGATACCCAGCATAAAACTGAAAAACTGATATGTCATAATCTCCTAAATATTTTGATCTTTTTTCATCGAGTAAAAATTCGTAATGATTTGGAGCAAACCAGTATGAATAGCTTTTCACGGATGCTAATGATGAAAAAGAAAAGAAGAGAAGTAAAAAATACATTTTCTTATACATAGATATCTCGATATTTATTGAGGTGCGATTTTTATAAAAAAAACATGAAACCACTCTCGCCAAATACTTTCATGAATCATCTACAATAATTTAAAATATTACTCGTTTCTTTTGCACATTTAGCCCATGACAATGAATGAGCAAATTCTATATTGCTAGATATCTGCTGTTCAGTTACGGGCTTAGTGATTAGTCTCTCAATGCCTTCAGCAATCTCAGTAACAGAAAAAGGATCAATCAAAATGGCTCTACCAGTGCATAGTTCTTTCATTGCAGTATTATTACTAGTTAATACTGGTGTCCCATAAAGCATCGCTTCTAAAGGCGGAAGGCCAAAACCTTCATAAAGGGATGGATAACAAAACCCTTTAGCATTTTTATATAAAAAATCAAGTTCAAAATCAGAGACATGGCCAGTATAAATAATATCTTTGTTAACATCTTTTGTATGTGAGGCTGAAGTATTGAATACTCTCCCAACACCCTCTTTACCGACGATGACAAGCTTAATATCAGATTTTGTTTCTTTCTTAAATTGGATAAAAGCCTTAATTAAATTTGCTATATTCTTTCTCGGCTCAAGAGAACCTACAGATAAGATATAATTACTAAGACTACCGAAGTTATTATGAGCCGATTTATCAAAGGTAATATTTTTATTAAGATCAACGCCATTATAAACAACAGATATTTTATGCTCAGGGACACCTAAATGTTCGATTATTCGCTCTTTAGAAAACTCAGATATTGTTATGATATGCCGAACTTTTTTTACTAATTTAGGTTGAATATATTTATACCATTCGACAAACCTCTTGTTCAGCCACTCAGGATGATCAAATGGTACTGTATCATGAATAGTGATTACTTGGTCTTTGATTAATAAAGGCCCTGTATTGCTTGGTGACCACAAAGAGCTTTTTTCTTTTTCCTTCATAATTTCAAGTGGCAGAATTAGTTGCTCCCACAAGTGACCTTTAATACCCGACATTCCCTGCTTTGGTCTAATTTCAATAATTTTATTATTATTTTTTTTTAACTCATCAATAATTCTCTGAGTGTAACGCTGAACACCTGTCGTATGTCCTAGTAAATTTCTACAATTAATAATCATTTTGTCACCATTGAACTTATACAAGTCGAGAAAAAACTTTATTACACTTTATAATGAAAAATGGAAGTAAAATCCCATTAAAAAGCAAATTTTTTTGAAAGATAATAATATTATCCCTAAAAAACATGAATGGCATTAAGGCACAAAATGCACAAAGAGACATAAAACAAAAACTATTTTTGTATGATTTCTTTATCAGAAACCCTCCAAAAAAACCAAAAACATAAATCGATATAAGTGACCCTATAACACCAAATGATGATATCAAACTCGCTATAATATTTGTGCCTCCTACAGGACTCTCAATTAAATAAGAGCCTTTCCCAGACAGTTGGGAAATAAATTCATTTTTTCCATTCCACACTACAGTTGGTATCATAGATACTATAGATGATAATAGAATATTAGGGATTTCAAAATAATTTAATTGATTGTATTTCAATAGGCTCCCTGTACTTAGCCAATTAAACATAGGTTCAGCAATAAAAATAAAAAACAATCCTTTTCTATTAATCTCTCCTCCTTGCCTTACTATCCCCATAACAAGTAGAAGTACAAATGATATAGCAGAAAGAATTAGTATCTTTTTGATGCTAACCTTTAAATGAAGAATCAAATAAGTAAGAATACATATTAATACAACTAAAACATACATCCTACCGCCAAGTCCAAGTAATATAACTGAATTAGTTAATGTAATAAATGAAGAAAACCATTTTAACTTCGAGTCACACTTCCATAAATATGTACAAAACACGCCAAGAAAAACATTGAATCCAGAAATAAAAGATTTTTGTTCATTTTTTTCATTCCAGTTAAGACCTGCGTAACCTTTAAATAACTGATCCTTTAATAAATAGTAATTTATTAATAGTATGATGAATATTGCAAACAATACAAAACCTATAAATAAATCATTCCTAGCTTCCCTTTCTGCGTATTCCTCTTCAATCTTTACCCTACCTAGATAACTATTTAACCCCAAAATAAATATGATAAGGAAAGCTACAATATAACCATAATATGAATTGTAATCAAAATTGAATAACAATCCTCCAAGATATTTACTTAAAGGAAGATCATCACTCATATAAATGGAAGAAAGCATTACAGGGAAAATGAGATAATATATAACGCCAAAGCCAAACAGCGTTAAAACAAAAAGCTTACGATTTCGAATATCTTTGTTCATAAATCACCATATATTAAATAAAACAAAGCAACGTCCTCTTTTTTATGATTTTATTAATATAAGATTAACTATAACTTCCTAATACAAGCGAAATCTGGTCCGATAGGAAACTGATTAATCAACCTATTTTTTCCAGAACACCTTATGCATACTAAAACACTTAATTAAACTTGGGGGAAGCATTTTATATTTCGCCCCCAACTTATACCCAGATATTTTCATGAAATTATTGATAAAAGCTAATGGAATATATTTTATGTTTCCTTTCATTAAATATGAAATTTCAGAAATAATATATTTTCTACCTTCTCCACCAGCCCCTCCGAATTTATTTCGAATCCATGGTTCATCCGCATGAAATACACCAATATCAAAATATCGTTTAAACTCCTCTACAGGTGAATAGTTATGCGAATGTCTAACCATTGCATCGGATACATAAGCGACTTTATATCCTGCCAGAACTACTTTTGCCGCATAAAACATGTCTTCACATAAAATAGTATTTGAAGGAAACCCTCCTAATTCTTTAAAGATAGAGAGCCTATATGCAGAAAAAGAATTAGACATAAAAACTGTTTTTATCCCCATCTCCGATATATTTTCTATGCCAGTAATATAATCCTCTTCTTTATAGCTAAAATTTCTTGCATGTTGTGCAAGAGGATTGGCATCCTCATGTGGTAACTGTCGGCCATATGCACATGCGATTCGCTCATCTTGAAAAACCCTAACAATTCTCTCAACAAAACCCGCTTGGGGAACAGCATCTTGAGTCAGGAAAATAACAATATCGTAGTGTGCAATATTCTTTTCAACCGCTAAATTTCGTGTACCTCCATGATTAAAGTCAGCACTAGAAATAGTAAACACATCGAATCCAGCATTTTGAGCTACAGATACGGTATCATCTTTACTACTTGAATCTATAACTTGGACAAAACAGTTATCTGGTGCGTTTTTTTTTATACTAGATGCTGCCGATTTCCATATTTCTCCACCGTTGTATGTTGGTATGGCTATATAATATTTCATGTTGAAAGCTCTCTTCATATTATTTAATTTGATATATTTTTAGTATGCACCATCCTTCTTTAAAACCACACCTATGGTTTTAAAAAGTATGGCAATATCGTTCCACATAGACCAATTTTTTACATACCAAGCATCAAGATACACACGTGTTTCATAATCAACATCACTTCGACCACTTACTTGCCAGAGGCCTGTCATACCAGGTTTACTTAAAAGATAATAGTCAACTTCATCATTATATCTTTCTAGCTCAGCCGTTATAATAGGTCTCGGCCCTACCAAACTCATTTCACCTTTTAATACATTAAATAACTGAGGTAATTCATCGAGACTAGTCCTACGCAAAAATCCACCTATTTTTGTGATTCGAGGATCATTTTTTAATTTAAAAGTTGCATCCCATTCTTGTTTTGCCTCTACATTATTTTCTAATAAGTTCTCAAGTACTTCTTTTGAGTTTATTACCATCGAGCGAAATTTGAGACATTTGAACGTTATTCCTCCTTTACCTATCCGCTCATGGCCATAAATAGCGGGCCCACCATCTTGTTTAACTTTTCGACTTATATAGAATAATGCAGGTGATAAGATAATAATGATCGTGATGGAGCCCGCTATATCAAATAAGCGTTTTAATATACGCGATGATAACTTGGCCAGATTCTGCTGTACGCGAAAGATCATCACTTCATGACTAAAGATAAACGACATATCTGTACTATCTAATGGCATTCCACGCAAAGTAGGAATTACTGATACATAACGAAAACCCTTGATCATAAAATTTCTTAACCAAGCATTACGCATTTCACTTTGGTGAGACTCAACCGCCACAATAAATTGAGTTTTACTATCTTTTGTCAGTAACCAGTCTTGATTATTGGCCAAAACTCTGATGCCATCGATGCTCTTCCCTGCAGGGACTCCTCCATCGCTAGCGATAAAACCAACGATATTCAGTCCCAGGTTTCGTTCACTGCTAATCGCTTTATAAGCCTCATGAGCATTATCCCCACTTCCAATAATCCAAGTATCACGTTCCCAATAACCCAGTATATTGAGAATTCGCTTAGTTCCCATCCGACTAACAGGTACAAGGAACATAATAAATACCCAAGTCACTACCCATAAAGAACGTGAAAATGACCAAGTAGTGAAAGCAATAACAGCAATTTCAATAATTGCAAATATTACCAAGGTTCTAAGAATTTCTTTTAATTCAAACCAAAATGTTTTCCTGTAATAATAATGGCGCAACCGCATTGAATACCATCCAACACAGAAAAAAGCTAGTAACCAATGTAAGGCAATCCAACTACGGGTTTGTCCAAAATCAATTAGCTGGTAATTGTGGTCGTGTGTAACGGATAATAACCCCATGGCCAGATAAAGAGATATAATAAAACTGACAAAGTCAGATATTGCAAGCGCTACACTGACCAAAAAATTCCTGCCAAGGAGCATCATATTTCCCTCTCGATATATACAATGTTCTGTAGATGTTATAATTAATACTAGAAGCCATGAGCTTATTAAATATAAAAATTATAAGCCAACTCATTAATGAGCCGGCTTATCACATTCATTTATCGTCCGTATAAGAATATCCATAGTGATTATAGCCATAACCATAATAGCTGCTGGCCTTTCTCACCACACCATTAAGGATGCATCCTTTAACAATAACACCACTTTGTTCAAAGCGTTTAAAGCTAACCTCAATTTCTTTAACCGTATTCTCCTCAAACCTAGCAATAAGCAACGTAGTACCAGCATAATGACCAATAATAGCAGCATCAGTAACAGCTAAAATTGGGGGGGTATCTAATATAACAATATCATAGTTCTGACTGGCCCAATCAATAAGTCCACCCAAACGGTGGTGCATTAATAATTCTGCTGGATTAGGAGGAGAGATGCCTCGTGAAATATAGTCAATACCCGCTACTGAAACATTCTTTATCGCATTTTGAATTTCGGTCCTACCGGATAAAATATCGGACAATCCATTATCATTATTTAAATTAAATAATTTATGTGTGTATCCTTTACGCATATCCATATCAATCAAAAGAACCTTCTGTCCGGCTTGAGCTATTATTGCAGCGAGGTTAGAACTAATAAATGTTTTCCCCGCATTCGGGCTAGCACCGGAAATCATCAATACATTGTTTCTAGCTTCCATCATGGCAAAATGTAAACTGGTACGCAAACCACGGATAGCCTCGATTGCTAAATCTGCTGGGTTTTCAGCAATTAAAAAATGTCCGTTCCCGTTCTCCATTTTTTTCTTCCGCCTAAAGGATTGTACGTTTCTTTTAGCGATAGCTTCCGAAATGGGTACGCTGGCATAAACATTAATACCTACTTCTTCCAACTGTTCAGGGCTTTCAATCCCTTGGCGCAAAAATATTCTTAGTAATACCATCCCTACTGAGATTACCCCACCTAAAAGAATACCACCCAATAATATTATTATCTTTTTCGGCTTTATAGGCTTCGGTTGGGAAACAGCATTATCAATAATTCTCACATTACCAATAGCACTTGATTTGGCTATATTAAGCTCCTGCTGGCGGTTTAAAAGCTGCATATAAACTGCTTGTCCTGAATCAACATCACGGCTTAACTGTAATATCTCTTGCTGCGTTTTTGGCATTGCTGAGACCCGTTGATTAAGCTTTTCTTTTTCATCTTGCAAAGTCTTGCGTTTCTCCAGTAATGCCTTATAGGTAGGGTGCTCCTTGGTGTAAAGCTGGGATATTTCTGCTTCTCTAAAGGTCAATCCATTTAATTGATTATCGACATTCACTATCTGCTCAAGTACTGATTTTGCCTCTAAAGAGAGATCAACTGAATCTTTTTGTTGTCGATACTGATTAAGTTTATCCTCTGCAATATCTAATTCGTTGCGCACTTTAGGTAGCTGTTCACTAAGAAACTCTAGACTTTTTGCATCCTGTGCAGCTTGGCGGTCTACATTTTGAGCCAAATAATTATTACTAATGCTTGTGAGTATTTTCTCAAGTAATCGAGGATCGGGCCCTGTTAATGACAGATTCAGCATCCCTGTATCCTTTCCCTGATCAGTTACTGAGAAAACTTCTTGCAAGTCTGTAATCGCCTTAAGCTTACTCACATAAGTAATGGTAAATACCGAACCAGAATCTGCCTCAATATTATCAACCTTAAGAGAAATACCATGAGTATTTAACAAAACACCAACTTCTCCCGACATCTTCTTATCGTTAAAAGTCACACTATAATGCATTTTATCCTTTACAGTTAACTCTAGCTTCGGAATATCTAATTCACTATCAGAAGGTAAATAGAGTCTGCTTACGGTCACATTACCTATCTGCTTACCGGTTAATCGCGCCCAGCCCTTTCCAAATAAAGGAAAATAATCCTGTTCTCCTCGAGCCT
>ERZ791624.1155-NODE-1155-length-13423-cov-1.675569_pt1 | contig 13423 bp, 13 predicted proteins | sample MGYA00510058_ERZ791624 | MGnify/ENA primary metagenome ERZ791624 (study PRJEB30046, sample SAMN00715158) | human gut metagenome | study: EMG produced TPA metagenomics assembly of the A metagenome-wide association study of gut microbiota in type 2... | reverse complement strand
AGCGGGCGTTGGCAGATCTGGAGCAGCACGGCTATCTTGCCAAACTGCCCCGATACCGCCCCAATGGGAGTAACACCTCCAATCTCTATACGATCAAATAGAGCAAAAGTGGTTGGTATCACATTATGATACCAACCACTTTATCTGAATAAAGAGAAAGACTGTATCGCTCCGCCAAGAGAGAATTATGTCTATTTGCTGGACCGAGGATGGGTTCAATATGGCCCCACCAGAACAGCCCACTCTATCAGAGATTAAGACAGAGAAAGAACAAGGTACTATGAATTAACCGAAGAGAACATTAGGTAATGCCTTCTCTGGCCATACTTGATTATATCAAATTCCCACATTCTTTTTCAACAGTATTGCCACCGCGAGATTAAAAACGCCTCTAGGAATTATGCAAATATTTCCCAGATTCCAAAACAAGTCGCTCATTGCAACCTTCAGTGTAGCACGAATTCACTCATCTGTAGGACCTAATGACTTCCGTACATCTTGGGTTTCTTAAAGTTGGATATGAGACAATTTGCAACTGAGATAGATTGGAAAAACGAAAGGTTACAATCGTGCTACACTTATACGCGCAGGTATTCCTTTCTCAATCTGATCGTAAATGACTTATAGAGCTTATAGGCTTTCTCAAATTCATGTGCTTCAATGTGCTGGATGCAGGGGCAGACCATATCCTGGTAAATATCGCGCCAAATTTGATCAGCATCGTTTCTTTTGCTTATGCTTTCAACAATCTGCGGGGCAGTACGGTAATAATCCGCAATGTCATGAGCTCCATTCTCTCTGTTTTTCAAATAGTTGTCTCTAAACCCTCTCAGCACAGTCAGTTCATAACAGTCATCCGGCAGCCCCATTGCCGCAGTGCACGCAGTAGTAATAAAGCATCCGCCGTTGTTTTTAGATCCGTTATGTCCGCCTGAGGTTTTATCCCGACCATAATAACGATCTGGATTTAAGCCATTTTCACGCATGAACGCATTGATCCCTTTTTCGGAGCGATATCCGTAAATATCTTCCGAATGATGACACCCAGAATCATAAAGATCAGCCTCTGCTTTGTCATAATTAAATCGATCTGACATGGTATTTCCTCCTTGTTCAATATGTAATTACTTGCCTTGTTGCTGACAATTCAATTTCTACGGGAATACAACTCGCTCAATTCACTTACTATGACCAATAAGCCACAAGAATGCGATTGCAATTTCAAAACAAAGCAGCCATCCTTCAATAGTCATAAACCGTTGCTCTCCTTTCACCCGACTTTTTTAATCTTTCCAGACCTCCAATCTTCGAACTCTGTCCAATCCCAGTAGGATTTAACAGATTCAGGGTAATTTTTATCTTCAAGATGACCACGTTTGACTCTATTTTCCTGCCATCTTTCTCGTCTTACTTCTTCTTTTGCTTTCTCCTCTCTTCCTTTTTGATGTTGCAAGTCTGCTGCTATAAACATAGCCGTTGGGATTATAAATATAAAAGCGATAGTGACAGAGATGAAATTGAAGCCGCTTGCTTGAAAAAACACAAAACCGATGAACGCAAGGATAATGAAAAGACCATACATATAATCACCTCATAAATCAAAAGTCTCCTTAACTAACCTGAATTGATCCAATGCTGTCATATGGTACGACTTCGTATTTATCTGTAAAGCTGTAGTGGAGATGAAGCTCCTGAAGGCGCTCATTCCACGTTACATAATCACACCAAATTTGACTTCCATCTTTACACCAAACTAAAGTCTCGACTTTTTTCTCTTTTATATCTCTTTTCCACGGATATTTTTGTTGAAGATAAAAAGCGTAATTTGCGTTTTCTATTTTTTGTTTCTTGCGCGCTGCAATGTATGCTTGAGACATTGCTTGAGCATTATAGGCTTTTCCTTCTTTATATTTTCTGGCAGCTATAGGCTTAGTCGTATCCATTTTAGAAATGCCAATTATTGTAGAAATAACAACTAAAGCTACAGTAATCCAGAATAAAGGAACTCCCGCAAACAAGCGCACCGCCAAAGCAATAGGAGACCGATCGCAAAATAATATACCATGATAACACAACCTTTCTATTTTTGGGTAAAGCACAATGATGTGCCTGTCAATGGTTCGTGCTGTGCCCCAAGATACGTGAAATGGCAGTTTCAATGCGAAGGTGACATTTCTGTCAGGATTGGGATAACTCGACATTCGGCTAATCTCTTCCGGTGCTAAATCCTGGTATAATTTGTTTTCCTTTGTCTTGATACAGATAGCACAATCCCCATTTCAGCCAACTGCATAACAAGAGCTGTTCCCCCGTAGCTAAAAAAGGGAAGGGATATTCCGGTAGTTGGAACTAACCCAGTTACAACAGCAATGTTTAGAAAGGTTTGCAAGGCAAATTGAGTGATAACACCAACACAGAGCAATGCTCCGAACCTATCCTTTGAATTTCGGGCGATTGTGTACCCTTGATAATCAGCATCGCAAATATCGACAGTATTAGGCATGAGCCGACAAGGCCAAGCTCTTCGGCAACGATTGAGAACACAAAATCATTTTGCACCTCAGGTAGGAACAGGAACTTTTGCCGACTTCGTCCCAAACAAGCCCCCACAGTCCACCGGAGCCAATCGCTAAAATGCTCTGCGAAAGCTGATAACCTTCATTAGAGGCATCGATAAAGGGATTCTTCCACATTGCAATTCTTGACTGACCATACGAAACGATTCCTGTCATCAACAAGAAGATGCCAACGCTAACAATGCCCATAGCCATAAAAACCCATCTGAGTTGTATTCCCCCGACAAACATCAAGACGCAGCCCACAGCAACGATCAGAATGGCTCCCGACAAATGAGGCTCCTTCCACATAAGGACAAAAATTAGGGTCAAAGTCGCAGCGTAGGGCAATATGCCGCTAACGAAGCGCCGCATTTTTTCTTTCTTGACCGATATCGAGGCAGAAAATGCTATGATCACAGAAAGCTTGACGATCTCTGAAGGCTGAAAAGCAAATCCGGCTATGGAAATCCAACGCCTTGCGTTATTTCTAACTTCTCCAATACCGGGAAAAAGCACCAACAACAGCAAAAACAATGAGAAAATCAAGAATGCCCTACCCACTTTGCGAAGCCATTCATAGTCCAAAAAGCTAATAAATATCATCGCAGCAATGCCGATCGAAGCAAAGACTGCCTGCCTCTTGAAATAGAACAGGGCATCATTTTTGTAATGGAGCGCTGTAGGATAACTGGCCGAAAGCAACATTATCAGGCCAATCGCGGAAAGCATTAACACTAAACTCAGAAATTCAAGATCAAGCGGCAATGTGCAGAATTTAGGCCAATACGAAAACTTCTTTTTCTCTTTCATCTCACTATCTCGCTCTCCATTGTAATAAGTTGCGATTGGAAGCTCAGCATCCTACTGAATTCCCTTTTCTGCCTGCGCTCAAAGCTATGCGGGAATCTCTCTTCTGACCTTTGATACCAAGGAGCCCTACAAGTATCTCTACATCTGTATAGAGATGCTTGTAGGGCTCCTTGACATTTCTATAATAATTATTTTCGCAAGTATTACTTGCTTGAAAAACTCCTGCACAAGTAAGTATCCCCATTTTATCATAGTATTTGAAAACGCTCATATTGCATGCTATAATGTAATATAAATTATCATAAATGTGCACAAATGCGGTATTCGGCATATTACGAAGAAGAAAATGAGAGTTGCTACAACAGTCGGCGTCCTTCTTGAAGAGCAATACGGCAGCTAAATATAACTTGCTTCAGCCACCGGTTTAAATACCTATGCCGTGCAGAGTCAAACAATGGTAAAGCTGTATCAACGGGGGTAAAGATAATCAACAAGACAGAAGAGAGTTTTAATAGGGCAGACTAAAAGAGAGAAATTGAAGACAGAAAAACGGATCGTCAACTCTATAACTAGAACATGCACTTTAATGCCTTCATGGATCACAAGACGCTCTCAATCGAACGGCGAGAAAAAGATTTAATAACCTTGGTGCAAAAATAGAAAATAGTTTTAGAAAAATGTTAAGCGGCACCGAAAGAATCACTATATCGTAGTAGGAGAATTAAACGAGGAAAAAGTGGTGCTACTATGGGAACGATAATCTTCTGTGTAACAACGGCAAAAGGAAATCACACATTTCATCTTTCAACCAACGGTCAAAGATATTACCTGTATAACCAGGACTATAGAAAAGGCGCTCAGGAATACTTCAACAAGGGCGTATCGATGAGCAAAGCTATGAATTGTTCGAGATCCCACAATGACAGCGCTGTGAAAAAACAATGTCAAAGATTCCAATCTATATAGAGTACATAGAGAAAGAGTACGCAATCGAAGTCTTCGAGCAAACCAAAAGGAGTAATAGCAAGAATTACAGATACCGACTGAGACGTGCTTAACTTAGGAGGTTAAGAGAAAAGATATGAATAAAATTATTGTCTGTGGCATCCCCATGAAGGACAGAGTTGATCCCTCAATTTATGTAAGCGATGATAAATCCATTCCGACTTCTTCCAGACAGGTGCGTTTCCCTATTAACGCATTTCTTGAGGAAACAATGAAGAGTGATGATTCTATCAAGATTCTGCTCCTCGTAAAAAAGGACGGATACGGCAATTATAAAAAGAACCTTGATTACTTCAAAGAAGAGTTTGAGGCAGTAAATGCAGAAATCGGTGCATCTGCCGATTATGTTGTAATTGATGCAGAGTTTTCTGAAGAGAAGTCTGTCCACGAAAAACTAATGGGCAACATTGTGGATGAACTAGAGATTGGTGCGCACGTCCTTGTTGATACCACTTATGGTCCCAAGGACCTCCCGATAGTGATTTTCACTGCCCTTAACTTTGCGGAGAAATTCTTGGAATGCCAGATTGACAATATCATCTACGGTAAGGCTGAATTTGTAAACGGCAAAGCAGTTGATACCAAAATATGTGATATGGCACCGCTTTACTATCTGGGTTCCATTACTAATACTATTCACTGCGTCGAAGCGGGAAAGGCAAAAGCAATGCTTAAATCATTGCTTTCCCTGTAAGCAGGTGAGAATATGTATTACGACAAGGGTAAATACGAATCGCTAATAATGAACTCCCCGCTCTTTGATATTGACAAAGAGCAAGAAACAACGGCTTACAAACGTGAGTCGTATAAAATGGCGGAATACCTTTACTGTTATCTGTTGGCAATCAACGAGCGTGATTATGAGCCCTATGGTAGTGAAATCATGGATGTGGCCACGCGTTGCATAAATAATTTTGACTCATCAAAAGGCGTCTTCCTTTTCTATTTTAATTCCGCATGGAAACAAGAGTATTCTCACATACTGGGAGAAAAGATTAGTGACGAACGGTTCCATGGTATTAGGATAACAGAAGAAGAAAAGCGTAATATTCGCAAATATCTGAAGCTTGCCGATAAAGTGGATGCGTGTGTTTCTCGTTCGGAACTATTTGAAAGAATCTCAGAAGCCATGAACATTCCGGTCGATAAAGTTGAACTGCTGGCTCAAATGAACAGCATGTTCGTGGTAAGTGATACGACAATAAACGAAGATGGTGAAGAAATCAATATCTGGGAACAGGTATCGGATGGCACATCCATAGAACAGCAATTTGATATAGCTGATTCTGTAGGCGATCTTCTTCAAACTATAGAAAGTGCTTTTGATGGTCTTCAGGAACGTCAAAAAGCTATTGTGTCTGATATGGTAACAATCCGGATATGGTCCATTATGGAGGAATTGAACTCATCAGAAAAACAATATCAGTTTGTTAGCAAGGATGTGGTTGCGGAGTATGAATTGACCGGAGTCATGCCAACGCAAAGGCAAATTGCAGACAAATATAATCGTGACGAGGCAAGCGTCAGCAGATCTATGAAAGAGTTTTTGAAAAAGCTGAAGCTTATAAACGGATTGCCATAAAATAGACATACTACGAGGCTATAATATTCAAAATTAAAGAGATAGAGGTAATTCAAATGGGGCTTAACAGTTATGTCGCAAGGGAACCGAGAGCACTTCCGATTTTTATTCTTGCCGATACCTCCGGAAGTATGCGCGGAGAAAAAATCAGTGAACTTAATCTCGCATTACGCGAAATGCTGACGGCGTTAAAAAATGTGGATGATATAAGAGGGAAATTTCAGCTTTGCGTGATTGGGTTTGGCGGAGATGTTAATGTTCTTCAGCCTTTGGCGGACATTGATGGATTGCAGCTCCCTGAACTTAATGCTGCTGGTAATACTCCGATGGGAGAGGCATTTGATACTGTCCGGGAAATGATTGAAGATAGAATGTCGTTTCGTCCAGGGCGTATGCACCCACAATCGTTTTGATAAGCGACGGTATCCCCACAGACTGTTCTGAGGAAATCTACCACAGTAAAGAGTATTCAAAATGGGAACCGCTGAATAACCTGCATTCCGCTGAACGCTCTTCTAAAAGTCAGCGCCTTGCCCTTGGTATTGGTGCAGATGCCGATTTTGGAATGTTGAAAGAGTTCATCAATAATCCTGAAATTCCCGTTATTAAAGCAAATGATGCAAGTGGTATTACAAAGTTCTTCCGTTGGGTCACAATGTCTACTGTTGCCAGAATGAACAGCGTTAATCCCAATTCGGCCTCGACAGTAGCACCAATGTTCGATATGGACGAAGAGGATATTGTAATATGATTTCTTGTGAGAAACACGCTCAAGGATTGACTCTTGTAACAGTATCGGATATCGGCTCCAACCATCGAGCATTGCTTTTGCCAAATCAGGATTCTGTAGATTTCATCATCGACGGAGAGGATTTTGTCTTGGCAGTATCGGATGGGGTTGGCTCTTGCTCCAAAGCTGAACTTGGGTCAAAAGAAGCGGTGGCATCGTGTATTCGCGTTTTCACCTTGATCAAAAATAGAATAATTGAATTTGAGAGTGATAACGTTGTAGATGCACTTATTAATGAGTGGCGTGTTTCTTTGGATCACGAGAATCTTGACGATTGTTGTGCAACGCTAAAGGCCATTTTCAAGATCGGACAAGTAATGAAGCCGTATCTGTAGGAGATGGCTTCATTGCTGTTTCTTCTGACGGACTAAATTGTTATCACCAACTGAAGAAATGGCTTTTCCCAATGAAACCAGTTGTCTTTGTTCAAGAATAGAACCGCGTGATTTCTGGACAAGTGATTTCAATCTCGATACCCACAAACCCTATGCGGCATTTTGCTGCACAGATGGTGTTGCAAATGGCTTAGTAACAGGACAAGAACTGAATCTAATTAGAGATATTGAAGAAAACACCAGCGCGGACATGCTAAAACAAGAGATAGAGGCACTGTTAGAAGATATTTCTGACTACTGCTTTGACGACAAGACTGTTGGGGTGGTCAAATATGAGTAATAGAATGGAAGACTTGACTGGAGTAACGCTCACAGCAGAGAGCGGAAGAAAATACAAATTAACAAAACAGGCCGGAAGCGGAGCTCAGGGTGTTGTTTACGAAGAAAACGGTAACAACTATATGGTAAAACTATACTACCCTTCAGGCAGCGAGAGTATAGATGCAGATGTTCTTGATAGGCTACGCTTTATCAAAGATATTACTATGCCCAAAAACTTTGTTTCTATTATTGATCTAATTACTCACCCCTACATCGGATACGTAATGGAAAAAGTCACAGAGCACAAACCCCTGAATTCTTACCTAATTCCGGATCGAAATGTTTCCTTCCCCAAATGGTATAATCAAGGACTCGGCCTTTATGAAAGGATATTCGTCGGATATATCATTGCTAAAGCCTTTGGAGAACTGGAAAAGAGCAACCTTTCATATTGCGATATTTCCGGTAATAATATCTTGATAAAGATAGCAAAAGGTGCTTCAGTAGAAATGATAGATGTTGATAGCATCTATACTGCAGGGAAAGGAAAATCAGCCATTCTGGGCACTCCGAGGTACATTGCACCGGAAGTTATAAGTCGTCAGAAAAATCCCGACGTGCTGTCTGATAATTACTCATTAGCTGTTATTCTCTTTGAATTGCTTAGGGTTGGTCATCCATATATCAGCGATGACGTATTGGATGGAACACCCGAAGATGAAGAAAACGCACTTGCCGGCAATGCGGACTATGTGACTGATGACAACTCCACCAATATGCTTCCGGCAGATATTGTCTTCACGGATAAATTAAAAGAATTGTTCAGAAGGTGTTTTGAGGATGGAAAGCATAATAGGCTAAGCAGACCTTCAGCAACAGAGTTTGAACAGGCATTACTTGAGGCAAGTAATAAAGTAATAAAATGCCCATCATGCGGAGCTTGGCACTATCCACGAAAGGATGGTAAATCTTATGCAGGTTGCCCATGGTGCGATTCACCTTCAAGACCGAAAGCAATGCTGAATTTCTATGACATTCTTTTTGAGGGTACCGACTATCAGACGGGCAAGATACTGGACTCGAAAGCTGGCAAAAAACTTGTTAATACCTATGTGCTAAAGGAATCCAGAAAGAACTTGGTGAAGGGCTTATATGTTCTCCGGTTTGATGATCCCAGCAAAGAGCGTAGAACTGCTGACAACTACATAACAATAGCTCATAACGAGCAAGGGTATCACGTATATAATGAATTCGGCAAAGACGGTATTGTGATAAAGCAATACGGGACAAATAAGTATATCAGAGTGGGAAAAAACAAAGCGCTCCAATTACATAGCGGCGATGAAATCTACTTTGAAATGGATACCAACAAGGCAATCGGTATTGAATGCGGCGGTAAAAAGTATTCATTTATTAGGATGGCAAGATTTATGGAGGAAAAAACATGAAGATCTCTGACATCTATACAGCGAAAGGCTTGAAATTCAAACTGACATATCTTGATGCTTCCGCCAGATTCTCCGTGGGTGCTCTTGTAAGCATCGAGTCAACTCAAAATGGCAAAGAGTTTCTTGTAAAACAATACGGTGCAAAAAGCAATTTGAGTGAGTGTAAATCAGTTATTTGCAAAGCAGATAAAGCAGCATCTGATTATTTGGCTGATTTGTTTGAAACTGAAAAGGTTGATTCTTTCAGGTGTGTCTTTTCGATAGATGGAATAAATGACTCATCTCTGGAAATTCAAGCATATACCTTCAGATCCGTAGTTGAATATAAAACGCCAATATTTATACAAGTATCGAATAAACTCTTAGAAAAAACCTCTCCGGAAAAACTGTACCGGGAATATGTCTGGACTGAACTTGGAGAGCCTGCTTTGTTTTGCTTGAATTATAAGAACAGAAAAAAGCAAGCAGCTGATCTTAGATTCCTTTCCGGGAAACGATTTCTTATGGCACATAATACGCCTCGAGGAATTGTCGCGGCGAGTGAAAGCTATTTGAAAGACAGATACACAGTCCCCGTTGATATTTATATCGCCCCTGAGATTAAGTTTATCACGGAGACCGAAGTGCCACATGTAAATAACAGTCTTGCAGAAGATCTTGACAAGATTTCAAATCCTGCCTCCTATTTTGCAAGATGGGAAGCCTATAACGAATTAAGCAAAAAACTCTTAGAACAGGAAAGCAAAGAGTTTGGTAAGTTGCATTATTCTTCTTTTACCTTAAAGTCAGACTTAAACGGAATCACTTTTGAATTTGAAACCGATGAAGAATTAGATGATTCTTTTAAAGGAAAAGAACTTGGAGTGTCGCCTACAGCGAGCACCAATGAAGATGAGGGATCTCATGTAAGGCCTGTTGCTGTTGGAGCAATAAAACGAATATCTCAAAAAACTATAACCACATACTTGGAAACGACGGACGGGTTTGACTCTATCCCGGAGACTGGAGACTTATCTTTATATGTTGCCGGTGATAAGATAATCATGAAACGTCGTGATGCTGCCAGAGAGCGAATGATTAATCATCAATCGCCTATAAAGTCTATAGTAGCATTGATTGAAGCTGGCGCTTCTGAATATGAACTTTCAAGTGATTGGGGTAGTAGTAAGCCTGTTACCGAGGAATTAAAACGCAACTTCAAAAAGGCATCCAATTTGAATCCCGAGCAAATTGAGGCTTTGAACATTGCTATTAACACTCCTGATATTGCGCTTATTCAAGGCCCTCCCGGAACTGGAAAGACCACAGTTATCAAAGCTATCTGCGAACGTTTTAGAGAAATCTTTGAAGCAGAAGAACGAAAACTTCAAAAAGATGACCCGGAGCATGCGCTTCGCAGTCCGAAGATACTAATATCAAGTTTCCAAAACGAAGCGGTAGATAATGCCATCTCAACACCACTTCCCGGTGATATTCCTGCTTACCGTAAAACTGCAAAAAGAGCGAAAGATAGCACAAAAGAACAGTATCAAAAGGCTCTGGAGAGCTGGTATACCGGTGTGCGCAAATCAATCGGAGAATTGATTGAGGACAAGACAGCGGCGGAATTTGTAGAAAACAAAAAGAAACTCAGTGATGAGTATCTTTCTTACAAGAATTCCGGAGAAACCCTTGAACTTGCTTCGGTGTTGATAAAACACTATCTTTCTTTCACGGAGATCACATATCCCAAAGAACTGATTGATGCGGCCAATACGGTAATTAAAGCCGTTGATACCGGTGATGATTTCGATGATCTTCCCGATCCCGTTGTCGCAAAACTTGAATCACAAAGAATTGACAAGGAATCGTTTGAAGATGATGGACTAATCAATGCCAAAAGATTGCTTGCACATTTAAGAATCAGAGATGATTTGGAAATTGAAGAATGTGATATTGATGCAATCGCAAGGGTCTGCGGTCCTGATGCAACGGTTAAAGACTTCAATGAATATGTTTCCGCAGTTATAAAACTGCAAAAAAGGCTGTGTAAGGTAAAAAACAGCATCAACATTAAAGATAAAGGTGTTGTTAATGAATGCCTGCTTGCACTGCAGGAGTGCTTTACTAACCAGTATATGCGGACGCTCTCCGATATAGAAAGCAAAAAGTCTCTTATACTCAGTGAGTTTTTGTCCAGGCTGGAACAGGAGTATGAAACCGTCGTCAGAAAATATTCGATGACTACTGCGGCAACTTGCCAGACAAGTTTGAACTTAAAGGATAAATCTCAAGTGTTTGATCTTGTCGTCATTGATGAAGCAGCAAGAGCTAATCCGTTGGACCTCTTTATCCCAATGTCTATGGGAAAGAAAATCGTTCTGGTCGGAGACCATAAGCAACTCCCACACATGCTGGAACCGGACGTGCTAAAAATGATAACTGATGATCCCAAATTTAAGGATTTGCCGGAAATTGAAAAGAGCCTATTTGAAAGGCTGTTCGGAATGTTCAGCAAAGGTCAAAAGCCTAAAGCAATTCTTTTAACTCATCAGTTCCGCATGCATCCGGAAATATGCGAGTTTGTCAGTGAGTCATTCTATGATGGGCAGCTAAAGACTTCTGAGACGATTACGCCTGAACTCCGATCTAGTCCGGTTGCAATTAACGAAGGTAAGCCGCTTACCTTTGTAAATGTACCGATTGCAAAAGGTGCGGAGACTCCTGGCGTTTCCAAAAGTCGCAAGGCAGAGGTTGATGCAATTTCGAGAGATTTAAAGTCAATACTTGAAATTGATAAGGAAGCCAGCGTTGGAATCATTACTTTCTATTCAGCACAGGCAAGCAAAATAAAACAAAGTCTTGAAATGATTTTGAACGCTGAAGAAAGTTCAAGGGTTGAAGTTGGTACGGTCGATGCGTTCCAAGGTAAGAATTTGACTATGTTATGCTCTCGTGTGTAAGGTCAAATCGACCTAAAAATGATAATGAGAAGCCGCTCGTAGGTTTCCTTGAAAAACCGAATCGTCTTTGTGTTGCTTTCAGCCGTGCAATTAGACAACTTATTGCTTATGGAGATGCAGAAACATTGATCCAAATCCCTTGCTTCTCCAACCTCTATGATATTTGTACTAATGGAAGGGGGGGCTACTATCGTGAGTATTGAGATTTTAACGCTTGGTCGCTTTGAACCGAATGATAAAGCGGTTAATGTCGCACTTCCTGTTCTTGCGCTTGAATGCGAAGCCACTCCTCCCATAGAAAACTATCTGGATGCGTATGAAGAGACTGTATTGAAGTTGGTTTCTATCGGACTTTCTTCACACGGTATCGCCGGTACTATGAATGCTACGGAAAGCTTAATTGAAGAAATTCTCGACTATCTTGAGCAGAAGAAGTATGTCGAAAAAGAAATTGGCAGGCCGTGGAAGGTTACCGATGATGGCAATAAATATCTTTCTGGAGAGATTGGCGAACGCGAGTCTGATAGTTCTCAATTCGGATACATGTTTGTAAACGCAATTAAGAAAGACGTACTTCCGTTCTTTTATCATGGAGATATAAACCAGATTGCTCTGTTTCGTGGGAACGCTCTTCCAGCAAAACTTACGGTGTGCGGCGATGAGGAGAAGACTTTTGAGCCCTTTACGCCGAAAAGAGTAAAACTGAAAGAGGCATACCGAAGATATTTTAAGAACACAGACACCTCTAAGCAGTACGACGATGGAGATATAACTCTTGATGAAGCAATAGATCTCTTTGAAGAATTGGACTCTTTTGACGAGGAAGAAGATGAGCCGACCACTTTAGCAGATGTGGCTGCGGAATCTAAAAGTGCTTTACGGGACAATATGTTTATACGTGCGTTAAACTGTCCGCCCAAACGGGTATATTTAACGATGAGAATAATAATTGACCCACAAGTTCCTGGTGGTTATCGAGTCGAATCTCCATTCGATTTCAACGGAATTGACAGCACATATTTTCTGCGTCAGATTCAATGGCTGGCAGCTACGGATACCACTTTCCTCGGGAACGAGCTGGTTGACACTTTCCTTAACAGAGAAATTAAAAAAATGAGTCCTTTCTATAAAACAGAAGAAAAGGACTATAGCGTATTTGTTCTTGAGAAGATGCCTCTGTTGAAGGTATATAAAGATAGATTCACCACTATATACGATGATATGGGCAGGATTTATTCTTTGATGCAACGTCAACATAGCTTGATTGAAAAGGAGAACATCGTAAATAACATTTCTCGAAGCGTAGTTGAAAGTCTTTTTAACAATTTCTTTAGAGGAATCAAGAAAGAAACGCTGGAAATATTTCAGGTGCGGCGAAGTCCGATCTTGATTATTATGGGTGCAAGTCTCTTGTTCAGCAGCTCGTACAACGCACGGGATTAAATGCGTATAACATTTCCTGGAGCCATAAATATGCGTCGCTGGCTATTGGAAGAATGAGCACCACCAAAGGAAATAGCATTGTCGAAAAATTCATCAATGTGATAGTTCTTAACTATTATCTTGGAACAGCAGAAACAAAGAGGTTTTTATGTAAGAGCAATGCACAAAGAATGTATGACTTAGCAGACA
>ERZ791624.1153-NODE-1153-length-13435-cov-2.086323_pt1 | contig 13435 bp, 10 predicted proteins | sample MGYA00510058_ERZ791624 | MGnify/ENA primary metagenome ERZ791624 (study PRJEB30046, sample SAMN00715158) | human gut metagenome | study: EMG produced TPA metagenomics assembly of the A metagenome-wide association study of gut microbiota in type 2... | reverse complement strand
GCAGGAATCACAGGTTATACATTGACAACCAGCCACAAGGTAGGAAGCGGAACCGAAGATAATGGCGATACAGCAACAGCAACTGTAGCAGATGGAACAACGATCGATGTCGAGTTCATAAACGATTACGCTAGAGAACTTACCTCTGTAACAGTTAAGAAGATATGGAACGATAATAACAATAAAGCCAATAAACGTGCACCATTTGTAAGCGTACAGCTTTATGCAGGAACAGCCGTTTCTGGTGTAGCAGCTCGGTTGGATGAGAATAATTCATGGACGCATACATGGACAAATCTTCCAAAGTATGATGATGCCGGACAGTTAATCTCATATAGCGTCAAGGAATTAAATGTACCGGCTGAATATACAGACAGCGTAACGACAGATCCTGTAACAGGCGAGATAACGATTACAAATACAAGAGTTGGAACTAAGGGCAAACTTGTACTTACAAAGATGGTTGTTGGTTCTGTAGATAAGACTACAGCAGCTAGCGCGATCGAGTTCAAGATTACAGATGAAGCCGGAAATGTCGAGACATATTCATTGAATGATTTCAAGTATGATGTGACTACAAAGCAGTATACATTGGAACTTGAAAAACCTGCTGGCAAATATACAGTAGAAGAAACCAAGTATGATATCGATGGATATGAGACCAAGAGCATCAAGTATGCGATTGGTACAGGACTTCAGAAGGATGGTAAGACAGTAGATGTTCAGGTAGAGATAGATGAGACAGTAGATGTAACATTTGTGGATACCTACGATGAGACCACAACTACAGAGACAACCACCGAAGATACTTCTGAGACGACAACTACAGAAAAGACTACGGAAGTTACATCTGAGAAAACGACTGAGGTAACATCGGAAGATACAACCGAAGTTACATCAGAGAAGACAACCGAAGTAACAACTACAGAGACAACAACAGAAACGACGACAGAGGAGACAGTAGATAAGCCAAAGACAGGTGATGATTCACCGATAGCTTTCCTTCTCATTATGATGTCAGTATCACTTGCAGGAGCAGGAACTGTTGTCTATAAGAAACGTAAGAATCAGAAATAATATCTGATAGCAAACAAAATTAAGACGCCGGACTGTCATAATTGACAGCCCGGCGTCTTTCGATAAGATTATCATATATATAAATAAGACAAGCCTGTCTGTGATGATGGCTGCTGTGATCAGTAATGACATTCATGTAGTTTCGTAATGAGATACACTCTAGCTGTCAGCATCAAGCCCTTGTTTGAACCCGTAAGGGTGAGTTGGGGCGACTGCTGACAAATAAGCGGGTGTATCGAATAGAAACTACATGAATGTCATAACTGATCACAGTAAGCCGTTATTACAGATAGGCTTTTATATATGGTGATGTTATGCGAATATCTTATCAACAGGCTTTGCGACATACATAATGGTAAGCATCAGCGTGCAGGCAGCCCAGATGATAGGTTCGGTGATCGCTACGCCCAGATATCCGAGGGCAGGTGCCAAGAACATAACAGCAAGGATCTTTCCGACCATTTCGATCGTACTGGAAAGCACGGGAACAATCTTTCTTCCCATACCCTGCATAGCACAGCGAAGTACGAACAATGGTCCGAGTACATAGAAACAGCACATGCTGATTCGGATATACATAACAGCTGGATCGATTACAGCTGCGTCGCTTGTTCCGGCAACCAGACGGAGCAGAAGCGGAGCGGTTGGGAAACCGACCAGAATAATAAGTGTGGTTGCGATCGTATTTATAAGGATGCCGGCACGGATACCGGATTTTACACGGTCGATCCTTTTGGCACCGATGTTCTGACTGACAAAGGTTGTAACTGCGTTTCCGATAATATAGAGAGCTACATCGAGGATATCGAAGATCTTTCTTGCTGCGGTATGTGCAGTAATGATATTTGTACCTAGTTTATTGATAGAACTCTGTAAGGTAACAGTACCTATATTTACGATACAGCTCATGAATCCCATGGCGAGAGCGGATTGTACCAGATCGCTGAAATCTGTATGGTCAACTCTGTATTCATCTTTTTTGGGGATCAGGAAGTCACATTTTGTGAAGATGTATATAAAACATGCAACACCGGCAACTGCCTGCGAGATAACTGTAGCGATAGCTGCTCCAGCAACACCTGAATGGAAGCCCTGGATAAATAACAGATCCAGTCCGATGTTCAGCACAACTGCGATGCCAAGGAAGATCAATGGGGTCTTGCTGTCACCGACAGCACGTAGCAGATTTGCACCAAAATTATAAATTGCTGAAAAGATAAGTCCTGCTAAAATGTATTTGACGTACTTGTCAGCCATATGTATAATTTCCTCAGGTGTACCAAGAAGCACCAGGAGGTCATATATAAACAGAAGTCCAACGATCGTAAGAACGATGGAAGTAACAAAGGTGAGGATTGCTGAGACACCGATACATTTTCGCATGTTTTTCTGATCCTGAGCACCGAAATACCGGGCTATCGGGATCGATAAGCCGAGCGTGGCGCTGTTCAGAAATCCGATCAGTGTATTCGAGATAACACTGGTTGCTCCGACGGCTGCAAGCGCATCGGGATTGATACAGTTTCCGACAATGGCAGAATCACAGAAGCTGTAGAACTGCTGTGCGATCTGTCCGAGAATCATTGGAAGGGCATAGAGCCATATTACTTTTATTGGTTTTCCTTCGGTTAAATCTTTCATATTATATAACTTGCAGAACGCCATCAGACGCTGCTTTCTCCTTTCGTACTATTGAATTATATACATTTTTGGGAAAGTGTAAAGAGAAGTAAACATAAAAAAAGGTACAGAAAATTTACAATCAGATTTGGTGAAAATGACAGATTGTGGAAGAAAATGAAAATTGCTGCATGAAAATGGATAGATATATCATGGATTATGCAGTATGATATGTAAGATAAGTTTAGGTTTTATCGGAAATAATGTATGTTAGAATAAAAAGTTAGAAGGATTGGATACGAATGAAAAAAGATAATCAGAAAGATGAAAAGATATCTAATAAAGAAGAAAGTAGTCGGCAGAGATTGAAAGGTTTATCCTTTATAAAGGCATTTTTGTTTTTTGCTGTTTATATAGCAATATTGGTCTTGGTAGGGGTGCAGGCGGTATCCAGATCCGGGGAGACAAATAAAAAGAAGATTTCCATATATAAAGAAGCAACGCCGACGGATGCAGATACCGATATAGAAGGTGTGACAAAAAATGAGAAAGAAAATACAAAAGATCATCTGGAACTTGCTCAGCCGGCAGAATTAAAGAAGGTAGATGCTGTTTCTGCCGGACAGGACTATAATGGCATAGATCTGAAAGACAATGGAATGCCATATGCCATAAAGATTAATCGTAAAGAGAATATTGTTACAGTATACAGTCTGGATTCGGATGGTTTTTATACAGTTCCGGTTAAGGCATTTCGATGTTCGGTATCACTGGATGATACGACACCGGCAGGCTTATTCACAACAACAGAGAAGCGGTTGGAATGGGCGATCCTGCAAGGAAATGTATACGGACAGTATGCTTACCAGATTCATGAGGGAATTTATTTCCATTCCGTTCCTTATACAGAAAAGGGAAGCGATAAACTTGAGACATGGGAATATAATAAGCTCGGAGAAGGGGCATCGCTTGGATGTATCCGTATGTGTGTGGCGGATGTGAAATGGATCTATGAGAATTGTATGCCGGGAACACAGGTATACTTATTCGACAGTGATTATCCGGGACCGCTTGGCAGACCACAGCAGCCATATGTTTTTACTGAGACAGATGATACTGGCTGGGATCCGACAGATACGACGCCGGGCAATCCGTTTGCCGGAACGGCGGCGATATATGGAGCGGTAAGCCATAGCATTGAAGTGGGAGAGCCGTTTGACAGTAAGACAGGTGTTCTTGCATTTTCATCAGATATGGAGAATGTAACGGATCGGCTCATGGTAGAAGGAACAGTAGACAACCAGACACCGGGTGAATATAAATTATCTTATTACTTTTATGATAATGGAAAGAAAATATTACGGGATATCTATATTACGGTCAAGGACACGGAACCTCCTGTTATTACGGAAGCACCGGATGAACTGCACCTGAGAGGTTATCATGGGGATGCAGATGAACTGGCAGCTTTGATCGCGCGAAATGTTACAGCCTTTGACAGTGATAAGAAGATCATCTCATACGATGTGATCCCACAGACGGAGGAAGTCGGGGTAGACGATGACCGGACAACAGAGAATCCGGTTCTTGTGATAGACCTGACAGGTGTACAGGAGACACCGGGAACCTATGAAGTATCCTGTTATGCAAAAGATACCGCAGATAATCGATCAGCCGTGTGGAAGATAACGATTGCTTTAGAGGAATAGAGAAGGACAGCAGAAAGCTGAAAAAGAAGAGAGGTTAGAAGTTGGATATTCGATCAGAAAATGATAAAAAAAGCGGTTATGAAGTGCAGATGGAAGCAGAAGAACGAGTAATCGTATTTGCAGTAGCCTCCGGTGGAGTATCGGTAGAGGATACAGAGAAATCACTGGATGAATTGGAGGAACTTCTGGAAACCGCAGGGGCAGCTACAGTCGGAAGACTAATCCAGAGTCTGGATCGTGCAACAAGTGATCTATATCTTGGCAGTGGTAAGGTAGAAGAACTGCGAAGCATGGTCGCTATGTATGATGCGACAGGCGTCGTCTGTGATGACGAGTTATCACCGGCACAGTTGATGAACCTTCAGGATGCACTTAATATAAAAGTAATGGACAGAACGATGGTTATTCTGGATATATTTGCCGCACATGCCGGAAGCTATGAAGGAAAGCTGCAGGTAGAGCTGGCACAGCTCAGATTCCGGGCGACCAGACTGGTAGGTATGCGTGATTCCCTGTCGAGACTTGGTGGAGGAATCGGAACCAGAGGTCCCGGTGAGAAGAAGCTGGAGATCGACCGTCGAGTGATAAGAGACAGGATCTCGAAGCTGAAAGCGGATCTTCGTCAGGTAGAAGGCAGACGGACAGAACAGAGAAAGCAGCGGAACAGGACGGGGATTCCGGTTGTAAGTATTGTAGGATATACAAATGCCGGCAAGTCAACTCTGTTAAATAAGCTGACGGGCGCAGGTGTTTTGGAAGAAGATAAGTTATTTGCAACGCTTGATCCGGCAACGAGAAATGCTGTACTTCCCGCCGGACAGCAGGTGCTGTTCACGGATACGGTAGGATTTATCCGCAAGCTGCCACACCATCTGGTGGAGGCATTCAAGTCGACACTTGAGGAGGCGAAGTACAGTGATGTAATCCTCCATGTTGTGGATGCGTCCGACCCGAACTGGGATCGGAATATGGAGACGGTCTATGCGACACTCAGACAGTTAAATGTAGATGAGGAAAAGGATCATCCGATCATTACAGTGTTCAACAAGATTGACAAACTGCCGGAGGGTGGGGATATATCGATGATCAAGGACCTTCACGCGGATCGTATGGTATATTTGTCAGCAAAGACCGGTGCTGGAATCGATGATCTGCTGGTACAGGTTGAAGAAGTTCTGCGGGAGCAGAAGACATATATCCGGCATACATTTGCTTATCAGGATGCGGGGAAACCGGGGCTGATAAGGAAATATGGCGAAGTTCTGACGGAAGAATATCTGGAGGACGGAATCTTTGTTGAAGCATATGTTCCAAAGAGCCTGATCGGTCAGCTTGGTTTGGATAAAAATCTTTGACAAATCCTCTGTTTTCTACTAATGTAGGAATTGTCGGAGTTAATATAGAATAAACATGAAAACGAAGCAGATGGATGATCTGCTATATATTCATCAGAACGAAAGGAAAATGAGATGAACGAAAATAATATGAATCAGGGATTCCCGGAGAATCCGAATGGTGCTGATGGCGGTATGAACGATCAGACACCGGAAAACAATATGCCATATGGTTATAATGCAGATCCGAACATGGGCGCATACAATAACATGAATGGCTATAATGCAGATCCGAACATGGGATATGCACAGCCGGACATGAATGAATTTGGTGACCAGACACCATATCAGGCGACTGTGCCAAAGAAGAAAAAAGGTGGAAAGATCGCATTATTTACATTTATAGGTGTTGTGCTGGTTGCAGCTATTGTTACTGCAGTTTATTTCTTTGTAAGAAAGACTCCTGCCGAGGCAATTAAGGCGGCAATGAAGAATACAGTTACCGAGTCGGTAGATTCATCACCGTTAGAAGATGTAATCGGCGTATCAGAGTTCAGTGAAGATAAGATGGATTTTGATATGAACCTGAAGGTGAACAGTATTTATAAAATGGATGGTTTATCCGGATCTACATACGGAATAAGCGGAGCATTTGAGAAGCAGAAGGATAATTCATATAATCTGAATCTGAATGGTTCCCTGACTATTGCCGGCGAGACCGTAAACGCAAATCTTTATGGCATTGACAAGGTTTTCTATTTTGAGATTCCTGAGCTGTATGATTCTGTGTTCAAGATGGATCTTGCGGCTATGCTGAAATCACTTGATACATCAGATATGGACGAAGCAACCCAGAATGAAGTAAAGGCGCTGTATGAGAAGTATATGGAGCCTGCTACAGAGGATTTGAAGAAAGCAGTTACCTATGACAGAGTAGGGAGCGCAGAGATTGAGAATCACAACGGCGACAAGGAAAAATGTAAGCAGTATACAGTTACACTTCCGACTGCTGATGTAAAGGCATATGTGACAGCACTCTGTAATTATCTGAATGCTTATGCATCTGATTATATTACTGATGATCAATTAGATGAGATCGGAGTTACAAGAGCTGAATTATCACAGGCATTTCAGTACATTCCAACTTATTATGGAATGATGTTCTCAAAAGATTTTGTTGTAAATATATATGTTAAGAAGAATCAGTTAGCAAGAATCAGTATGGATTATAAGTTTACTGCTCTTGGTGGAACTGCATCTGTTGTATGGGATTACATGGGTGAAGAACACCCGGCGGATGATGTTTATTTCTGTGCATCCGTAAAGAAGGACGAGAAGGAACTCGGATCCGTATCATTCAGTAAGAAGAAAGAGAACACAAAGGGCTCTTATGTATATAAATTAACAGACAGCGTTGTTGTAAATGATAAGGCTGTTGCCGGTCTGGAACAGACAGCGACCTTCACAAAATCGACAAATGCATTTGAAAGTCATCTGACATTGACTGCAAATGATGAGGCTGTATTTGCATATGATCTGACAGGAAGCCTGAAGGATGTCCGGAAGGGTAAATCCTTTGGCGCAACAGTTGATTCGTTTAAGGTTACGGATGGTGGCGATACCGTATATGCGGATCTTTCCGGGATGTACAGTTTGGTGATCTTGGAAAAGAGATCGGGAAGCCGGACGAATCCAAGCAGGTTGTAGATTATACTGAGATGACAGATGAATATATGGAATCAAATATCAATCAGGAAGCAGCACAGAGAATTGTGTCAGCATGGGGTTCGGCACTTGGTTCTGCAGTTGATAACGGAGATATAGACATTGACGATTTTATTACATCGGATGCAACTACTGATGATGGTGACAATGATGATGAATATGTAATTGACAGTTCTTCCATTGATGATGTAGATTATTCCGGTTATGTCATGAAGGGTGAAGGCTATACAGTTGCCCTGAATGATCCGGCAGGTTACGACAGAGGATATGCAGATGATGAAGAGATAGATATCTACAATGACAAATATAATGCATATTATACATTGACACCGAACTGCGACAAAGAGAAGGAATGCGAGAACTTTATGACATATTTTGACTATCTTGGAGAAGATGGCAGCGTTCTTGATAAAAAGATGGAGCAGGTGACCGGAACTGATGGCAAGACAATGGACTGTTATGTAATAGATTCAGATATCTATGATATAAAGGTTCGTGATTATTACTATTTCTATCCGATCAACGATAAAGATTATATAGTTGTAAATGTGAATGTCTGGGCAAACGGAAAGGATCAGGAGGTTGATGCCGATATCACAGCCATCGCCAATGAGCTTGTCAATGACCAGATCATAAATGTACAGGAGCAGTAGGATAAAGGTATTCCGGGAGCACATATATGAATGTTGTAGAAGTAAAAAATGTAAGAATCGGTGAGGGTATGACAAAGATTTGTGTACCTATGGTAGCACCGACTGAGTATGATGTGGATATGCAGATACGAACGATCAAGAAATCTAAGACGGATCTGGTAGAATTCAGAGCAGACTGTTTTGAGGATTGTCTGGATATGGATGTATTGATAAAAATACTTGAGAAGATTCAGGATAAGTTAGCAGAGTTTCCGATCGTATTCACATTCCGGACCAGAAGTGAAGGCGGAAGTCATGATATTACACCGGATCAGTACAGAGAAATGTTGTTACGAGTGGTTGAAAATGAACTGGTTGATCTGATCGATGTTGAATATTTCTATGATATTCCTTTTGTTACAGAAGTAATTGAAGCAGCGCATGATCATGGTATCAAGGTGGTTGTATCCAATCATGATTTCAAGACGACGATACCGATGGAACAGATTGTGGGCAGATTCAAGGAAATGATAGACACAGGTGCAGATATTGCGAAGATCGCAATGATGCCTGAGGATGGCTCACAGGTTGTCGACATGATGCAGGCTGCAAAGGAATTGCAGGAGTATGGGAATCAGACACCGCTTATCGTTATCTCTATGGGTGAGCTTGGCGTATCAACCAGAACAACCGGAGAAATGTATGGCAACTGCATCTCATTTGCAACTGCGGGTATTCCTTCTGCACCGGGCCAGATCGATGTGGAAGCACTTCGCAGTCAGCTTGAGATGATCCACAATATAATCGGCAGCTAGAGATGAAGGATGGAGACTGGATAGTTTTATTTGCAGAGGACAGAGAATTTCTGCGGATAAGATTCTCCGGTCTTTATTCTTATAGAACAGGAGAGATTGGCTTGAAAGAATATATTAATAAATATCTGGACAGATACAGTAAAAGAGACTATTATCCCTGGCACATGCCGGGACATAAAAGGCAGGATGTATTTGCGGATGATTTCTGGGAGATATTATTCCGCCGGGATTTTACGGAGGCGGAAGGACTGGACGACCTTCATGAACCGGAGCTGTTCATGAAGGACAGTCTGGAGCAGATGAGACGATTCTACGGCACAGAGAAGACATATATGATGGTGAATGGTGCGACCGGTGGGATACTGGCAGCACTCTTTGCATGTGCACCGGAGCACGCAAGGATTCTGATGGGAAGAAACTGTCACAAATCTGTCTGCCATGCAGTAAGTCTGTTGAATCTGGAACCGGAGTACATCGTGCCGGAGCTTTTGCCGGGAACAGATATATTTGCAGATATTACACCGGAACAGATCGGGCAGAAGATACAGGAGATGAAGCAGAGAGGTGAGCTGCCTGCTGCTGTGGTTATCACTTCGCCGACTTATGAGGGTGTGATCTCGGATATCTGCGGAATTAAGAATGTGCTTGTTCCGTATGATATCCCATTGATCGTGGATGAAGCACATGGAGCACATCTTCCGTTTATGCCGAAGCGGAATCTGTCAGCAGTTGCGGCAGGAGCGGATCTGGTTATCCAGAGCACACATAAGACACTTCCGGCATTGACGCAGACCGCACTTCTTCATGTGAATCGGAAAGATCTGATTCCGAGGGTGGAACGCTATCTGCATATTTTTCAGACGTCATCACCATCGTATCTGTTCACACAGAGTATGGAGAAAGCGGTCGTATATGCAGTGAATCACCCGGAAGTATTTGACGCATATCGAAAACGGCTAAAGCATTTTAGAAAAAAATGTAAGGAATTGAAGCATATCAGACTGTTACAACCGAAGCAGACATGTTATGCTTATGATAAATGTAAGCTGGTATTCACAGTGACGGGCATATACCCGGAGAATATGGATAATACAGATGGCCAAAAGTATGAAAAGGCGACCGGCCCATGGCTTGCCCATGTACTGGCAGAGAACTTTCATCAGGTGGTTGAGATGGCAGGAGCACAGCATGTGATAGTCATGACATCATTTGCGGATAAGAGAAAAGCGTTTGATCGTCTGTATGAGGTTTTAAAACAGATAGATTCAGAACTGGAAGAGGCGTCTGATGAAGCGGGAAGAGATGCGATCCGGGAATATGATACAGATTCGACACTGCCGGAGACGGAGGATGCCGTTTTGTTTAATACAAGGTTTCATCTGCCGGAGCAGATTATGACGCCGGGCAGGGCGTGGACATTTGACAGTAGCAGAAAGAAGCTGACAGAGGCAGAAGGATGCACAGCGGCTGATTATGTGTATGCGTATCCGCCGGGAACTTCGGTTATCGTACCTGGTGAGAGGATTGACGCGCAGGTGATCCGGGATATCATACATATGGTGGAAACCGGGCTTAACATGATCGGAGTGGAATGTCCGCCGGATGGTATATATATACAGGTTATAAAAATGTTATAGTACGATAACATTTGGGGCTGCCAAAAGGGTTCGGTAATTGGATCCGGATTGGCGATATGATAAAACAGATAAAGGAGTATGGAACATATGCAGGGAATATTTATAACGATGGAAGGACCGGACGGAGCCGGCAAGACAACACAGATCGAGCTGTTAAAGGACTATCTGAATAAAAAAGGATATGACGTACTCATTACCAGAGATCCGGGCGGAAATGCGGTTAGCGAAGCGATCCGTGAAGTCATTTTGAATAAAGATTTTACAGAGATGGGATATATGACAGAGTTGTTATTATATGCGGCAGCGAGAGCACAGCTTGTAAAAGAGAATATCAAGCCGGCATTATCTGCAGGCAAGGCAGTTATCGCTGATCGTTTCGTAGATTCGTCAGCTGTATATCAGGGAATCGGACGTGGACTCGGAATTGATACTGTTTATAAGGTGAATGAATTTGCCTTACAGGGTATCCTGCCGGATATGACATTTTTAATGGATCTGGATGCGGAAGCCGGCATTGCCAGAAAGAAAAACCAGGCGGAGCTTGATCGTATGGAGCAGGAAAGTCTGGAGTTCCATAAGAAGGTTGTCGAGGGTTACAGATGCCTTGCTGAGATGAATCCTGACCGTATCGTAAAAGTTGATGCGGCTTTGCCAAAAGAAGCAATACATGATATAATAATTTCGTATGTAGAAAAATGGCTGGCAAGACCATAGCATAAGCAAGGAGAATAGCATGATAGAATTTTCTGAAATTATCGGACATGAAGATATAATCCAGCATTTTAAGAGAAGTATAGAGATGGGAAAGGTATCCCAGGGCTATATTATAAATGGAGAAGAAGGCAGTGGTAAAAAGACTCTGACGCGTGCCATAATCAAGACTCTGGAGTGTGAAGAAGGCGGAACGGAGCCATGCTGCAAGTGCAAATCATGCAAGCAGATGGATACGGATAATCAGCCGGATGTTACATGGGTCACACATGACAAACCAAATGTGATCTCTGTAGAGGAAATCCGTGATCAGGTAAATAAGGATATAACGATCAAACCGTATAGCAGCCGGTATAAGATCTATGTGATCGACGATGCACAGCTTTTAAATGCAAATGCACAGAATGCTCTGCTTAAGACGATTGAGGAGCCACCGGAGTATGCGATCATTTTCCTGTTGACCAGCAATATTGACAAGATTCTTCCGACGATCATTTCCAGATGTATCGTACTGAATATTAAGCCTGTCAGAGAGCGGGACGTACTGGACTATCTGATGAATGAGCTGAAGCTTCCAAAGGAAAAAGCGGATTTCTGTATGGACTTTGCACAGGGTAATCTGGGTAAGGCGATCCGACTCGCGACCAGTGACGAATACAAGGAAATCATAGAGGATGTAACAGGTGTTCTTCGCAAGATCCCGGATATGACAGTCGACGATATTATGTTTGCGATCAAGAATATGAACCATCACAAGTTAAAGATCGGTGATTATATTGATCTGATGATGATGTGGTATCGCGATATCCTGATGTTAAAGATCACCGGAAATGCCGGACGGCTGATGTTCAAGGAATATTATACGGATATCCGCAAGCAGTCATCCCACATCTCCTATGAGGGAATTGAGGATGTCTTAAAGGCAATGGATAAGGCGAAGATCCGTCTGGAAGCAAATGTTAACTTTGATGTGGCTATGGAACTTATGCTTCTGACTATAAAGGAGAATAAATAATGAAAGAGATCATTGGAGTTCGGTTCAGACCGAATGGTAAGATTTATTTCTTTTCACCGGGAGACCATGATGTTGAGTGTGGACAATTTGTTATCGTAGAAACTGCCCGTGGTGTAGAATTCGGAAAAGTTGTACTGGGTAAGCGGAACATAGACGATGGTAAGATCGTATCCACTTTAAAGACGATCATAAGAGTAGCTACTGATGAAGATAAGAAAAGACACGAAGATAATAAAGAAAAGAGCAAGAAGGCGTTTGCTATCTGTAAAGAGAAGATTGCAAAACATAAGCTTGATATGAAGCTGATCGAGGCCGAGTATACATTTGACAATAATAAAGTACTGTTCTACTTTACCGCAGATGGAAGAATTGATTTCCGTGAACTGGTAAAGGATCTGGCATCTGTATTCAAGACAAGGATCGAACTCCGTCAGATCGGTGTTCGTGATGAGACGAAGATGGTTGGCGGTATCGGTATCTGTGGCAGGGAGCTGTGCTGCCATGAGCATTTGTCAGAGTTCGTTCCGGTATCGATCAAGATGGCAAAGGAACAGAATCTGTCATTGAACCCGACAAAGATATCCGGAGTATGCGGAAGACTGATGTGCTGTCTGAAACATGAACAGGACACATATGAGTATCTGAATGAGAAGCTTCCAAATGTCGGAGATTTTGTTCGGACAGTGGATGGAAATAAGGGTGAAGTCTTATCTGTAAGCGTACTTCGTCAGAAAGTAAGGATCGTGGTTACGGATAAGGATGATAATAAAGAGGTTATGGAGTATCCGGTCAGTGAACTGAAGTTCAAACCGAAGAAACGAAGAAATACAGAGCGTATCAGTGACGAGGAATATAAAGCACTGGAGGCGCTGGAAGATAAGGGAGGAAAATCCAAATTTGATGATTGATCTTCTCCCTGATGAACGTATAGATGATCTGCAATGCAAGGGGTATCAGATCATACAGAATCCCAATATGTTCTGCTTTGGCATGGATGCTGTACTGCTGGCAAATTTTGTAAAGCACAGACGGGATGGCATGTACATGGATCTTGGAACGGGAACCGGTGTTATACCGATCCTGCTGGCAGCAAAGGAACCGCCTGACGGAACCTGTCAGTTTGTCGGTCTGGAGATTCAGGATGCCTGTGCAGAGATGGC